>Ga0206681_10001051_pt1 | contig 13288 bp, 5 predicted proteins | sample M150012015metaG_FD_161048 | JGI IMG/M metagenome (GOLD analysis project Ga0206681, IMG submission 161048) | Ammonia-oxidizing marine archaeal communities from Monterey Bay, California, United States - M1 500m 12015 | ecosystem: Environmental > Aquatic > Marine > Intertidal zone | place: USA...
GGAGTGTTTCCGCTCCTGATGTTGCAGTTCCCTGGAATCCAAGAGCGGACCAATCAGCATCAATAGGATTTCCAGCGAGATCTTCAAAAGTGACAGTATTGCCCCAGAGCACTTCATTTGAATCCGTGCTAATTGTTGGGAAACTGGTTGAAGAATAAATCAGATGGCCTGCTCCTATTGCGTCATCATTCATGCTATTCAATGAGGACCATCCCCAGACAGTAGCGGTACTGCCCGATGAAACTAGGAGTGATGAATCGTGCAAACTCGCATCCCAGTTACGTGTAGTAAGTGTTGAATTTTCGAGTTGGATTCCATAATCTGCAATTCTTGTTTCTAGGGATGTTGCAATATCCATCTGCGATGAATACAAGACCAGATTTTGAGTATTGGAATCCATCAATACGGCTTCTTCGGCTTCGAAGAATGTATCATGTAATTCGACTCCTGTCGCAAATCCACTGACGTCAAGATGGCCTACTGCGACGTTCGCCCACCATGATTCGAGGCCAGTGGAGTCTGCTTCATTCGGATTGTATGCCATCTCGATAACAAGATTATCCAAAGTATGTTGACCTTGAAGAATATCCAGCCCTGCTGAACCGCCGTTGCTGACATTGACTGTAACATCGGTCATACTCGAAGATGAAAGTCCAGAGAGTGTAATCCCTGTTCCCTCACTTGAAATCATAGAGTTAGAAAGGTCAAGGGTGCCTGTTCCCGATGATGTAATTGCTGTATTAACCGCCTCTACATCAATATTTGACAATACATAATCTCCAGAGCCAGATAATGACATTGCGATCCATGGAGAGGAGAAGGAGCCTTGTTGAGAATTGAATGAACCATCGATTACTGCATTGGATAAAGTGAAAGTTCCAGATGTCCTAACATCAACAACAGTTTCACCACTGGTCGAAGTAAAATCTACATCCTCTACTGTCAAATCACCTGCCGACCAGGAATTGACAAGTCTTTTTCCTTGCATATTGAGGTTCTTTATTGTGAATCCCGTAGAGTCCATCGAAGTAATGGCATTGGCTGCTGTTCCATTCATTCCATCGATAGTTCCACTCACTCCTGAGAGAATAGTTACACCGGTTTGGGCATTGCTGAAAGCTACGTCGACCACATCAACTGTGCCGCCTGAGAAATACAATCCTGTGGAACTCAATGAAGCGCTTGTCATCGTTAAGTCGCCACTTGAAGAGACGGCTTGTGACATATCAGTAAAATCAGGATTGGATAGAGTTGCGGTTCCGGTTAAGCGTACTCCATCATGGTCGATATTTCTGGCAACAAGGTCAGTCACATCTGCTGTACCTGCAACTTCCATTCCGATTAAGCAATCCTCCAGAACCAAATTAGTCGCGGTCAATGAACCATCGATAATCAAACAAGATTTGGCATTGGAAATAGTGACATTGCTCAAAGATGCTGTGCCTGTCGCCGTGATAGTAATGTCATCCCATACTCCTGCATTATGACCGCCGGGTGAAGTCGATTGAACGCTTGACATAATGGTTGCATCAGTGGCTACAAGGCCACCTTCGACCTTCATCCAAAATTCACCCATGTCTACTGTCGCACCAGATTTGATGGTCAAAGTCGTTCCATGACTGACTGTGAAATTACCAGTCATGGTGTGGTTTCCAGATATTTCGACATCTGTGGTAGTGACCGTGTCACTGGCTAAAACTGGGCTCATTACCGAGGCTAGCATCAAGATACTGAGTAGAATTGCACGGCTGCGCATGGTGTGTCCTTACGGTTCTACACCATGAAGGTAGGCTCTTCGAGCCTCCTTCGGAGGCTCTAGACTCAATGATTGCTGATTCCCAGGCAGGTGGGCCTGTCCAGATTTGAACTGGAGTCTGACGGCCCCCAGCCGCCAAGTATAGGCCAAGCTAACCCACAAGCCCGTAAGCCTGGGAATCGGAATGGTATGTTCGTTCACTGACGAGGTGCACTGAATGGTGCAACCTCGGTGATTAGATCCACATGGGATACGATCATACGACGGCAGCAATAGCGGATGATTCCGACTTCGTCGAGAGCATCTGCGATTTCTATACCTGCATCCTTCTTCTCGTTGAACTCTTCCCACTTATGGGCTACAAGTCCTCCGCAACTAAAACAACGTACTGGAATAATCATTCAAATCACCTGTAAGATTTCTGCTTCTTGCGGCGAGCACCACGGCCGAGTTGATGCTTTGGTTCCTTGCGACGAGGGTCGTTAACGAGCAGGCTACGGTCGAAACGTAGATACTCGTCACGGAGTTCGTCATCAAGGCCCTCAGCGCCTCCATTGTAGTGGACTAATCCACGCGCAATAGCAGTACGAATAGCGTCGGTTTGACCCATAATTCCGCCACCTTGGGTGAGGATATTGATATCCACCTTTCCAAGACGGTTCATTGCATCAGCAATGATCAGGGGCTCCATTGCCTTGCGGCGGGATAGAGCTGGTTGAAGAATTTCGATTGGTTCGCTATTAACGCGGACTCGTCCCTTGCCTACCTTGACGGTGGCTCTAGCGACTGCGGTCTTGCGCTTTCCTGATGTGTGGACGACTTTCAGTTTCTTGCGAGCCATCACTGCTCACCTCCGTTCCAACGGTGTGCGGGTGCGCCAAGGTTGGCGCTAATCTCTCCAAGGCGCACAAAGCGCTGTGGAAGTTCACGGCGAATTTTGCTGTCATCACCTTGTTCGTGACCTTCTGGAAGGTCTCCGGACAGATGGCTTGGGCAGCCAATTTCGACACGTAGATTGCGCAGGGCACGGCGGCCGCTGCTCTTCGCCTGATAAGGCAGCATTCCACGAACAGTCCTCTTGAGGATCATGTCGGGCATGCGTGGGAAGTATGGACCCTTTCGGGCGTGGTTGAGAGCATACTTGTCGTGGTATGTAGCAAAGACAGAGGTTGACTTGCCAGACACTACTGCCTTCTCAGCATTAATGATGACAACTCTGTCACTATCGCCACCACGGGTGCTCTTCAGGAGCAGGTTAGCAACGGTGCTAGCCAGCCGTCCAAGGACGAGGCCGTCAGCATCGTAGACGAATGTAGTTCCTTCAGCCAAGGATGTACACCCCCGATCCAGATGGGTTTTCGTTCATCAGCTCGTTGAGGGACAATACACGTCCTCCAGCGGCTTCGATTTTCTCACGTGCTCCAGCGCTTATACTGTAGGCGGCGACGTCGTGCTTTGCAGAAACCTCACCAGCGCCAAGAAGCTTACCTGGAACGAGGACGGTTGCGCCCTCGGGGGCATGCCTGCTTAGACGGCTGAGGTTGGGCTGAGCCCAGTTGCTGCGACTCTTAGAGAGGCGCTGAGCGACATCTCGCCACAGAGCTGCGCCAGTCTCGCGAGACTGCGTCTTCAAATCGCCGATTAGGTCGACGAGGTGAAGGTTTGTCTTGCTAGTTGGGTTACTCATATGACTCACTCGATGCTTTAGAAGCATCTCGCCGACCGGACACCCTGTTATGAAGCCACCGACGCGCACCTACGGTGCATCGCGCCGTAGTGCATCATTCAGAGCAGTTCTATCACTCGAATAGAATGTCGCCCTTAGCATCGAGAAGTTCGACTGTCAAACCTGCACCACGAGCCTGAACAATGATCTCGGCATGAAGGGTATCTGAGAAATCATCCAGAGCCTTTAGGGAAGTAATTGATGCTTCATCTGTTAACTGATCAATCAAGTGATTGAGTACACAACTTACGCCGTACGCTTGTCCAGCACGGAATGCGTGGTCAACTCCTCCAATTTCTGGGTCCTCAGCTTTCATTCTCAACATCACTTGCTGTGAGTATGCTACTAAAGCGCCATAGAGTGATTCCATAATCTGTGCAGCCTCGAGATCTGTCAACAATGATTGGGCACTTGCAAGTGCCGATTTCACTGCTTTTCCGTATATGTGGTGGGCTCCAATTACATCAGAACCCTCTTGCATCATCGCTTGGTCGATTAACGTCTTCCAATCGCTCATAGTTGTGCCACACAAGGCACGCCACATCAACCCTGCGCCTGCTAGGGACACGAGGCCGGGGGCAATTCCCCCGGCCTAACTGCCTAATCATCCTCTTCAAATCTTGAAGTTGGACTGATCTTCATCGTCAGAAAGTCCAGCCTGCTTGACTGTTCCATCTGCTGCAATGAATTCTCCAGCCTTGGTTAGATTGCCGTACAATGCCGCATCGTGTTGCTCACCGCGGGTAATCATTCCACCATCGCCAAGAGCCATCGATAGACTCTGAGCAATTGCGTTCAATGTCTGGATTGCACGATCACGGTGACTTGGTCCGATGTCGTGGTCGGAGTAGCGGGCCTCTTCGAAGATTCCGAGGAATCCATCGAGTTGGTCTGCTGGCACCATATGGAATGCATTGCGAACTGCACTTTCGAATTCACGAGTGGTTTCGTAAACCTTCTTCATGAATCCATGTCGTCTGAAGTGCTTCACCAATTGCTTGTAACAATCGAAGATGATTGCGATATACTCGTTTGCAGCTTGGAGTTGCAACATTGTATCCGTAAGGATTCCACGAAGCGCCTCAACCTGGCGACGAGCAATGACGCGCTGGTAATACATTACACCAGCAATTGCTCCTGCAAGTAGAAGGATGACGATTGCCATTAACCACGATGGACTATCGATACAAATTGGACCGATACACCACGATGCTGATTCGGTAATTACCTTCTCTTTGTAGTGTACTTCGTGGGTGATATTATCGGTTGATTCTGCATAGAATGTAGAACCTGGATAGTAAGCAATGATTCGCCAATCTCCGCCACAAGGTTCTCCTTCGCAGGTCTTGCCCGAATATGCCCAGTGGAACGATGCTACACCTTGCTCGTTGGTATAGGACTCATTTCGTCCCTCTGTAACCCATTCTAGGTTATTGCTATCCCAGTACTGGCGTACGAACCAAATTTCTTCATTCTCAACTGCTAGGTCAAGGCGGTCTCGCAATAGAGCGATTTCGCCATGGACCATGCCATCGGTGTCAAGGCCATTTGCTCCGGTATGGGACCAAGTTGTCTTGACTTGAAGATCTACTCTGCTGCGCACTAGTATTGCGATATCCATGCTCGAACCATTCAGCACATTGGATGAATCCTTGTCACATCCGCCGGGTACGTTGATTTCCGGTTCGAATGCTACTCGCAATAGACGGTAGCCTTCGAGTTCTCCTCCGGTGGTTTCCACACCTTTCAAACTCGGATTCTGGCTTGGATCGCCACTGAACCACTCAACCATTCCATCGGACTCACGAGTGTGGATACTTGCAAGTGGACGGACGTTCTTTTGTGGATCGAGGTAGATATTCAGGCACTTTCCTCCGACCGACTGGCCGTTCGATTGAGTCAATATTGCATCTATGTGGAAGCTTTCCTTCAGATATAATACTGGATATGAAGTTCCATTTGCAGCAACGAAAGTTTCGACACTGGACTTGAATGGTCCAACTTCAGAGATCTGTAAGGTAGAGTTACTGAAAACATCGAACTCGGTTTGAACAGTCTTGTTCTGATAGCGGAATGCATCATTGTTATCCCATGCGGAGTAAATGACTGAAACACGTGCTGTTCCGGCCATTACATCAGATAGCGGACATGTGATGGCAAAGTGCCCATCGATGTCTGTCATTCCATTATCACAGGCAACTGGGCCAGCTGGGCTGTTGACCATTTCATAATTGACGCGGATTGAACGGAAGGTTAGGTTGGAACCCAACTCATCTGATAGAACTCCTGTGACAACCATTGGCTTAGAAACTACTAATCCAGATAGAGGGTCAATCTCACTTGTGTAGACAATTTGGTCATCGATATCAAGCGATGTTCTTCCAATTAGGGAGAACCCGTTTGCGTTGTATGACATCTGAACACGGAAATGGTCGTTTCCAATTAGATCGACACATGGGTCCCACTTACCTTGTAGTGAAAGGAACGATACCTCAATCTCCTGGCATCCTTCGTTAGGTAGTGTCTCTCGGAAGCGCAGATAAACGCTGACTGGTCCAAATCCATCTGGAAGGAAACTGTCTGGGTCTTCACGAAGTAGTTGTGGATTGAGAGGTGAAATATTCGCCTTCAAACAACCAATCGATTCAGCATCGGATAATTGGCCATCCCCGTCATTATCACGGTCGGGAATATTGTCACCATTACCATCATAGAAACAGAGGTGGCTACCATCGGGTTCTGGTTCTGGTAAGGAAATCAGTCCTGCATTTGGAGCAAGAGTTGCAACGATTTGCCGATGCATTACTCCATCGAAATCTGTTCCTTCGTATATGACATCAATTAGACCACCATTTGGAGAGTTTCCACCGGATAGCGCTTGTCCACCCGCATCTCGAATTGTGACTGTCTTATTGTCATCAGTAACTTGAGCAGTGAAATCCCAACGGTCGCCAGATTGACGGATATTAGGGTCGGCTTGTACTACATTGACAAATGTACGAGAAACTACCCAAACGCTCTGGCTTGCAATATTGCCCTTCATCAATCGGGTTCCATCATACTCAAATTGCAAGGAATAATTTCCAAGTGAATCATCTGGGTTGATGTCGAACGGAATTGAAAAGGTTCCAAGATCGTCTGTATAATTAACGCCAGTTCTACCATCGAAACTCCATGTCCAAGTGACTGGAGCCTGTCGGACTGGTTGCAATGAGTTATCCATTAATCGTGCCTCGATATTAGTGGTTGAGTTACGATACAGACGAGGTACGCTAGTCATCTGGAACTGTGTTGTTCCAATAACTGTGACATTGATGTATGCGCCAGTTGATGCTAATGTGGAAGAGTTTCCAGTGAAGTAGTAAGCGTTGTTTGTGAAGTCAACACGGAGACCGTAGGTGCCTGCTGCGTACTGACTGAACCAGGTCCAGTTGTACTCAAATGTCGCATCACCGTTCTGCATTACTGGACGTTGAGTATATGCCGTCTCTTGGCTTCCCAAGAACTGGCCATTATGGTCAACGTCAATCTGCAGTGCAATCGGGTCTTGGTCCCATGCATCATTGGTACGGTTTGTCACCTTACCAGTGACGAATAGGGTATCTCCGGTATTCATCTCAGGTACAATCTCACAGCGAATTGGGCTGTTAGGGTCGGTTGGGTCAACTTGGCCACAAGGCGGTAAGTCAGAATCGCCACCATTTACCAACTGGATAAACCAGTGAGTAGTGTTGACATTAATGAAATCACGTAAGTTGACTGCTTCGCCAGTTAGGTTGGAATTATTGCCATCCCAAAGTGTTGGATATGGCCTCAGTACCTTTGCCTCTGTGAAACTTACACCTGCAGCGTTGAGGGCTTGCTGGTGGAATAGAGTTGCCCAGTTACCGAAACTACCATCGCCATTATTGATGGTTGCATCCCAATAATACACCGGCGATAATCCGCCAACAATCATCTCTCCCTCGATATTCATTCTGTGCATGACGCGAACAGAGAATGGATCGGTCTCATCACCATGGAGGTATGGGAACGGCCATTCACCTGCAAGAGTTGGGTCGACAGATGCGATAATTTCGATATCGCCAGCTGGTAGGCTGGTGTTAGAATAATCATAGCGAACTGGTACTCCTAAACCATCTACTAACACATCGTGTTCTTTGGTTAGGTCATTCCAAACAATTTCTTCGTAACCGCCTGGTATGGAGCCTACGCCATTGTCCATTGTAGAATTCCATCGAACTTGTTTCCAAGTTCCATTTGCTCCAAGACTCTGTACGAATGTGAGGGAAGCCCAACCGCCTTCATCGGTTCTGTATCCATTACCGTCGAATCCAGTAAAGTTGGATGGGGATGTTCGGTTTCCAAACATTCCTCCGGTAATTGAGAATGTTATTGGAGCATTCTTCACGGGGAAGTCGTAGAATCCACGAATCCAGTCTGCTTCGTAATGAGCCTTGAAATCAAGCCAGAAGGGTTGTTCATCGCTACGGAAGTAAGTCCATGCCGAATAGTCCACTGTCAAATTAGCCTCACAGCCAACTAGGTAAGACTGGCTTGCGTTTCCATTGAAGGCAAACATCTCGGTAACCTCTGCGTAAACGCGGTAGGTTGTGTTGTCCCCTACAGTCAAATCCTCTGGATAGATGAACTGTCCAACAGTGAAATTACCCCACTGATTGGTGAGAACATCGATTGTCTCAATAGCTGTAGTATTGTTTCCTGTCCATTCAATTTGAACCTGAACCGGTAGTCCAACTGCAGGTTCAAGTGTTTGACTGACTGGATTTATCCAATCTACATGTCCGCTGAAAATTGATGGGCTTCGAGCATCCATCCAGAGTGTTTCTGGAATTTGCATCGTAATGAATGTCGGCGCCTTATCGTCGGCATCTAATTTGCAATCATTGTCGTGGTCCCAATCGCTTGATTGAGATCCAGCATAACAAGGATCGGCAGTCCAAGATTCTTCCAAATGGTCGAAATCGGCATCTATGCGCGTATCGTTGTCATCATCATCGTCGATTGCATCAGGGCCTGTGCTAGAATCAGATGGGTTGGCTAATCCTTCACCATTTCCATAATCATCATGGTCCCATGGATTTGTGGATGGACTGTCGAAACGTGTTGGCCAGAGCAGAACTTCGTCAATATCCTGCATACCATCTTCGTCGTCATCGAGGTCCATGTCGTCACGGGTACCATCGTTGTCGTGATCAAATACGGCGGTTAGAGACACTGCTAGTTCTACAGTATTGGAGATTCCATCGCCGTCAAAGTCATCATCAACCCAATCTACTATGCCATCGTTATCGTGGTCGAATGGAGATTGTTCTTCACCATCAAAACAACCAGGCATCAATTCTTGTTGTTCATCGGATATGCCGTTGTTGTCATCATCGAAATCCTCTGAATCTGGTACGCCGTCATTATCGTTGTCGACATCGTAAAATTTCGGGCTACGAAGACCTTGGCTCATCTCGCCTCGGTCCCAAACCGCTTGGTACCAACCATCTCCGTCAACATCCTGATCGTTTCCATCATCATCGTTATCATTACAATTTGTTCCGCCGAAGAAGTTGCCATTATCTTGGCCATCGTCATCGTCGAGGTCGTCGTTTTGATCTACTTCAAAGAAATCCCATATACCGTCGTTATCATCATCGACATCATTCCAATCATACACTGAATCGTAGTCTTCATCCAAGTCGATTGTATTGTTAGTGAAATCGCCATCAATATCGCCATCCTCCCAATTCTTGAGAAGATCTGCTCCCAATTCATCAGGGAAACCATTCATCGGCCCAGGGGCGTCAAAGTTCCATTGCCAGATGCCTGTAAGTAGGCCTATCCAAGTGAGATACGCATCGCGATTGTCAGTAATTTCAGCGAATGTAATTGCTGAATCGGTAGATTGGTCTCCACCGAAGTCATAGTGCCAGCAGCCTCCTTGAGCTCCTGCGGTACAAGTGAAGTTGCCTTGAGCAAAGTTTCCTTGGTCTACAGCCGAGTCTGGCCGGGTTGAATATGGGGAGCCAAATTGTGCATTGGTTCCGGTTAGTGGCATGTGGTATGCCAGAGCATATTCATATCCGCATGTGAATCCAGTTCCAAGTGAACCAACGGTCCAACCACACTGGGTCATATCGATTGAGCCACCCATCTTGAGGTCGTTTACATCGAGAAGTCCGTCATTGCCCTCATCTTGGTCCCACCAATCAGGTAAACCGTCTCCATCTTGGTCGGTATCTATTCCATTGATGAGTGAATCACCATCAGCATCGATATCCCATTCATTACCACCATTATAGGAGGACCAACGTGTGTACATGAACCAATAGAATTCAGGTACAGTTCCGCCAGTTGGAGGATTGGTAGTTGAATCGTATCCATTGTAATTCAGAATTACGTCTGTGAACGGATTAGCAGTGAAAATCAATGCCCAGTAATCATCAGTATTATCGGAATATGCTTGGTCGTCACTGCTTCCATCAAGTGGAGCACCGTCGCCAGCAGGATAGTATGGGGTTGCGAATTGATCTGTAGCATCGTAGTCTACTATTCCACAATTACCGTCATCTGGATCATACAAATCAGACAATCCGTCATTGTCGTCATCCCAATCAATATCATTGGTCATTCCATCGCCGTCGATATCTGCATCAACATCATTTGGACCATCGTCACGGTAGCGACTTCCGTTGATATTGTGTAGGTCTGCGTCGTTATCGAAATCGCAATCCCAGTCGATATCAAGCATGTCGATGATTCCGTCGCCGTCGTCATCAACATCATCCCAGTTGGAGATACCATCGCCGTCCCAGTCGTTGAATTGACCAAAGGAAGCGCGTTGTGTCATACATCGTGAGTCGGGATTAGTAGGGTTAGGATTAGCCATAGTTGAGCAAGTTGCCATCCACACCTCACTGTTTTTGTCGAGAGGGAAAGAGTCGTTTTCATTCTCAATCTGGTCGTCATCGATATCATAAGCGAAATCTAGAGCATTGAATTGAGTGTTTACGGGGTCATCAGGGGTGGTTGAGCCGCCCATGTCAGTATCTAGCCAATCCCAAATCGCATTGTAATTTTGATCGAATGGCCGGAATCTATCATCATCGATATCTGCATCATAATCCATTTCGCAATCGATTCCTGCGATATTATCTGTATCTGCCCCTGGTGTTTGGTACGGTGTTTGGTTCAGACCAGTGTAATCATTGAGCCCATCACCATTCATATCGATATTCCAGCAAGTGTCAGGAATTCCGTCATTGTCGTCGTCAGGGTCTGACATATCCAATAGCCCATCGTTGTCATCATCGGTATCTGCACTATCTGGGGTATCGTCGTTATCATTGTCTGGGTCGATGAAATTCGGTATTCCATCTCCGTCAAGGTCACCATCAACAATGTTTGTGAAAGCAGGGGTTCCAGCTGCGCCATCACCTGTGGTGCCTCCAGCATAGTCGTATGCGTCATTAGCATCTACTTTGTTAGCTTCAAGTGTAATGAAGTCAACACCTGCTGAGTAGGCTCTATATTCGTTGAAATTCCAAGTACGGTATGAATCGTACATGTTTCCGCTACCTGACATTGATCCAGTGATACTGGCATCATATGGTGCAGCGTCAGCCCAGTCGAGGACGCCGTCATTGTCGTCGTCGTCGTCAAAATAGTCCTGAGCGCCATCGTTATCAAAGTCGCAAGGCCACTTGAATTGGTCAATACGGCCATCGTTATCGTCGTCTTCATCATAACGTCCAGCGCCTGAACCATCCGAGTCCTCGTCTGGGACGCCATCGTTATCGTGGTCAAATGGAAGTTGGTCGGCTCGGTAGAATTGGCCAACCATCTGTCCAGAGAGTGGGTGAATAGTAGTTGATTCGACATAACGATGCATGCTAACATTTCGTGGGTCTAAGCCAAGGGCTTCAAGTGCTGTGAAGTCGATTGGGCCTTCTAGAATACCATCGTTGTCATCATCGTAATCGAGATGGTCTAGGATTCCATCATTATCGTGGTCGAATGGATCTGTTTCCACGCAACCATCGAATCTCTCCAAGAGGTCGTAAATTCCGTCGTTGTCATCATCGAGGTCGTCTAGATCATTTATGCCATCGTTGTCGTGGTCATTGGTATGGGATTCCTCAAGCATAATTCCGTAACCTGCGTCGAGTTCGAGAACTGAGAGGTCCTCAATATGACCATACATTGCACCAGGATCTGACCATGCAAGGTCCCATAGGGCATCATGCATTTCTAAGCCAACTTGGCTAGCCCGGCCGCCATCCCAGCTGCCTTGGCCACCTTGGTCGGTAGACTGAGCATCGCTCATGGCAAGTGGCGTACCGTCAGAAAGGACGGTGTCAACAGTGTTATTGCCACTGGTTTCTGCAATCATGGCAAGCCACGTACTCGTAATCATCAGGAATACAATTCCCATTGATACTGTCGTTTTTCGGCGGTTCTCAATTTTTTGATTGAATAGTCTGTTTGACAACATATAGACCTCTCCGGAATTATTCGGTGACTGACGCCGACTATATCAAGCGCGCCACCCGCATGTGCGTACGCGTATCACGTGGGTATTTGCGTATCACTATTCGAGGAATTTTGAATAAGAGAAAGAAGGGGAGATTCCACCGGGGGCGAACCCCCGATGAAATCGGATTTCCCGTACTTCAGAAGCACAGGTGTTTGAACGCATTCTACGATATTACGAGTCCACAAATTAAGTTCAGACTTCAAGGATATCGATGATGCCGTCATTGTCGTCATCGTCGTCATCCATGTCATCCAGTCCGTCATTGTCGTGGTCAAACTGACCTGTGAGGTCGTTGCCATCGTTGGTCTCGAACCAGTCGGAGAGGCCATCGTTGTCGTCGTCGGTATCGGTGCTGTCCCAGATTCCATCGTTGTCATGGTCGTAGCGGTATGCGCCAGTAGCGCCACCGATTTCGTCCACATCGAGGATGTTGTCATTGTCATCATCGGTATCCACGCCGTCATCCGAGCCATCGTTGTCGTGGTCTCGGCGGTAGTCCTCGCCATTCGGGCCAACGTCGTTGCGGTTGTCGATTCCATCGTTATCGATGTCGAGGTCCACATTGTCGCTGATTCCGTCATTGTCATGGTCGTAGATGTTGGTGTTTGGATCGCCATCCTGGGTCTCCTCAGTGTCATCGATTCCGTCACCATCATCGTCGCTGTCTTCTGCGTCGTTGATGCCGTCGTTGTCGTGGTCTTCTGGGTTAGCATCCAGATCGTCAGCGATGCCGTCATTGTCGTCATCGTTGTCGAGGTTATCTGGGATTCCATCACCATCATTGTCGTTCTCGCCGTTCTGCTCCTGGTTGTCCAGCTGCTGACCCTGCTGCTGCTCAGACTGCTGACCCTGCTGGCCTTGCTGGCCGTTCTGAGTCTGTCCTTGCTGCTGCTGGTTCTGACCGTTCTGGGAGTTTTGACCTCCCTGGTCTTGACTGGTCTGGTCGCCCTGCTGGCCGCCTTGTTGGCCGCCTTGCTGTTGCTGTCCCTGACCGTTGTCTTGCTGCTGTCCCTGCTGACCTTGCTGTCCTTGCTGGCCTTGGCCTTGCTGGCCTGATTGGCCTTGCTGACCTTGCTGGCCGGACTGCTGTCCTTGCTGAGAGCCTTGGCCCTGCTGGCCTTGCTGACCTTGTTGGCCACCTTGACCCTGCTGACCTTGCTGACCTTGCTGACCTTGTCCTTGACCTTGTCCTTGACCTTGTCCTTGACCCTGTCCTTGACCTTGTCCCTGACCCTGTCCTTGACCTTGTGCTTGACCCTGT
>Ga0206681_10001055_pt1 | contig 13262 bp, 13 predicted proteins | sample M150012015metaG_FD_161048 | JGI IMG/M metagenome (GOLD analysis project Ga0206681, IMG submission 161048) | Ammonia-oxidizing marine archaeal communities from Monterey Bay, California, United States - M1 500m 12015 | ecosystem: Environmental > Aquatic > Marine > Intertidal zone | place: USA...
CCCTTACCAATGCCATGCTCTTTCAACATACCAGCACATTTTGCTGTCTCGTCTCTCAATTCACGATAACTGTATGTTTTGATAGTATTAGTAACAGGCGAGTCATAAATTAGAGCGGCTTTTTCACCAAAACCATTATTAACATGATAATCAAGCGCCATATGACAAGTATTCATCTTGCCATCAGCAAACCAATGATGAATACCATCTTTATCTTCTGAGAGTATTTTTTTTGGAAAGTTGAACCAATCTAAACTTTTGGCTTTTTCACCCCAAAAACTTTCTGGATTTTGGATTGATTTTTCATATTCCTCAAAATAAGACATAAGCTGTTTCCATCAATCCTTAATCACAAACATGTCCGTAAACTCGTTGACAGGTGTTTGTTCAATATTCTTTTGATCGAGACATAATGTATATATCTTGTCACTGTGCTCTTTAGAATAGGTACCTTCTAGACTATTAAGAAATTTTCTCTCAAGTAATGGGATACCTTCCTGGCGGCGTTGACGGTGTCCAACAGGATACTCAACTTCTACTTTTTCAGTTTGACTCCCATCCTTAAAGAAAATCTGTAATGCATTGGCAATAGATCTCTTGTCATCTGCTAGGTAGTCTTTTGAGTATCTTTTATCTTCCTTTAACACCATCTTATTGCGAAGCTCATCAATTAATGGATTGTTTTGATGAAAAGTATCCTCATAAAATTCAGCAACTAAATCGCCTTGAGTCATTGCTACCGCAATCATATATTGCATACAGTGATCTCGGTCAGCGGGATTATCTAAAGCGCCTGTTTTATCAATGATTCTGAGTGCAGATTCATGTGTTGTAATTTCAATCCTTTCAATTGCATCTAACTTTTCTTTAATTTGAGGATAAAGTAATAATGCACACTCTATTGCAGTTTGAGCATGGAATTCAGCTGGGTAAGATATCTTAAAAAGAATGTTCTCCATCACGTAAGATCCATAGTTCTTAGAAAAACTAAACTCTTTACCTTTAAAACTTACATCGTAAAAGCCCCACTCCGGTGCACTTAAAACGGAAGGCATACCCATCTCACCAGCCATCGTCATCATTGCTAAGCGAACTCCACGAGATGTTGCGTCACCAGCAGCCCATGATTTTCTTGAACCGGTGTTGGGTGCATGCCTATAGGTTCGAAGTGAAGAGCCATCAACCCAAGCTTGCGATAAAGCGGCAATAATTTGATCTCTGGTGCCACCTAACATGTGTGTTGCAACAGCTGTGCTTGCTACTCTGACAAGTAAAACATGGTCTAGACCTACCTTATTAAAACTATTCTCAAGTGCAAGAATGCCTTGAATTTCATGAGCTTTTACCATGTACTCAAGCACGTCTTTTATACTTAATGGTGATTTATGATTCGCAATATTAACTCGTGAAATATAATCACTAAGAGCTATAATTGCACCTAAATTATCTGAGGGGTGACCCCACTCTTCAGCTAGCCAGGTGTCGTTAAAATCTAACCAGCGCACTAGGGCGCCAATATCCCAAGCTGCCTTTACAGGATCAAGCTCAAAAGACCTGCCGAAAACTCTAGCACCGTTTTCTACCGTTGTTCCTGGAACTACTGGACCTAAATGTCTAGTACAATTTGGATATTTCAAAGCCAACAGACCACAACCAATAGTATCCATTAAACAATTTCTAGCTGTGTTGAGGGCCTCCTTAGATACTACTTTATAATCAATCACGTAATCAGCAATATCTTGCAGAACTTGATCTGCTGTCATTCTATCTGCATTCACTTTTCTAACTCCTTCTCTCTATGGGGCTGACTTTTTGCAGACTCGGACCTATATAATCGGCATTTGGTCTTATTATGCGGTTGTTTTGTCTCTGCTCAAAAATATGAGCACACCAACCAGTCACCCTTGAAAGAACAAATATTGGTGTAAATAGTTTGGTCGGTATTTTCATAAATTCATATGTCGAAGCGTGATAAAAGTCAGCATTTGCAAGTAGCTTTTTTTCTCTCCCCATTACAGCTTCAACTCTCTCTGATACAGCATATAAATGTTTGTCGTTTGCTTCTAAGGATAATTTTTTTGACCACTGCTTTATAACCTCATTGCGCGGGTCAGATTCAGTATAAACTGCGTGTCCAAATCCCATTACGAGTTGCTTTTGTGCAAGCATTTTAAGCAACTCTTCCTCTGCAACATTAGGGTCATTCCATTGAGAAAGCATAGCACTAGCAGCCTCATTGGCGCCTCCATGCAATGGACCACGCAACGTACCAATTGCACTTGTCACTGCGGAATGAATATCTGAAAGTGTCGATGCACAAACTCTTGCAGCAAAAGTGGAGGCATTGAATTCATGTTCAGCATACAAAATTAAAGAAACACTCATCACTTGTTTGTGTAGTTGGCTAGGTTTTTTACCGTGTAAAAGATGTAAAAAATGCCCCCCAATAGTGTCATCATTTGTTTCTGTATCAATTCTTTTTCCATGGTGAGAAAACTGATACCAATAGTTAATTATCGATGGAAATGCGCTAAGCATGCGTTCAGCATGATCAGTTTGATTTAAAAAGCCTTCCTCCTGCTCTAAATTGCCAAGAACTGAGCAGCCTGTTCTTAGAACATCCATTGGATGAGAAGTTTTAGGAATACCCTCCAAAGCATCTCTTAGTTCTGGCTGTAAACCCCTTAATGATTTGAGTTTTTCAATATAGTCATTTAATTCCTGAGAGTTAGGTAGTTTCTCATGCAATAGAAGGTAGGAAACCTCTTCGAATGTTGTATTTTCAGCCAAATCTACTACATCATAGCCACGGTAAGTAAGGCCGGAACCACTTACTCCAACTGTACATATTGACGTCTCACCAGCGCTTTGGCCTCTAAGGCCACCACCACCCATTTTTTTTGAACTCACTATTTATCCTCCTTGGTAATTAACTCATCTAATTGCTCTTCATATTGATGATAATTTAAAAAATCGTACAACTCTTCCCTTGTTTGCATACTTTCTAGTACATTTTTTTGATGACCATCTTTTAAGATATGTTGATATACATTAAGAGCTGCCTTGCTCATAGCCCTAAAGGCACTTAGTGGATAAAGAACCATATCTACTCCAACCTCAAAAAGTTCCTCTTTACTAAACAATGGTGTTTGACCAAATTCAGTTATATTGGCAAGAATAGGAACATTGAGAGAATCAGAAAACTCTCTATATTGTTCAATGGTATTGAGCGCCTCAGGAAATATCATATCAGCGCCAGCTTCTGCAAAAGCCATCGCTTTATCTATAGCAGATTGCATACCTTCTACAGCCAATGCGTCTGTTCTAGCCATAATTACAAAGTTAGGATCAGTTTTAGCGTCAACTGCAGCTTTGATACGGTCGAGCATCTCGTTGGTACTAACTATTGCCTTGTTTGGCCTATGTCCGCAACGCTTTTGAGCAACCTGATCCTCAATATGGATAGCTGCTACACCGCTATTTGTCATTTCTCGAACACATCTCGCAATATTAAGTGCTCCACCCCAGCCAGTATCAGCATCTACTAATAATGGTAGTGAAGTTGCCTGTGTAATTCGCTTTGCATCTTCGAGTACATCTGATAACGTAGTAATACCAAGATCAGGAACTCCAAGAGAGGAAGCTGCGACTCCGCCACCTGATAAATAGATTGATTGATGCCCAACTTTTTCAGCCAATATGGCGCTATATGCATTGACAGTACCAACAATTTGCAAAGGGTTACTTTCAGCGACTAACTTTCTAAATTTCTTTCCACTGCTTTCCAATTGAAAAACTCCTTATTTTGGTATTAATTAAAGCTTATATTTATTCAACGTACTTCGACTGAATAGTTACTTGCTTTCCAAATCTGTTTCAACAATAATTCTTTTTATTGTATCCCAGGCACCCTTGATATGACGCTTCATGAGAATTTCTGCAAATTCAGGATCTCTATTAGATATTGCATCAACAATGTCTACGTGCTGTTTTATACCTAAATCGGCTCTATCTGGAATTTGGGCTGTTTGTTGCCTACACATCATTACTAATTGGTACAACTTGTTATCAAGATAATCGAATAGCCATTGATTATTACACTTGGAATAAATATAGTAATGAAAGTCTTTGTCGCCTTGTTCTTGTAGGTAAACACGCCTTCCTGAAGATTCAATTTGATTGTGATGTGAATCTAATAAACGATACAATGTATCAATTTCAGGACGCGTCATCTCGCTAGCAGCAAGGCGAGTTGCAAAACCCTCCATTAACTCACGAATCTGATACAGTTCACGAATTTTTCTATAAGTTAGTGATACAACCTTAGAGCCAGAACGAGGAGTTCGGTCAATTAAACTAATAGCTTCAAGCTGACGAAGTGCCTCACGTAATGGGCCACGACTTACGCCAAGTCTAGTGGACAAACTCACTTCACTTATTTTTTTTCCTTGAGATATAGCTCCTGTGATAATTTCATTCTTAAGTTGTTGAAATACATTATTAGCAATAGTAGAGTTTGTGTTTTTCACTATTTTATTTTATTTTATTTAAGTTAAATTTTCTACAATATGTTCAATTCTTAGAATTATATGATACCAACAAAAATAATTGTAACCAATAATTATATAAATTGTCAACAATTATAAATAATAATACAAAATTGGTACTATAATACTTCATATTGGTACTATTTTAACAATATTATAATAATAATTGTTGACAATAAAAGATAATTATGTATTATCCAATACCAACTATATCTATCATTATTTATAGTTATAAATATTCAATTATTTAAATTAAAGGAGATTTCAATGAGCGATAAACAAAATATAACCCGTAGACAGTTGATACAAGCTGGATCAGCAGTTGCTGCTACGCCTATGTTTTTTACAAAAAATGCATGGGCTGCAGAAAGCTTCGCAAATGATCCTGGTGACTCTGCTACTGTCACATTGGGATTTAATGTCCCACAAACAGGTGCATACGCAGATGAAGGTGCTGATGAATTAAGAGCATTTAAATTGGCTGTTAAACATCTAAATGGTGAAGGTGATGGAGGCTTAATGAATACCATGAAACCTATGTCATTAACAGGAAATGGTATTTTAGGTAAAAAAGTTACTTATGTAACTGGTGATACACAGACCAAATCAGACGCCGCACGTGCATCTGCAAAACGTATGATTGAAAAAGATGGAGTAATTATGTTCTCTGGTGGCTCTTCATCTGGAGTTGCAATTGCTGTACAAGGACTTGCACAAGAGTTAGGTGTGTTATTTATGGCAGGTTTAACACACTCCAACGATACCACTGGCAAAGATAAGCGTCGCTATGGTTTCCGCCACTTCTTTAACGCTAAGATGTCTGGATCTGCTTTAGGACCTGTGCTAAAAGAGGAAATGGGTACTGAGCGCAAAGCATACCACTTAACGGCTGACTATACTTGGGGTTGGACTCAAGAACAGTCAATCCAAGAAACCACGGAAGGTCTTGGATGGTCAACAACAGCGAAAGTAAGAACTCCTGTTGGTGCTGGTGATTTTTCTCAGTTTATAACACCTGTTTTAAACTCGGGTGCAGATACTCTTATCCTTAACCATTATGGTAAAGATATGATTAACTCTCTCACACAGGCAGTTCAATTTGGTTTACGTGATAAGCAAGTGAATGGCAAAAACTTTGAAATTATCGTTCCTCTGTATTCCCGTTTAATGGCGCAGGGTGCAGGTAAAAACTTAGAAGGTATTCTTGGTACAGCAAACTGGGATTGGCAACTACAGGACGAAGGCTCCAGAGCTTTTGTGAAGTCGTTTGGTAGTGAGTATGGATTCCCACCATCGATGGCAGCACAGACATGCTATGTACAAACTTTGTTGTATGCTAATGCCTGTGAAAATGCTGGAACTTTTTACCCACCTAAAGTTATTAAGCAACTTGAAGGGTTTAAGTTTGATGGTATGGGTAATGGACCAACTGAGTATCGCGCTGAAGATCATCAATGCTTCAAAGATGTTCTTGTTGTGCGTGGAAAACAAAATCCATCAAGCTCTTACGACTTGCTTGATATTGTTAAGGAAGTGCCACGTGCAGATGTCGAGTATGATGCATCAATCTTTGGAGGCGAGTTAGGACCTTACATAGTGTAAGTAAACATTTTGTTACATCTATATTGACCATCAGCTTTACTGCTGATGGTCAATATTTAGTTTAAGGACATTGATGCAAAGGAGATAGACAACAAAATGGATTCAATATTAATTCAGTTACTTAATGGCCTAGATAAGGGTGGTGCTTATGCACTAATCGCTTTAGGTTTAACATTAGTTTTTGGCACCTTAGGTGTCGTCAATTTTGCCCATGGTGCACTCTTTTTGATAGGCGCATTTTGTGCAGTCACTTTTCAAAAGATACTCACTTTTTCAAAACAGGTGCTTGATCCAAATATCACTTTTTTTGATGCCTATATAGAACAACCCTATTTAGAACTCTGGTTTGGAGAAACAGGACTTGCTATCATAGATTATGCAGTACCACTCTCTATAATCGTAACAATACCGACTATGCTGTTGGTCGGCCTAGCGATGGAACGCGGCCTAATCAGACACTTTTACAAACGCACTCACGCCGAACAAATTTTAGTTACCTTTGGTTTGGCAATTGTTTTGCAAGAAATCATTCGCCACTTTTTTGGTGCCAACCCAATCCCGACACCAGCACCGGATATTGTGTCTGGAAGTGCAGCCATTGGCACTTGGATAGGCCTTGGTGAAAATTTTGTCTACCCTTGGTGGAGACTAATTTATTTAGCTTCATCAATCACTATAATTTCATCTGTTTTTGCTTTTCTCAACCTCACAACCTTTGGAATGGTAGTTCGAGCAGGTATGTTTGATCGTCAAATGGTGGCTTTCCTAGGGATCAATGTACAAAGAAAATTTACTATTATATTTGGCTTAGCAGCAGTTGTTGCTGGAGTCGCTGGGGCGATGTACGCTCCAATTCTACCACCCGATTACCATATGGGCATGGATTTCTTAGTGATTTCCTTTGTTATTGTAGTTGTTGGTGGTATGGGCTCTCTCAGAGGTGCTGTTGCAGCAGGATTTTTGCTTGGCATCCTCCAGTCATTAGCTTCGATGACTGTGGTTAGTTCACTATTTCCCGGCATTGACCAAATTATTATTTACTTAGTTGCTGTTGTAATTTTATTAACACGCCCAAGGGGTTTGATGGGACGTAAAGGCGTGATGGAGGATTGATGATGAAGCGGCTGATGAACATATTCAAAAAACAGAGTGATTTAACAACTATCTTGCTGTTCGCTGCCGGAGTTCTGACGATGCCAATCTGGCTAGATCCGATTGGTGCAAACTATCCAGATCTGCTGCAAAAATTTGTCATTTTCGGCATCTTTGCTGTTGGCTATAATATCTTATTTGGACTCACCGGCTATCTGTCCTTTGGCCATGCAGTCTTTCTTGGGGTGGGTTCTTATACGGCTGTTTGGTCATTTAAGCTTTTCACCATGAATGTCCTTCCTGCAATGCTATTTGCAACTTTAATATCTGGTTTAATTGCTGCAGCTATTGGTTTTGTAAGCATGCGCCGATCAGGAATCTACTTTTCTATTTTAACGCTGGCTTTCGCACAAATGTTTTATAACCTAGCCTACTCAGTATTAATTCCAATCACCAATGGAGAAACCGGACTACAATTAAGAATGCACGACATTAGAATTATAGACAATTATTTTTCTGATCCAGTTGCAGGTCTACCCTCAACAGAGTTGTTTGGCATGTCAATGAATGGTTATTCTGGCTTCTACTTCTGCGCAGTGGTGTTAATCCTAGCCTTCTACGTTGCAATGAAGATATTTCGCTCCCCGTTTGGCATGAAACTGAAGGCAATTAAGTCGAATCAGCATAGAATGCGCTACATTGGCAGTGATACACGCCCCTATTTGATCACTGCTTTTATAATTTCGGGAATGTTTGCTGGCCTTGCTGGCGCATTGCTGGCAGTCACAGATCCACTAGCAGGTGCTGAGAGAATGCAATGGACAGCGTCCGGCGAGGTCATCCTGATGACCATTCTTGGTGGTGTTGGCACATTATTTGGTCCACTAATTGGCGTTGGAGTTATTAAGTACTTAGAAAATATTTTTTCTGCTATTAATGAAGCAGTGCTTCACAATTTCTTTTCATTCATGCCACTGTGGGCTGAAAATCTACTTGTAGCAATAACTGCGCCTTTTGTTGGTGAAGGCTGGCATTTAACCCTTGGCATACTATTCATGATAATTATCATTTTCCTACCAGGCGGCTTAATGGAGGGTTTTCAGAAGATTAAGAGGCGCTATCTAACAATAAGTATGAAAGACAGTGAAAGCACCACTAAACAGGAGTAATGTTATGTCTAAACCTGTATTAAAAATAAGTAATGTGAATAAATCTTTTGGCGGTTTACAAGCTTTAAGAGATATCAACTTAGAAATTGAAAAAGGCAAAGTCCATGCGATTATTGGTCCAAATGGCGCTGGGAAATCTACCTTGCTTAATGTATTGGTTGGTTTATTAGAACCGGATTCAGGCTCAGTTACATTTAATGGCGGTATAAACGTTATTGGCAAAAGCCCACACGAAATCAACCAGATCGGGTTGGCGAGAGTATTTCAGACTCCAGAAATATTTCCCGACTTGAGCTTGCTAGATAATGTGATGATACCGGCCTTTTCAAAGCGTGATGGTGCCTTTCATTTTCAGTTGTTTCGCAGTCTTGCTAGTGAAACAAAAATCACTCAAGAGGCTAAAGAGGTATTAGCAAGTGTTGGAATGGAGGCTAAAGCTGAGGAGACAGCCGGTAGCTTGTCACGTGGCGATAAACGCCGCCTTGAATTAGCAATGTGTTTAATTCAGCACCCAGATTTACTGTTATTAGACGAGCCGACAGCTGGCATGGCCAGACACGACACCAATAAAACAATCGAACTGCTGATGCAAATTAAAGAAGGCGGCATGACTAAAATTATTATTGAGCATGATATGCACGTTGTTTTTAGTCTTGCTGATACGATTTCAGTACTTTCCCAGGGGGCTATTATTGCCTCTGGCACACCCGATGAAATTCGCGGCAATCCCATTGTTCAAGAAGCTTACCTTGGTGGTGTAGAATTATGAGTAATCAACCCTACGCACCACACACTGAGCCCGTTACTTCCAAAGGCTCGGATCCAGCATTTTTTTCTTGCTGGGATTTGCACTCGTATTATGGTGAAAGTTACATCGTTCAAGGCATTAATTTTAATATTCGCGAAGGCGAAATTGTTGCCCTACTTGGCAGAAATGGAGCAGGCAAAACCAGCACTCTTCGCTCCATTGCACGCGCAGCTGAACCTGAAGTAAGAAGTGGAGAGATTTGGCTAGACCACCAGCCTCTACACACCATGCAAGATTATCAGGTTGCGCAACTGGGGGTTGCGCTGGTCCCGGAAAATCGTTGCATTATCGGTGGCTTAACCGTTGAAGAAAATATCCTCTTGGCCCAAATTGAAGAGCCAATCGGCTGGTCTTTAGAGCGTATTTACGAGCATTTCCCCCGTCTTGGAGAGCGTCGAAATCAGGAAGGAATTACTCTTTCTGGCGGCGAACAGCAAATGCTTGCTGTAGCCCGTGCACTGGCTCGTGATATTAAGCTATTACTGCTTGATGAGCCTTATGAAGGGCTGGCACCGGTGATAGTACGTGAAATTGAAGGGATTCTTAAAAGTATTAAAAAACTCGGCATTACCACTATCATTGTTGAACAAAATGCCGTCGCTGCGCTGCGTATTGCAGATAGAGCATTAATTCTTGATACTGGTGAGATTGTTTTTGATGGAACTGCGCAGGAGCTACTCGATAATAAAGAACTTCGTCACCAATATTTGGCAATTTGAAAATTTTTTAGTATATTTTGCTGATTGTTTTATTAACGAGCATGATTAAATTTGGGCTTTAACTATTAGAGTCAATAACTTACTCTATAGCCCTTCATTTTCAAGTAATTCTATAGAGAATGATGATGTTGAGACCAGCTAGGAATAACTTATTTTAAAACCCAATTAATGAAATGGTGTTAAAATCTTTCACGAAAGGCTAACCTAAAACTTTTGTATATCGTTCCCTTTTTAAGGCTATATAAGTATTAATAAATATTGAAGGACGATTTAAAAAAAATTGAAGGACGATTTAATAAATGTATTGAGTCATTACTACATTAATGACTCAATAAAGACAACTAACTAACTAAGGAGTATACATATGGGTATGCCAGGACCATTTGAACTGATTATTATTTTGATAATCGTACTACTTATTTTTGGTGGCAAGCGCCTCAAGAATATTGGTGGCGAACTTGGAGGAGCAATTAAAGGCTTTAAATCCTCCATGAAAGAAACTGAAAAAAACGAGAAAGAAGATATCATTGAAGCTAAATTTGAAGAAACAGATGACAGCACTGATAAAAAATAAAAAACCTATTTTTTTCGTCTAATATAGAACACTATGTTTGATTTCGGTTTTTGGGAAATTGCTATTATTGGCATCATCACTCTTATCGTTGTTGGCCCTGAAAGAATGCCTTCGCTAGCTCGAAAGGCCGGTATTTATGCCGGTAAACTCAATAAATTTGTTAAAAAAATTAAATTTGATATTGATGAAGAGTTAAAGGTCGATGAACTCAAAGAACAACTCTCTATCAAGAATGAAGAGTCAGTTCTGTCACAAGCAGTAGATGATGTTAAGACTAGTGTTGAACAATACCAAAAAGAAATAATTGAGCCTACTGATCCAAATCCCCAGCCTCCAGAAGACTTGCAAGAAGATAAAGAGGCAAAAAAAAATGACTTTTCCATAGAAGAATATATCAAATCTGGACCACAAAAAAAGGATACTGATCATTAATTCCAATAATTTAAATAATGCCTGAAGAATCAGTACAACTTGAAAAAATGCCTATAGTTAAACATCTTGTAGAGCTAAGAAGCACCCTTTTACGATCCGTTATTGCCATAGTAATTTTTTTCCTAGCACTGTTTCCGTTCGCAGATGATATATATACCTTTATAGCGGCTCCAATTGTACAAGCCATACCCGGTTCTAACCTTATTGCTATTGGTGTTATTTCACCATTTTTAACACCTTTAAAAATGTCGCTAATTCTTGCTATATATATTGCTATGCCTTATTTACTATATCAGTTATGGATGTTCGCAGCACCAGCGCTATATCGACATGAAAAAAAATTAATTCTTCCACTCGTAATATCATCAACAATTCTTTTTTATACAGGTTTGCTCTTTTCTTTCTATGTTGTTTTTCCTGTTATTTTCAATTTCTTATCAAGCGTAGGCCCCTCCTCAGTCGACTTTGCTCCAGATATTCAGTACTACTTAGATTTTATTCTAAAGGTCTCTTTTGCTTTTGGAGTTGCATTTGAGGTACCTATAGCAACAATCCTACTTATTATGTTTGGAGTTACAACAGCTGAACGACTGAAAAAAAATCGGGCCTATATCATTATTGGTTCATTTGCACTCGGAATGATATTAACACCTCCAGACATTATCTCTCAGTTTCTCATTGCAATTCCTATGTGGCTACTTTTTGAAGCTGGACTATTTTGTTCATCTTTCTTTAGAGTCCGCATAAAAAATACCACTCCAATTATTGACAATAGCGAAACTGAAGCAAACGACTGGACAGATAAAGCTCATAACACTATGATGGATGAAATTGAATCTGAAATGAATGATAATAACGTCTCAGACAAATAGTAGAGTTAGCATTATCAAATTGCAAGTCGCCATGTTTTAACTATACTTGGACTGGCTTCGCATAAAGAACTATTATATTTCCAATTATGATCAAAGCAACGCCAACTAGACCGGTCCAACTCCACTGGTAGTTTTCAAATAAAGTTGAGAGAAGTAATGCAATCGTTGGGGTAAAAATATTAACATAGGAAGCCTTGTCAGCACCTATATTACCCACTAATTTAAGATAAACTCCAAAACCAATTACAGAAGCGACTAACGCTAAATAAATGAGAGAGATAACGTAACTATAACTGGTACTATAACTAAAACTAACTTCGCTAAAACCTACATAAGTAACAATGATAAGCGAACCATAAAGCATACTAAAGGCATTACTCTGAATTAGTGGCATTTTTCGAGCTTGCATTTGACCGGACAAAAGCATGCCTATTGAAGCAAAGAAAGTTGCTAGCAACATCCAAAGAAACCCCTTTACAACTCCTGAATTTAATGACCAATCAGTGTTACTGATCTCGGTAGAAAATATAATAGATAAACCAAGAATTCCAACTACAGCGCCAAATAAAATTGGCCATCTAATAGGTTTTTTAAAAAATAAAAACCCATTAAACACTGTAAACAAAGTTAGCGTTGAAAAAATAAGAGCCACCATACCAGAAACCAAATAGAAGCTTCCAAAGTAGGCGCAAATATAGTTAACACAAAATAGAAAAAAACCTAATAAAAGCCAACTGAAGTGATCACGCCATGAAAAAGAAAGTTTAAGACCTCGTGCATAGCACCAAACAAACAGCATAAACGATGCAAGCAAAAAACGCCATGCTATTGAAACCTGAGGTGCAACATCACCCAACTGAAAACTAATCGCAAACCAAGAAGAACCCCAAGCAAGAAGAACAATAAAATAAAGAATCGCATTCATTTTCTATCACTCAATTAACAAATAGAAAAGCCTATGAAACTCTGTTTGAAATTAAATTATCGACAACACCAGGCTCAGCTAAAGTAGAGGTATCGCCAAGATCGCCATAATCATCTTCAGCAATTTTTCTTAAGATACGTCTCATGATTTTTCCTGACCTAGTTTTTGGAAGACCCTGTGCAAATTGAATTTTATCAACCGTTGCAATTGGTCCAATTTCTTTTCTAACAAGAGCAACTAATTCTTGCTTTAGGCTATCTGTTCCCTCAGTACCTGTCATAAGCGACACATAAGCATAAATGCCTTGTCCTTTTATATCGTGAGGCATACCTACTACTGCAGCTTCGCTGACATTTCTATGAAGAACTAGGGCAGATTCAATTTCTGCTGTTCCGAGACGATGTCCAGATATGTTTAAAACATCATCGACTCTTCCAGTGATCCAGTAATAGCCATCAGAGTCGCGCTTAACACCATCACCTGCAAAATATTTCCCTGGGTAGGTTGTAAAATATGCCTCCA
>Ga0206681_10001058_pt1 | contig 13231 bp, 17 predicted proteins | sample M150012015metaG_FD_161048 | JGI IMG/M metagenome (GOLD analysis project Ga0206681, IMG submission 161048) | Ammonia-oxidizing marine archaeal communities from Monterey Bay, California, United States - M1 500m 12015 | ecosystem: Environmental > Aquatic > Marine > Intertidal zone | place: USA...
GCATACAAGCATGATGAAGATAAGACCATTGACATTCTTATGTTGATGTTGATTCAGTTTCAAAGATTTTATGGATGCAAGTCAAAGATGGAAAAAACACAACTTGAAGAAGCATCATATCTTATCATTCAGCAATTCAGACATTTAAACTATTATGACCTTGGAATGTGTTTAAAATTAGCTAAATTGAAAGAGAAAATATATGATCGAATTGATGGTGGAATGATATTGGAATGGTTAACGAAATACGAAAAGCAAAGAACTGACATGATAGTATGTGAAAGGGAAAAGCAGAAAGCACAAAATAATGCAGAATGGTCTGGACTTGGTGAAAGGTCATCTGAAATATCAATCAAAGAATTTTTTAAAAAATGAAAAAAGAGAAAGAAGAACTTGAAAAGAAGTTCAAAGAACACCATGGAAATGAAGCTGAAGATGATTGCTATTCTTTGTGTTGCAATGCACCAATGTCATCATGGATAAAACATTGCAGTAAGTGTGAAGAACAATCAGAAATCAATGAAGGGATGTTGATGTGGCATCCACAAATAAAACCATATGAAAAAGAAGCGTAAACAACATGAATCAGACCTTCAAAAAGCAGTTATAAAATACATGAAACTTCAACATCCAGCCATCTTCATCAATGGTTCGATGGGGGGGACATATTTGAAGTATGAATCACAAAGGGTGAAAGCAAAATTGTGTGGATATAAGAAAGGTTTCCCAGATCTGTTCATCTATGAACCAAGAATGATTGAAGGGAACATTTATCATGGACTTGCAATTGAACTGAAGGTCAAAGGAAATTATGCATCACAAGTACAGAAAAGAACATTGGAAGATTTGAAAGAAAGAAATTATAAGACATTTGTATGCACTGGATTTGACCATACACTTGAAGTGATTGAATGGTATTTGACAACAACATTTCCAGAAGTAGATGTTGACTATATAATAAAAGAATGAAATGTGAATGAAGACAGAATGGAATCCTATTGAATGGATGTATAAAGATTTCAATTATTATCTTGGGTTTGCAATAAAGCAAACAAAAGACAAGTCCTTGTCTGAAGATTTGGTTCAAGAAACATTCCTTCAGCTGATGACAATGAATCAACACAGATTGCTAATCATCATTGATTCTGGAAAAATAAAGACATACATCTGTAAAATCATGATGGTGAAATACTTTTCAAAGAAATCACAATTCAACAAAAAGATTGTGCAATTCAAGAAGAAGAAGATTCAAGCTGATGAATCATTTCTGGAATATCTGGTGAACAAAAACACTGAACAAGATGACAAGTCATCAGACTATGTTGAAGAACTAAACAAAAGGATTGATGATTGTCTGGACACCTTTGATGATTATGATAGGAAATTGTTTCAACTATATTATGAAACTGGTTTGTCAGTAAGAAGATTGTCAGAAGAAACTGGAATCACTTTCAAATCTATTCAATACACAATAGACAAAGTAAAAAAGAACATCAAGAACATAATATGAAGCCATTGAAAGCAGACCCAGAACTGGCAAAAAAAAGACTGGCTATTTGTGAAAAGTGCAGACACTTCAGAAAGAAGTCAAGGACTTGTGGAACACCAGTGGTGGGAAATAAGGTTGGAAGTAAAAGAACGTGTGGATGTTTTGTTGATGCCAAGACAAAAATATCATTCACCAAGTGTCCATTTTCGTATTGGAATGAACTTCAAGTGGCTGAAAATGATTATCTTGCTATAAAGAAACTATTGGAAGAAGTGAAGAACACAATCAATCCAGACCAGAAAGAAGAATTGTACAATATGATACGGAAGTATGTTGGTGGTAACACCAAGACCAGCAATTGTGTTCCATGCCTAAAATCAGCACTGAAAGAAATGGATGAACTTGTGAAGACATATGAAGAATAAAGAAAGGTCAAGATACTACACCAACAAGTCAGTCAAGAAAAAGATTGATAAGATGCTTGAACAGAATGCAAGGAATCAAGCATCACTGGGAACTGGTTCAAGGTTTGACATTGGACAAGAAGAAAGTGATTTGGCTTGGAATCAATTTGAAAAAGAAATAAAAGAGCTTGACCCAGAATTGTATGACATAATAAAAAAACAAGATGACTAAATTGGTGATGCCAGTTGCAGTTGAAACTATTGCAACAAGACATGATGGTTCTGTGAAGATTGTGATGTCCACATATGAACTGAACACTGAATCAGCAGTGAAATTGTTTGATTTGCGAAGGTCTGAAGCACTGATGTATCTTTCAAGTGATAACATATCACAAGAAGAATTGGATGCTTTAGATGGATTCAAATTGAGTAGTGAAAAGAATGATGGAAAAACACCTTCACAAAGACTTCGTGCAGTCTTATACATATACTGGAAGCAACACAAACAGAATGACTTTGAGTTTGATATATTCTATTTGAAGTATATGAACAGATTGATTGACAAAATCAAAGACAAGCTGGATGCAGAAACATACTAAAATATATTTGACACATTTCAACTACTTTGGAAATGAATTCATAGGTTGTGAAATGTGTGGAAAACGTGCAGTGGATATTCACCACATTGAATGTCGTGGAATGGGTGGTTCTGAAAAAGATGACATCAAAAACATCATGGCAATGTGCAGAAATTGTCACATCACTTATGGTGATAAAAAACAATACAAAGAACTGCTGAAGCAAAGACATGAACAAAGACTTGAAAATTTCAACAAAGCATGAAAGACCATTATAAGAAGATGAAGATTGAACCAGTTGACTTCATAGTGTCAAATGATATTGATTTCTGTGAAGGGAATGTCATCAAGTATGTGTCAAGACATCAATCAAAAAATGGTGCAGAAGACATCAGAAAAGCAATTCACTATCTACAAATCATATTAAAAAGTCAGTACAATGTGCAAAAGTAAACAGAAAACAGATGATGAAAGACCACAAGAAGAAAAGGACAAAGATATTGCAAGGGGAATTTGGGATGACTGGGTGAAAGACCTTGAAGAAAAGGATCAGCCAGAATCATGTGGAATTGATGGTGAAGATTGTGAAAATTGTGGCTCATAAAAAACAAAGAAAGAATGATGTATTTATCAAGTTATCAAGGGGAATCAAATTGTTGTGGTGCTGGTGTCTATGAAAACACAGACATCTGTTCAGACTGCAAAGAACATTGTGAAATAATAGATGAAGAAGAAGCAATCAACTAAACACAAATAGACATGGGTAAAATCAAGACAATGAACCAAGACAAACAACAAGAAGAAGAAACACCAAAATTGAAAGATGGAAGGATTGATTTCTTCAAGTTGATAGACCAAACATTCCCAGAACAAATTGGTGTTGCATCATATGTGAAAGGATTGTGCAAAGGGTATGCACTTGACCAAGCAGTTCAAACTGCCATCAAGTTCAAAGCAATACTTGAATCTGGTGCAACTGAACTACAATTGATGGATGTAATACCAGATGAAGTGAAGCCAGATGAAGACAAAGTGACATCAAAAGACATAAACTGATGGAAAAAATATATGCAATTGCAATGCTATTGTGTACAATAAGTATGTACATCTATTTTAGTAGCAAGATAAAGAAAGGGGACTGATGCCATTTGAAAAGGGGAATCAATTAGCTGGAAGCAGAAAGGGTGTTCCAAATAAGGCATCACATGAAATTCGTGAAGCATTTGAAATGCTAATGACTGACAATCTGGACAACATGAAAAGGTGGTTGTCTGATGTAGCAATTGAAGACCCAGAAAGAGCATTGAACATCATGATTAAGATGGCTGAATTCATAGTCCCTAAATTGCAAAGGACTGAAGTGAAAGCAGAAGTGACTGACAAATCAATTGTCATCAATTTAATTCCAAAGCAGATTGAATAAAATCAACATTGAATTGTTCCCAAAGCAAATTGAATGCTTTGAATATCTTGAAGATAAAACCACAACTGAAGTTTTGTTTGGTGGTGGTGCTGGTGGTTCAAAAACATTCACTGGATGTCTTTGGCAAATTCAAAGAAGGTTGACATATGCTGGAACAAGAAGTGTGATTGGAAGGTCTAAATTGAAGAATCTGAAAGCAACAACATTGAACACATTCTTTGAAGTAGCACAAGACTTTTGTGGATTGAAGCCAAATGAAGATTTCACATATAATGCACAAGAATCAACAATCACCTTTTTCAATGGTTCAATCATTTATTTGCGTGATCTGTTTTTATATCCATCAGACCCAGACTTCACATCTTTAGGTGGATTAGAAATCACAGATGCATTCATTGATGAATGTGCTGAAGTAAGTCAGAAAGCAGTGAACATATTAAATTCAAGAATCAGATTCAAGCTGGACAAATATGACTTAATTCCTAAAACACTAATGACTTGCAATCCAACAAAAACATGGTTGTATTCTGAATTCTATAAACCACATAAAGAAGAAAGAATGTTGGTTCACAGAAAGTTCATTCAATCACTTGTGAAGGACAACACTGAAATATCAGAACATTATATCAAGCAACTTGAAAAACTTGATAAGGTGTCCAGACAAAGACTTCTTCTTGGTGACTGGGAATATAATGAAGATGATGCATTGTTGTTTGATTATGATTCAATTCATGATATGTTCACAAATCAACTTGAAGACTCTTTGAAGTTCATCACTTGTGATGTTGCCAGATTTGGTGCAGATAAAACCATCATCATTCTTTGGAATGGATTGTCAGCAGAAAAAATCATTTCACTGGATCAGTCATCAGTGACAAAGACAATTGAAGAAATTAAAACAATGTCACTTCAGAATGGGGTGCAAAGGTCACACATTATTGTTGATGAAGATGGTGTTGGTGGTGGTGTGAAAGATGGTGTGGTTGGTTGCAAAGGATTTGTCAATGGAAGCAAAGCACTGAAATCTGAAAACTTCCAGAACTTAAAAACACAATGCTACTTCAAACTGGCAGAAATGGTCAATGCTGGGAAAATAGCAATCAAAGATAAGAAGCACAAACAGACCATCATTGAAGAACTTGAAATCATCAAGCGTGACAAATTAGACAAGGACACACAGAAACTTTCAATCATTCCAAAAGACACCATCAAATCATTACTTGGTAGGTCACCAGATTTTGCAGATGCAATCATGATGAGAATGTGGTATGAAGTAAAAGGAAACTATGGTGTATATGCCTTTTGAAAGGAAACAAAACATAAATCAACTTTAAACTAGTGAAATGAAGAACACTTTTGAAATATCAATTCCTACTGATTGGTCAGAAATAAGCATTGAAAAATTCAAGCAATACAATGACACAATCAAAGACCTTGAAGAACATCATCAGATAATTGTGAAAACAATTTCTGTGTTGTGTGACATTGAAGAATCAATTGTGGAGTGCATGAAATTAAGTGATTTGCAAAAGATTGAAGGTAGTCTTCAGAAGCTAATAAGCAAACCAGTAAACAAAGAAATCATCAACAAGATAGACATTGAAGGAACAATGTATGGATTCCATCCAAAAATTGATGAAATCACAATGGGTGAATTTGTTGACATTGAAACTTATGCAAAGGAAAACGACATGGCAAAGATGATGTCAGTGCTATACAGACCAGTCATCACAACCAAAGGCAATAGATATGACATTGAACCATATGACATTGACATTCATGCTGGAAACATTAACAAGTTCAAGAAGTTGTCAATCAACATAGGGAATCCTATTGCAGTTTTTTTTTGGAGTTTAGGCAAAGAACAACTGAACAATTTCCATCAGTGTTCAGAAAGGGACAAAAGAAAAGTGCATCATCATCTTATGGATGGTTTGCAGTAGTTGATTCACTTGCTGGTGGTGACATCTTGAAGTTTGAATCAGTTACTGACTTGCCATTGATGTTTGCGTTGACAAAACTATCACTGGATGCAGACAAGCAAACTGAAAGGAATAAGGAAATGAAGAAGAAACAGAACAAGACATGATAACTTATAAAGCAATCATTCAATACTTTGATGTCATATGTGAAAGACATCAACAGATAAATTCATTCACATATGGTGAATTGAGCTTGTTTGATATGGATAAATTTACACAATATCCAGCACTTCACTTGACACCAACTGCAACTGCAATTGATGATCAGACAATCACCTATGGATTTGATGTTGTTGTGTTTGATAGATATAATGTTACCACAAACAAGATGAAGAATGAAGCATCATGCTTGTCAGATTCATTGTTGATTCTTCAAGATATATGCAAGGAATTGACTGATGGAAAATACTTCATCAATGAAGACACCATGATTTCAATGGATGTTCCAGTTCTTGCAACACCTTTCATTGACACTGAACCAGACAATTGTAGTGGCTGGACAACTTCGTTTGATATTATCACACCAAATGAATCTTCAGCTTGTTCCATTCCATACTACAATCCAGAACAACAATTCAGTGATGATGTGGTACTGCCACCAGAAGCACCAACAACCAATTATGTTTGGTATTCACTTATGAATTCATCATCAAAAGCACTATGGAATTCAAGTGGTGAAATAACACATTTAAGTCCATTTAAGGACACTTTGTCTGGAAGTGATACATTGACAATGACTGGTGAAGCAGTGACGTTTGATAGGGTTAAAAATGCATTTCATCTAAGTGATACTGCTGAACTTACTGATGGATATTTGGAACATAGTGTGGTAGGAAGTGAAGAAGCAATCTTCTTCATTAAAATCAAAGACTTTTCAAGATTTGGAGTTGATGATGAAAGCAACACAATCATGTCATGGGGTGATGATGCAGAAGTAAGGCTTGAATTTATATCAAGTGGAAAACTTCAAATTCATAAAATTGGAAATTATCCAGCTACATCAGATATGCCTTTGACACCTACAAATGGAACAGACAAAGACACTTCACACAGAAGACTTGAACCAATAACAATTGCAGTAAAATTCACAAGCACAAAAATATATCTTTATTATTCAAATGATAGTGCCAAAAAAGTCACCTATTCCCAAACTTTAGATCTGACATCTGAAACATTCAGAATAGGTGCAAAAGAAGATGGTGAATATGCAGATTTTTACTTCCAAGAAATGTTCTTCACTACTGAATCAATGAGTGATTTCGATATAATGGACACAATGATTTGGCTTAATTACAGATGATGATTGGAAGCACAAAACAACAACTGGACAAGTTTGGTGCAAGGGTGGTGAAACTTGCAAGAATCAATCTTGGTGCAAGGCAAAAGATAGATGGCAAGATGCGTGTGACAAACAACACTGGTGAATTGTCAAAATCACTGGCATACAGAATAAAGCAGAAAAGAACACAAGCTGGTCAATTCACTTCTGGATTTGATGTTGAATTTGTTAGTGACCTTTTATATGCATCATTTATTGAACAAGGTGTTCAAGGTTCAGAAAGCACAAAAGTTTCTGCATTGAATTCACCATTCAAGTTCAAGTCAAAGAATTTACCAAAGGGTGTGATGGCTGGATGGATTCAAAGCAAACCAATCAGACTTCGTGAAATGGGGACTGGTAAATTTGCCAAGAATACAGAACAAGCAAAAAAGCAACTTGCATTTGTTCTTGGTCGTGCAGTTGCAACAAAGGGAATGTCTGCAAGGCATTATTTTAAGGATGCAGTTGAACAAGCACTTCCACAAGATGGTGGTGACATAGCAGTTGCCATTGCTTTAAACTATATTAAAAAGAATCTAAAGTCATGAGTATTACATCAATAGGAATAAATGATGATGGTTTCAACATTAGCACTGGAATCAATTTGGCATATGTTGACACTTCACAACCACCATCAACATATAAGTACAGAATATTGGTTGAATTAACCTATCAAACATCACTTGCATCAATTGTATTGCCAACAACAAAAACCATTTCTTTTTCACAACAAGTGAATGAAGATGGAAATGTGATCTTCAATTTATCTGAAATATTTCAGTCTATTGTAACACCACAAATCACACCAAATTCAAAAGAAGATGCACCAACAACATCTGCACCAAACCAATATTCAAGCATTCACACATTGCCATATAAACAATCTGACGCATCCAAGATATTTTCTTTTGGAATTCTTGGTGCTGAAGGTGGAATGAATGCATTTCGGGGTGTTGCTGGATATATTGATTTGAAATTCTGGGAATACTATTCAACAACTGAAAATGGAATTCCAGCAAAACAAGGTGCATCAACTGATAAAGTGATGCATATGTTCTGGGGCAGAGCAAATGAAAGTGATGGTGTTGTGATTGACTTTGATGACTATAAACTTTGGGATAGTGGTGGCAAGTTCTTGTCTTCCAATCATATTGAAATCAATGGTTTTCCAACTATCTATCTTGGTAAAAATGATTATCACACCATTGCATTCTTAAACAGAAACGAAATAAACCATCTTTCACAACCATATAAATTTGTGGTTACATATTACAATTCTGCTGATAATCCAATTGGGACTTTGTCAATGGAAAATTTATCAGCATCTGGGGGTGCTTACCCTTCATCACCAACAACTGATCCACCAATTTATGAAGCATTCTATTTGTTCATGGGTTGTGGCTTGGAAAATCTTGAAAAACTTGACACTTCTGAAAGTGCATATACTGGTGACCTACCTTCTGAAGTGGTGGGTGGATTGGATAATATTGCTTACTATTATATAAGGGCGCAAAATAGCGTATCAGCTCAATTCTCTAAAATTTATCGGTTCAACATTGTTGATTATTGTGACAGATACGAACAATCAAGACTGGCATATATGAACAGATTTGGTGCTTGGGACTATATTACATTGAACAAAGAAAAGACCAGTGAGTTGAAGGTAAAGCGTGAATATATCACAAAGCCATTAATCAATCAAGCAACTTCACTTGCTGGATATGGTGATGTTTATATGGAAGGGTCTTATCCTCCAGAAGTTGCAAAGCAAGGCAAGATGACTACACTGGTAAGACCAGAAGAAAAGTTGACATTGTTCACTGACAATCTTGAAGATTATGAAATTGAACAGATAAAAGACTTGATGATGTCACCACAAATTCATCTTCTGGATGGTGCAAATGCAAAAGCACTAATTCTTGAAACTTCATCAATGAAGCTGAAGGATGAAAAGAACACTGGATTGTATAACTATGAACTAAGATTTGCATATGCAAGTCCTAAGTACAGAACAACGAATTAAGAATGGCAACACAAATCAGAGTAGTAGCACAAGATGATGGAAGGGTTGTGTATTTGGATCTTGAAGATAGTCAACCAATCACTGCAAACTATCAATTCAAGGACATCCAAGACTTCAAGTCAACAAAGGGTGACCATACCTACAACTTCAGAGTGCCTTCAACATACAACAACAACTTGTTCTTCAACCAATACTTTGAAGTCACACAACATGGAAACTTCAATCCGAAGCTGAAGGTTGAAGCTACAATTCTGAAAGATACACTTCCAGTGTTTGGGGGGTATCTTCAATTGACAAATGTGATTGCTTTGAATGACACTGACTATTCTTATGAATGCGTGGTGTTTAGTGCAGTGGGAACAATTGGTCAAGTTCTTGAAGGAAAATATTTGAATCAATTTGACTGGTCTGACTACACACACGCAATGTCAAGGGACAATGTGATTGATTCATTTGACCAAAACTTGTTGGATGGTGATGTTGTCTATTCCCTTTATGATTATGGTTCAGCATTCTATGGTGGTGAAGCTGAAGGTTCAGTCTTTGATATAAATTCACCTATTGATGTAAGGTCACTAAGACCACAAATCAGAGTGAAAGCAGTGCTTGATGTATTATTGAATCAGTCTGGATTCAATTACACATCAGACTTCTTTGACACCAAAGAATTGTATGTGGATGCAAATGCTGGTTCTGGAGGTGTGAATGCAGTGAATGTAAATTACTACAATGTGCAATTCACAATAAATCCATTGTCACTTCAGACAATGTATGCATCAAATGGATTTCATCACATCATCTTGAATGGTGGTGGAAGTAGTGGAACAGATTATTCAAATGAAGCTGGATTGTACAATACTACACTTGGAACATATACAATGCCATCTGCACCTTTTGACATGGTTCAATCTGGTTGCTATGTGACAATAAAAGGTGAATCTTCAACTTCTGGTGATGCACCATTAACTGGTGCAAGTTTCCAAATCCACCTAATTGATTCAGATGATAATGTCATCAGATCGGGAACATTAAAAACATTTACATCTGCAATGCAAATTCCAGATGGTGGTGGATATTATCAAGAACAAGCAATCAATTGCAGTTCATTTAATTATGCAGAATTTGAAGCTGGGGTTTACAAGTATGTATTGGAAATCACCAATACAGATGATGCATCAGTTGAAATTGAAATCACTGATGGTGAAGTGAAATACACACCATTGATAGGACTTCCAATGTTGGGATGGAGTGCATCGTATTATCAAGCTGATATGACATTTGACTTCGGAATGAATTTCCCAGACATCAAAGCAGTTGACTTTCTGACATCCTTGGCGAAGAAATTCAATTTGATAATTGTTCCAGACAAAGTGAATCCAAATTACTTATCAATTGAACCTTATTCAGATTGGATTGAAGAAGGGAATGTTTTGGATTGGACTGATAAACTTAATGTCAGCAAAGACATCCAATATAAACCAACTGCTGACCTTCAAGCAAAGTCACTTGTATTCACTGATGGTGAATCAGAAGACAACATGAATGCACTTTTCAAGCAAAGCACTGGAAGGATATATGGATCACAATTGATTGACAATACATCGAATGACTTTGGTAAGAACAAAGAAGTGGTTGACACAATCTTCAAACCAGTTGTCACAACCTACATTCCAAACACTGGGATAAGGTCTTGTGTTTGTTATACTGGCGAAAATGAAGACATCACCAATCAACCATCCATGCGTTTGTCATATTATAGTGGTTTGGTGGAATCAGATGTATTGACTGAACAAATATATCTTCAAGGGGTTGATGGAATTGTCATTATGAATCAACAGATTTCTTCATTTCCTTTACTTCAAAATTATGAAGATGCTGAAGTAACTGGACAAAGTGAATGTCTGACTTTTGCTGGTGAATCTACTGGTCAATTGAATGTTCCCACAACTTTGTCTGGTGCATTCAATACGTACTGGAATCCATTCATCCAAGAAACTTATTCACCAGAAGCCAGAATCATGACTGGGACATTCTTCTTGTCTGCACTGGACATCATGACAATGAACTTCAATGACAAAATATTTGTCAAAAATGAATACTTCCGAATCAACAAAATATCTGGATATTCTTTAGTTGGTTCAGCAGACTGCAAAGTTGAACTTGTGAAGGTGTCAAAAACAAATGCAGTGTTTGATGGAAATGTTTGTGATGTTGAACCAGTTTACTTTTCATGGACTGGATTTGTGGTCTTTGCAAACACAGAATCTGGTGCTTTGGAATTCCCATCACAAGAATGTTGTGAAGGTTATGGATATACATATGAACTTGGTGGATGCTGGGAAACTACAACAGAACCAAACAATCCAACATCACCAACATTGACAACTACTGGTCAAACAGAATTTCATCCAACAAAGTTTTCTGATGGTGTTCATACCACAACCAGAGGAATAATGAATGAAGCATCAGACTTTGGATTCATTGTTGGAACACACAACAGAGTGAACAGAACATCAAGGTCTGTTTCAATTAATGGACACAGAAATGATGTTGAAGCAAATGTGAGTGGTTCAAGTATTGTTGGAAACAATAACATCTTGAATCCTTATCTTTTACGACACACTGGAAGTGAATACGAAGTTTATGCACATCAAGAATTCCAAAATGTCACAATGCGTGGTGACTATGGAATAGCAATTGCATCTGGTGACAACTTTGTTTCAACTGGTGCAGACCCATTATATGATGAAGTTGGAAGGGGTGGTTCTGGTCACTTTGTAAGGGCATTCACAACATATCAAGGAACACCAGCTGAAGTTGTATATGTTGGTCAAAATGGTGCATTCACACCATCAACTGGAACACCAGATGAAATTCTTGCAAATCAAACTGAAAACTTTTTCAGACTTCCTTTTCCATCAATGATGACATTTGAAGCAAGAATTGGTGCAGTGAATAGGGGGTCAGTTCTTGATAGGTCACAATTATTTTCTAATAGGATATATCAAGGAAGAATCAACAACACAACTGATCTTCTTGGTGTTTCTTCAGACCTTGATAACGTATCACCAAAAGACAATGAATCTGGTGCTTTTTCACCAATGAAGTTTGAAATTCATCATGGTCAAGGTGTGATGGATGGAACAACAGAAAATGATGTTCTGTGTGATGGTATGTTTGCATTTAAGATTGACACTTCAGATTGTACAACTCTTGATGATACAGATTTTACCATTGATATAAAGTACACATTGGTAGGAATGCAAAACATGAAAAGACTTGCATCACCAATTCAATATGACCCAACTGACATTTCAGATTGCAAATTGTGGTTGGATGGTTCTGACTTAAGCACAATCACCGAATCATCTGGTGATGTTTCACAATGGGATGACAAGTCTGGGAATGGCTATAATTTTACAAAACCAACAGAAGCTGGGAATCCATCTTTGTCAACCATTGGTGTTTTGAATTGTCTTGATTTTGACTTAGCATATGATGATGCCTTGTACAACACAAGTTCTGGATTGTACTTGATTCCTTGGCTGGGAAATAGTACATGGTTTGTGGTTTTTGAAAGTGACACAGACACTGCATCAACTTATGGGAATCAATTGGTTGGTTCTTCATATACACTTGGAAACATGTTTTCTGGTATCAATTTAAATTCAACAATTTTTAGTTCTGGGGGTGCTGACACCATGGCATTCTGGAATGATAATAATGATTTCAGTGCATATGTTGATGATATTCCAGTGACACAAGTACAAGTGGCTTGTGGATATAGAGATGGAACAACACAAGCAATCATTGACCAAGATGGTAACACCACTTCAAACACAAGTGCATCTGGTGTATTTGCAAATCAAACATTTGTAGGTGGTGCAGTGAAGTCATCAAATGGGAAAATTCAAAATCCATATGGGGGAAAAGTTGGTGAAGTCTTATTGTATAACAGAAAATTGACCACATCAGAAATTGATGAAGTAATGAACTATTTAAAAACAAAAT
>Ga0206681_10001060_pt1 | contig 13196 bp, 3 predicted proteins | sample M150012015metaG_FD_161048 | JGI IMG/M metagenome (GOLD analysis project Ga0206681, IMG submission 161048) | Ammonia-oxidizing marine archaeal communities from Monterey Bay, California, United States - M1 500m 12015 | ecosystem: Environmental > Aquatic > Marine > Intertidal zone | place: USA...
CAGATACGAATCCATCATACAGTGCATCCTTCGCCATTGCTGGTCTGTAAATGTTGTAGAGCAAAATGAATAAGACATGTGATTATCTACAGGAGCATTGGCCCATGGACCAGCGTCACAACCTCCGTTCGGATTGGAACTCGTTGAACATTGGTAAGTATACGTATCGTGAGGATGAGTATCCGAACACCAATCCCCTTCACGATCCCCTTCGTCTAAATAAGGACCACCAATAGGAGTTCCAGCTCCAGTAGTATTACTTGATCCATCGGTAACTCCTGGCGTTGTATTTCTTACTTTCTCGTAACATGAGGAACAAGGGCTTCGTTCATCAACTCCGGCGAAAGTGTGTTCGAGGCCAAAAGTATGTCCCATCTCATGGGCTAGTGTATGGGTGCCCACATTACAGTTCCCTCTGTTTAAAACGATTCCACCTGTAGATGACGTTCCCCCCATTGGATCATATGGAAATCTGGCATATCCTCCAGGCCCCATGCTTCCAACTACGTAAATATTAACCACTTGCGTTGGAGTGACGTTGTACGTCGTTTTCAGGGAAACCTCTTCTGTATTTTCATCATGATTGTAATTTGCAGCGTCTTCATAGAAATTAGCTGGGTCCGCACAGAAAATTACATTGTAAGTCGCAAAATCTGCATTGAGCTCTGTCATCAGCGCATCTATTCTGGTCTGATCAATATTGGAGGAGGCTCCACCGCTCCACATTACATGCCATGCCAGCTCAACATATTTTATACTTGAGAAAGATGAGACATCTCTGTTTGCCGGATTATCACATGAAACGGTAAATGGGCATCCCGCATCTTTTGCTTCCCCATTCACAAATGGTGTTGGCGTCCAACAATATGCAGCCACTTCCTTATTTGTCGGATGCCGGAAATCCACTTCATGCCCGTCAGGAGAAAGCAATTTACCATTGTCACTTAAGGGTATATTTGGATTTATAGTATTCCCATGATCGGTATCGCTGCTGATCTTGTGCTTTTGCCTATTGGTCAGAGCATTATTAGTTTTCAGATTAACAACAAACCGTTCCGTTTTTGAGATTGGCTTCGGACTTGAAACTTGGATTAGCTCAGTAGGTGTTTTACGGTGATTAGCAGGTTTCCTTTGTTGCTGTGCATAGGATGTTAGGCACAATACAGCCAACAGGCTTGTGAATAAAAGTCGTTTCATGAGTGTGGTTTACTTGATGGTCAATCAACTTGCACATAGTACATGTTGAAATCTCGGACGTCAATGTCTGAATTATGATTGATTTAAACAAATTAATATTTGATTGTATCACAATAATAAATGGGTATATTTAATTTGTCTTAGGGTCAGGTCTCACGAAAAATAGAATATTGACCGCGAATAATAGTAAAGAAATAATCTGTTCAGTTACCTCACTTATTTTAGAAGAAAATTTATAGCATATGAAAATCTCATTTAAAGTAATCTCGTTGTTTTTCACCCTGATACTAGTTGGGTGTAGTCAGGAAGTTCAAAAAAGGGTTACCATCAACCCGGAATTCGCACAATACATTTCGTCATTCACCTCTGGTATTGTTAGCAGGGAGTCTACCATTAAAATAATGTTAACCGAAGATGTAGCTGAATCAATTTCAGAAAGTGACGAACCCGTCATTGATGTTATAAGATTTGTGCCTGAAGTTGAAGGTGAAGCTAAATTTTTATCTGCAAGAATGATAGAATTTACTCCTTCAAAATTATTGCAAAGTGGAATAGAATATACGGCATTTTTCGATCTGAATAAGATCAAGAATGTGCCTGCTAATCTTGAAGAATTCAGTTTTCAATTTAAAACCATTGCACAGGATCTTAATCTTTACATTGATGGCCTGTCAACTTACAATTCTGATAACTTAAAAGATCAGCAACTGGCAGGTCGAATAATAACGGCTGATGTTACAGATTCCACGAATGTTAAAAAAACACTGACTGCATTTCAAGATGGAAAGGAGTTGTCAATTAGCTGGAACCATAATTATGGAAATATCCATAGGTTCATTGTAGAACACGTGTCCCGGAAAGAAGAGGCGAGTGAGGTGAAATTGTTGTATGCCGGAGAGGCAATAGGAGCTGACAGATCAGCAGAAGAAATCGTGCCGGTAGTTGCGCTTGGAGATTTCAAGATCATGAAGATGTCGGTTGTACATAGTCCGGAACAATATGTCATGATCCATTTTTCAGATCCCTTAAAGAAAACTCAAGAGCTTGACGGGTTGATCACAATTGACAATTTGTCTAATCTGAATTATGAAGTGGAAGGTCATGATATAAAAGTCTTTTTACCACATGTAGTATCCGGCAAGAATGTGGTTCATGTTAGTCCTGGCATAAAAAACGTCAATGGATATAAAATGAAGGATGGTGATGATATCGAGCTGGTTTTTGAGGGTATAAAACCCAAGATAAGGTTGGTAGGTGATGGAGCAATTATTCCTAATTCTGGTGAAGGATATGTGTTCCCATTTGAGGCTGTTAATCTGAAAGCTGTTGATGTCTATGTAACAAAGGTGTTTGAGGATAATATGGTTCAATTTCTTCAGGTAAATAACTATAAGGGATCGTACCAAATGAAGAGGGTTGCCAGAAACATTATGAAGAAAAAGGTTGACCTTTCGCAAGATGCCGCCAAAAACCTTCATGAATGGAACAGGTTCTTTCTTGATCTCACTGAGATAATTGGTGAGGACCCCGGTACCATTCATCAAATTGAACTAAGATTCAAACAGGAATACTCTGTGTATCAGTGTGCGGTAAGTGAAGAAGACGGTATGCAGGATGTCGAAGTGGAGGAAGAAGAGGATGATTGGAGTGAAGCTGACTGGGTAAGTGGCTATTACTACGATGATTACTACTATGATGACTACTATGACGATTATGACTACGACTACAGAGAGCGCAAAAATCCATGTAATTCATCTTATTATCGCAATAAAAATGTAAAAACCAACATCCTGACATCGAACTTGGGGATAATCGCCAAAGCCGGTGCAGATAAGAAAATGCATGTCTTTTTATCTGATCTAAGAAACACAGATCATATTTCTGGTGCGCTTATCGAATTCTACGATTTCCAGCAACAACTAATCGGAAGTTCACTTACCGATGTGAATGGAATGTGCACAGTGTCTCTTCCAAAGAAACCATTCGTGCTTATCGCGAAGAAAGGTGCCCAGAGAGGATATTTGAAATTACGTGATGGTGAATCTTTGTCGCTGTCAAAATTCGATGTAAGTGGAAGTCAGGTGAAAAAAGGAGTGAAGGGGTTCATTTATGCGGAACGCGGTGTGTGGAGACCAGGAGATTCCATCTACCTGTCTTTTATGCTGGAAGATGCAAATCGGGTTTTGCCGGCGAATCACCCTGTTAAGTTTAAACTTTACAACCCACAAGGACAATTGGTAGATAAGCAAACGTCGGTGGTTGGTGTTGAGGGTCATTACGATTTCAGAACAGCCACCGTTCAGGATGACATTACCGGAACGTATCGTGCGGAAGTAAAGGTCGGCAACAGGTCCTATAACAAATACCTTAAAGTTGAAACGGTCAAACCAAATCGGTTAAAAATATATATGGATTTCAATGCAGATATGTTAAGTCAATCTGGAGAAAACGAGATAAAACTATCAACCAAATGGTTGCATGGTGCAATTGCTAAGAATTTAAAAGCTAAGGTTGATTTAACCGTGGAAACAAAACATACCAGCTTTCCTAAATTCGAGGGTTTTGTTTTCGATGATCCATTGAAAAGTTATTCTGTTGATCCGGAGACTATTTTGGAGGAAAGAGTTGATGAGAATGGAGAGATCGTGTTCAATCCACAGATCAATGTCGGGAGCAGTGCTCCCGGAATGCTGACGGCAAATTTTGCAACCAAAATATTCGAAGAGGGGGGTAGTTTTTCAGTGGATTGGAAATCGATAAAATACTCACCATATGAATCTTATGTTGGTGTTAGAACCCCAAAGGGATCTCTGTATAGAGGAACTCTGGTTACCGACAAGGATCATGAAATTGAAATTGCTACGGTAGACGCATCAGGGAAGGCAATTTCAAGAAAGGACCTTGATGTTAAGGTGTATAAGATAAATTGGAGATGGTGGTGGGATCGATATGATAATAATCTGCTGTCATACATATCAAGCGAAGGAACAGTTCCGGTCTTTAATAAGACAATATCTTCCTCTTCAGGAAAGGCAGCTTTCAAATTTAAAGTGAATCGTCCTTCCTGGGGTCGTTATCTGGTTCGAGTCGAAGATCCTGTATCAGGACACGTAACAGGTAAAATATTCTACATTGACTGGCCGTATTGGGCGAGAGCTAACCGGACTGCGAATGAAAATGCTACAATGCTCAGTTTTTCTACTGATAAGGAGACGTACACTACTGGTGAAGATGTCAAGGTCTCATTTCCTTCACCAACGAATGGCAAGGCACTGGTATGTGTGGAATCAGGAACTAAGGTTATTGATAAATACTGGGTAGAGACTAAAAAAGGTGAAACCAAATTTGAGTTTAAAACAACAAAGGAAATGGCGCCTAATGTGTTTGTTCACGTTACCCTGTTGCAGGATCATAAGGCAACTGAAAATGATCTACCCATAAGGATGTATGGTGTGGTACCAATTAATGTAGAGAATCCAGACTCTCATGTGAAACCTAAGATCAAGATGCCGGATGTTTTGAGACCGGAATCTACTGCTTCGATCTCGATTCAGGAGGCGGATGGAAAGCCGATGACTTATACTTTGGCTATCGTAGACGAAGGGCTACTTGACCTTACAAGCTTTAAAACTCCGCAACCGTGGAAGCATTTCTACGCTAAAGAGGCTTTAGGAGTAAAAACCTGGGACCTGTATGATGAAGTGATGGGTTCTTATACTCAAGAGATGAACAAATTGCTGGCGATCGGAGGTGATGCAGAAGGCGGGAAGAAAAAGCCAGCCAAGGCCAATCGATTTAAGGCAATGGTTAGATTTGTCGGACCGTTTACTTTAAAAGCCGGGGCGAAGAAAACACACAAGATTGATATACCTAATTATGTGGGGTCAGTTAGAGTAATGGTGGTTGCCGGACAGGAAAAGCGCTACGGTCATGCCGACAAAACAGTACCGGTTAGAAGCCCATTGATGGTTCTCGGAACCTTACCAAGGGTTCTTGGTCCTAATGAAGAACTTAAATTACCGGTGAATGTGTTTGCAATGGAAAAACACGTTAAGAATGTAACTATTGAAGTGGAGTCTAATGATCTAATTGAATTTACCGATGGTAATAAGAAGTCGATCAAATTCGATAAAATTGGTGATGAAGTAGTCAATTTCCCAATTAAGGTGAAAAACAAAATAGGAATCGGAAAGATTAAAATTATTGCAAAAAGCGGGAAGGAAGTAGCCAAATTCGAGATTGAGCTGGACGTTAGAACGCCCAATCCAATGGTTGCAGATGTAATGGAGGCAATAATTGAACCTGGCCAGAAATGGGACCCTAGTTTTGTGTTCAGTGGAGTGGGAGGCACGAATTCGGCTACACTGGAGCTTTCATCGATTCCCCCCATGAATTTGGACAAGCGTTTGAAGTATTTGATCCGATATCCACACGGATGTATTGAGCAGACTACGTCTTCTGTTTTTCCGCAGTTGTTTGTGGATGATGTAATGGAGCTCAATAATGATTATAAGATCGAGCTTGATAAGAACATTAAGGCAGGAATAGACAGATTAAAGCTGTTTCAGACTTCGGAAGGTGGATTGTCTTATTGGCCCGGTCAATCGGAGTCTAATGAGTGGGGGTCGAACTATGGTGGCCATTTTCTTATGGAAGCTGAAAAGCAGGGATACAAATTACCGAGTGTACTTAAAAAGAACTGGGTCGCGTATCAGAAAAAGAAGGCTCAGAACTGGAAGAGTGTGGTACGGAATTCAAATTTCCACGGATACAGACACAACAATGATCTGACACAGGCTTATCGATTGTACACTTTAGCTCTTGCAGGAAAACCTGAGCTTAGTGCTATGAACAGAATGCGTGAATTGAGTTCACTATCTGTTAGTGCACGATGGAGATTAGCGGGAGCTTATGTCTTGATCGGAAGGACAGAGGTTGCCAAGCAGTTGATCAACAATGTGGCTGTTGAAGTTCCCGATTATACTGAGCTTTCTTACACGTATGGATCTTCTCTTCGGGATGAGTCTATGATCCTTGAAGTACTGGCTCTTATGAACAACAAATCAAAAGGAGGTATGTTGGCAAAACAGATTGCTGAAGCAATGAATCAGGATAGGTGGATGAGTACTCAAACTACTGCGTATGCTCTGATCGCAATGAGCAAGTTTATCGGGGTCAGCTCAACGGATAAAACCATGCGTTTCACTTATGATCTGAACGGAGGAAACACAACGACCAAGAGCACACAGGTTGCTGTTTATCAGGACAAGCTGAAGGTAAAAGGTGAACAGTCTAAGCTTACCATTAATAATACCGGTGCCGGAATGCTATATGCGAAATTGGTTGTTGAGGGTGTTCCTCTGGCAGGCAAAGAGACCGCTGCAGCGAGCAACATGGCAATTACGGTGCGATATGTTGATATGGACGGCAAAAAGATAGACCCAACAATATTGGAGCAGGGTACCGATTTTGTAGCTCAGGTACAAGTAACAAACCCTGGTACCAGGGGATATTTAAGAGAAATGACGCTGAATCAGATCTTTCCGTCAGGTTGGGAGATACACAATACAAGAATGCAGAACTTTTCCTCGGCTGTTTCTGGTGGAAGCTTTGATTATCAAGACATAAGGGATGATCGTGTTTACACGTACTATAGTTTGGGTAAAGGAAGCTCTAAAACGTTTAGAATTCAGCTCAACGCAACCTATCAAGGTAAATTTTATTTACCTACAGTTGAGAGCGAAGCGATGTATGACAATACAATTAATGCAAGAACTCCTGGCAAATGGGTTGAAGTAGTTCCTGCTGGAGGGAAGGTCAGCACATTGTAAATACTGTTCAGGATTTATCCAAACAGACGGTTCGGATAGTCGGAAATAATTCTGGCTATCCTCTATGCCCGATTTTCAGTATATATTTTAGTGATTCAATAATCAGCTTCTTGCCTCAGCTGTCAAATTACAACAGATCGTTCGCCAGATTAGCCAGCTCTGAACGCTCTCCCTTTTCGAGGGTGATATGGGCATAAAGCTCGTTGCCTTTTAGTTTGTCTATCAGATACGATAAGCCGTTACTTTGCTCATCTAAATATGGCGTATCAATTTGATGCACATCTCCTGTAAAAATGATCTTGGTGTTCTCTCCGGCACGGGTGATAATCGTTTTTACCTCGTGTGGGGTTAGGTTTTGTGCTTCATCAACAATAAAGATGATATTAGATAAGCTGCGGCCTCTAATAAAAGCTAGAGGTGTTATTTTAAGCTTATCATCTTCTTCCATTTCGACGATCGCTTTAAGCTTTTTCTCGTTTTCTTTGAACTGGGACTTGATGAATTTAAGATTGTCAAACAACGGTTGCATGTACGGGCTGATCTTATCCTCTGCAGTGCCCGGCAAGTAGCCAATGTCTTTATTACTTAAAGGTACAATTGGTCGAGCCAAAATAATTTGATGAAACATATTTTTTTGCTCTAATGCGCTTGCTAGTGCAAGTAGTGTCTTACCAGTTCCCGCTACGCCTTGCAATGTGACTAGTTTTACTTCTGGATTCATCAGGGCATGGAAAGCGAATGTTTGTTCGGCATTTCTCGGTTTGATCCCATAATGATAGCTTTTTTCTACTCTTTCCAATTGTTTTTTATTGGCATTGTAGTACCCCAAAATTGAAGATTTGCCATTTTTCAAAACATAAAAGCCATTATTGAATAAGTGTTTGCCAAGAAAATCAACATTTTCCGATGCGGTTTTCTTATAGAGCTCCTGAATGATATCTGTATCAACGTCAGTAATTTCAAATTTACCGGAGAAGATTACGCTGCTGTTTTCAACTTTTCCCGTTTCAAAGTCTTCTGCAGCAAGATTAAGAGCCTTTGCTTTCAGTCGGAGATTAATATCTTTTGAGACTAAAATTACCTTTTTTCCTTTTTCTTGTTCCTTAAGTGTTAATGCTGCGTTTAGGATCTGGTGGTCATTTTTTCTATCCGCAAAGATCTTTGTTGCGTCTTGATACTTGTTATCATTCACCATAACGATCTTAAACCTGCCTTTATCCGGTCCGTTGATTGGTATCCAATCCTGAAGCATGTATTCTTTCGACAACTTATCCAGGATCCGGATAAATGACCTTGCTGAAAAGTTCTTTACATCATTTCCCTTTTTGAAATTATCCAGTTCTTCTAGAACGGTAATGGGGATTGCAACGTCGTGTTCTTCGAAACTCTGAATAGAATGGTGATCGTGTAGAATTACAGACGTGTCTAATACAAAAATCTTACTTACCTTCTTCCTCTTTGCCATACTCACTGTAATTATTGGTTGAATGAATATAAGTGAAGTAGTTATACGGCCGTCAAATCGTCAAATTAACTTATTAAAAATTAACAGTTAATTACTCTTTAACAACATGAAGTGGCCGTTGGATAATACCTCCTTCTGAAGTAAATACGACATGATACACTCCTGTGTTCCAATTAGTAACATCTATTTTTTCTAATGTCCTGTAATTGGCATTTAATACTTGGCCATATATGCGCCTCCCCAAAAAGTCATAAACTTCCAGGTCTCCTTTAAGATCAAACGTAGAATTCAGTTCAATTCTGACTTCATTAGAAGCAGGGTTCGGTTGAATGCTCATTGTAGCAAATACTAGACTTTCTTTCATTCCTGTAACATAAACACAAGGTCCTTCGATTACATTTTCGACTGTATGATAATATTCATCAACAACATCGAATATAGAATCAATACAGATCGTGGAGTTGGTGATGTTAAATATGTTTACCCGACACAATGGTTGGTATACATTTGACTTATCAATAACAGAATCCAGATAAGAGATCCCGATTACTTTTGTACCCCCTAAAGCATAGCTTGGTGAAATGGGGTATTGGGCGGCAGGTTGTAGGTTGTCAACGCCGCTGATGGTAACTCCATCCATTGTGAACTCATACGCCACTACTTTGGAGCTGGGATTTTTTATTCCTATATCGATATATCCTGCGCTTATATTATAGCCAATAATGCTCAGATATGCCGTGTCATAGAGGTTGTGGATGTTCAACGGCAGATTACAATGGTTATGAGCTCCCCCTCCACTATGGGCGTGGCTGTTGCCGAATAAATAACAGCTGTTGATCAATGAGGCGTCATATACACTTATAGAGCCATCAGCATTCAGGTCATTGCAATTTGTTGGGCTTATGTTGTTTCCAATAATATCATCTACATATTGCATTGCATCTGCGCTGGTCTGAGCCAGATCATTATCAATGTCGCCCATCAACGCTGTTCCGTTACAGGTCCCGTTGCAGTCTACAAACGTGGATCCATAAGGTATGCCTGCACAATCCAGGTATGCAGGGCAAGTGGGATCAAGGGTAAAAGAAGCTGCTCCGGTAATAGGGTCCCTATCCAAGTGGAAACAAGCCTGAGCCCAATTGTTTTCGTAGCTTGTTTCATATTGCCCAAGTGCATCCGGAGATTGATCCCAGTTTACTCTCGTAACAAGTACGTATCTGCCCGTATCGACTTCCGTGATGTCTATCCACTGACAGTCAAGATAATGAGAATAGTAGTCTCCACAATCATATGAGATACCCATATTGCTGCAACCATAGGTCATGGCCCCACCACTGTCACATTCCAGATCCATCACGCAAAAACCATTTTTGAATCCGATGGGAGTGGAAAAGTTGTCCTCGTCGTACAAGATGTACTCTGCATAACCTACGTAATGATTATGGCTGTGGCAATTATCCCATACAAACTGTCCAGGACTGGAAGACGGTGTTCCAATGTAATAGTCAGAATTACCGATATTCTTAATATGTGTGGTAAATCGAATTATTTCTCTATCGCCGTAACCTCTGAGGCAGCCTTCATTGATGGTGCAAGGGTCTGTGTTGGTTAAATTATCAACGTACATTGTACTTCTCAAAACATCTTCCAGAAGCCAGAGATCAGGTCCGTCAGGACACAGGCTGTCACCGGCATAATAACAAGTATCACTTGATGTTGCTAATGGATTATAATTGCACGCAGAAGGATCCATGCAACCCGTTATCACAGAGAAAAAGCTCAGGGACCAGCTAATTGGTGCAGACGAGCAAGAAGTGCCTACTTGTCCTATTCGGATATAGTAAGTTTCTGAAGGATCGAACATGCCAGTCAGATAGGCCTGTACTCCACATGTCGGATTGTCATCATTATAGAAAATTGTTCCCGTATTTCCACTGTCAAATACAAGTCCGGAACATAAGTCGTAGACCCAAATTCTTGTATCGCATGAGGCGCCTAGGCATGTGCTGATCTCATATATTCCCGCGGAATCCGGTGACCATTCGTACCAGGTTTCGGGTAGTACGGCTGCTGAATACAAACCTTCACTGATAACCAGAGGATTCCCGCAGGAACTTCCAGGCGGACAGAAGAAACTAGTGCTTTCTGAATTATCGTATTCTCCGCCTGTAGCTTCGAGTACATTATCCACATATAAATTGTAATAACCAATACCGTAGCCACAGCATATGCCGTCCCCATATGAATCGTAGATTGTGAAGGTGGTGCATTGAGTAGTGTCTATACAGATCGTATCTCCAACTGAGTTTCCTGAGGCCACAACTGTTCCGGCTGTTGAAACGTCCCAGGATATTTCTGAAGGGTAGCTGTCCGGAACAATCTCAATGATTAGCTCAGCATAACCTGAAGCGCATTGAGACAATAAATTACTATAAAAAAAAATGGCGATAACAAAGGAGGATATAATACGAGACATGCTGAAAGTTACGACATATTTTAGAAAGATTAAATGCTACGGATTTTTTTCGTTGAAATGCCATTTTATTGGCTATCGTCAACTAATAACTTTGCCTTCCTTTGGTTGTCGCACCAATAGAAGGTAAATTGCAATTATTGAAGCGTTTGTCTACCATTGATAAATTACTTTTGAATATTTATATTTGCTGCCCTTTCGTATATAGAAATTGATGAAACAAGTTACTCCTTACATACCTATTCATAAGATTAGAATATTGACGGCTGCTTCACTTTTTGATGGACATGATGCGGCGATTAACATCATGAGAAGAATTATCCAGGCAACCGGTTGTGAAGTAATTCATTTAGGGCACGATCGAAGTGTAGAGGAGATAGTGAACTGTGCCGTTCAGGAAGATGTTCAAGCCATTGCATTAACTTCCTATCAGGGCGGGCACATGGAGTATTTTAAATACATGTTTGACCTTTTAAAGGAAAAGAATGCTAGTCATATTAAAATCTTCGGAGGTGGAGGTGGGACAATTCTTCCAAGTGAGATTAAGGAATTGCATGCTTATGGTATCTCACGCATCTATCATCCAGATGATGGTCGTGATCTTGGCTTGCAGGGTATGATCAATGACCTTGTGCAAAAATGTGATTTTCCTACGGGGAAAGAAATTAATGGGGAGGCTTCAGCACTGGAAAAATCCGATTACCGATCTATTGGAAGAATGATCTCAGCTGCAGAGAATTATCCGGAGGAGTGTAGCAAAGAGCTTAAATCGATAGCGAGATCTGCTAATAAAGCTGATACTCCTGTTCTTGGAATAACCGGAACAGGCGGAGCTGGAAAATCATCACTTGTTGATGAATTGGTAAGAAGGTTTCTTTCTGATTTTTCTGATAGTACCATGGCCATCATATCAGTTGATCCTTCCAAGCGAAAGACAGGAGGCGCTTTGTTAGGGGATAGAATAAGGATGAACGCCATTAGCAATGAAAGAGTCTACATGAGATCACTTGCAACAAGACAATCTAATCTTGCTTTGTCCAAACACGTTGCTACTGCTCTGGAAATTCTGAAGATTGCTGGTTTCGATCTTATTGTGCTTGAGACTTCCGGTATTGGCCAATCGGATACGGAGATCCTGGACCATTCCGATGTTTCTTTATATGTAATGACTCCTGAATTTGGGGCAGCTACGCAGCTGGAAAAAATCGACATGCTTGATTTTGCGGACATGGTAGCCCTTAATAAGTTTGATAAGAGAGGCGCTCTGGATGCTCTGAGAGATGTTAGAAAGCAGTATAAACGAAATCACAATTTATGGGAAACGACTGATGATAACATTCCGGTTTTTGGGACGATCGCCTCACAGTTCAATGACCCTGGGATGAATTCGTTGTACAAGGCACTGATGGATAAAATTGTAGATAAAACGGGATCAGGACTTAAGTCTGAATTCAAAATAACTAAAGAAATGTCAGAGAAGGTTTATATTATCCCTCCGGCGAGAACGAGATACTTATCTGAGATTAGTGAGACGAATAGGAATTATGACCAGTGGGTATGTCAACAGTGCATTGTTGCGGACCAACTGTTTGGATTGAATAGTTCAATAGATCTTTTGAAAAAGTCAACAGTCCAAGGCGCTGACAAAGTGATAGTTCAGTTGGAAGATTGCTTTGAACAAACGAAACTTGATCTGGACCAAAGAAATTGGAAATTACTGGAGTCTTGGGATGAGAAAATACAAAGATATAAAGGACCATCTTATAAGTTTGAAGTAAGGGGTAAGGAATTATCAATAGAAACACATACAAAATCACTATCCCAAGTTCAAATACCCAAAGTTGCATTGCCTCGTTACGCCGGTTGGGGTGACAGATTGAGATGGCTTTTACAGGAGAACGTTCCCGGAGATTTCCCTTTTACTGCGGGACTTTTTCCGTTCAAACGGGAGGGAGAGGACCCAACTAGAATGTTTGCTGGAGAGGGAGGACCCGAAAGAACGAATAAACGATTTCATTACGTGAGTTTGGGAATGCCGGCAAAGAGATTATCTACCGCATTTGATTCAGTGACATTGTATGGTAATGACCCTGCGATCCGTCCAGATATTTATGGGAAGATCGGTAATGCCGGGGTGTCTGTCTGTTGTTTGGATGATGCAAAAAAGCTCTATTCCGGCTTTGACCTTTCGAATGAAGCTACTTCAGTTAGTATGACGATTAACGGCCCC
>Ga0206681_10001066_pt1 | contig 13165 bp, 11 predicted proteins | sample M150012015metaG_FD_161048 | JGI IMG/M metagenome (GOLD analysis project Ga0206681, IMG submission 161048) | Ammonia-oxidizing marine archaeal communities from Monterey Bay, California, United States - M1 500m 12015 | ecosystem: Environmental > Aquatic > Marine > Intertidal zone | place: USA...
AGAGACATCCACAACTACTGGGACAGGCACACTTAATTTAGATGGAGCTGCAACAGGTTTTCAAACTTTTGTAGCTGGTGTTGCTAACGGCAATACAACTTATTATTGTATACAATTAGAGGGTGGATCTGAGTGGGAAGTTGGTATTGGTACTGTAACTGATGCTTCTACAGATACTCTTTCAAGAGATACAGTTCTAACAAATTCAGCTGGAGATACTTCAAAGATAAGTTTAAGTGCAGGCACTAAGAATGTGTTCTGTACACAACCTGCTTCAAAAGCGGTTTTTGAAGACGCTAGTGGTAATATAACTATTCCTGGAACGATCGACGGACGAGATTTAGCAACAGATGGAACAAAATTAGATGGTGTGGAAGCCAGCGCCGACGTAACAGATGCAGCAAATGTTGGTACGGCATTAACAGCTTTTTCAACGGGAACTGATGCAGTAGCTGCTGATTTAGTTCCTTACTACGATGTAGATGCAGGGGCTTGGGAAAAATCAACCGTAACTAATCTAGCTTTACAAGGACCAGCAGGTGGCACTGGACCAACAGGACCTCCAGGACCAACTGGACCAGGAGGAAGTACAGGACCAACAGGGCCAGCAGGTGCCAACCCTCAATTAGCAATGACATGGAACAGTTCTACTTCTGATGCTGATCCAGGAGCAGGATATATTGGTTTTAATAATGCAACTCTTGCTAGTGTAACTGTTTTATTTGTTGATGATGCTGACGATGCAGCTGCAGATATTTCAGCATATGTTCAAAGTTGGGATGATTCTTCGCATTCAGCGAATAGAGGTTTTGTTACAGTTACAAAAGAAGGAACAGCTTCTACTTATGCTTTATATAAAGTTAGTGGTGCTGTTACAGATGCATCTGGATATACAAAAGTTCCAGTAACTCATGTTGTGAGTAGTGGCTCTTTTTCAAACGCCGATGCTGTTAGTGTTGTTTTTGCAAGAACCGGGGATGATGGGGGAACAGGACCTACGGGGCCAACAGGGCCTACGGGGCCAACCGGACCTCCAGGACCAACCGGGGATGATGGACCTCCAGGACCTCCAGGACCTACGGGGCCAACAGGACCAACAGGACCAACAGGACCTCCAGGACCAAATGGACCTCCAGGACCTCCGGGACCAACAGGACCTACTGGACCTCCAGGACCAACAGGACCTACTGGGCCAACCGGACCTCCAGGACCAACAGGACCTACGGGAACATTTTCTCCAGGAGCTTCTATTGCTGCGGGAACCATAACAGCAACGGGAAACATCACAGCCTATTATTCTGACGAACGTCTCAAGGATATGGAAAAACCAATTGACTCTGCTTTAGAAAAGTTAAAAGCAATAACTGGTTATTATTTTAGAGAAAATCAATTAGCAAAAGACTTTGGTTTTAATAATGATAGACGACAAGTCGGTGTAAGTGCTCAACAGGTGGAGACAGTTCTTCCTGAAGTAATTACCGAAGCACCTTTTAATCCTGACTATAAAAGTGTCTGGTATGAGAAGCTTGTACCTTTAATTATTGAAGCTATAAAAGAGCTCGACAATAAAAAATGTAACTGCAAAAAGGATAAATAATGTCGTTCGGTTTTACACCGTTTGCTAGTGCAGCCTTCTCCGATGAAGGCTCTCAGGTTGCTAATGTTACAGTTGTTGCAACTGGATTAAGTTTAGCAGCATCTGTTTCAAATGATTATCAAGTTCAAGGAACTCACCACGTAACAGGTAATGCAATAACTTCTGCTCAAGGCAATGAGGCTATTGTTCTTTCACATATTCCAACTAGTAATGCAATAACTTCTGCAATAAATAGTGTAACCGTTACGGCTACAGCTAATGTAACTGTAACTGGCAATTCAGCTACCGCGACCCTTGGATCACCTGATCCACAGGTTATAGCTGCTGCCGCAAATAATCTATTAGGGCTTTCTATTAATTCTGTAACTGTTACCGCTGATGCAGGAATTACAGCTAGTACCAATGCCATAACATCAGCTATTAATAGTGTTATTCCGAAATTAGAAATAGCAGTAACTGGAAATTCAATAACAGCTGCTCAAAATAGTATTATTCCATCTATTGCAAAAATCGTAACTGGGCAAAGTATAACCGCGGCCCAAGGATCGGTGACCGAGATTCTTATAACATACCCAACCGGAACCAGTGTTGCTACAGCTGTAAATAGTGTTACTGTCGAAATTATAAATGACGTACTTATTGAAGCTACTGGCTCAATTATTGAAGCCGAGGGGAACTCACTTTCTGTCTTTACTTGGACTGACGTAGATGATACAACTACAGGTGGTGACGCGTGGACTGCTGTTGATGACTCAACAACTGGAGGAGTTTCATGGACTTCTGTGGATGATTCAACAACCGGAGGCGATACGTGGACTCCTGTGGATGACTCAACTACAGGCGGCGATACGTGGGCACCATTAGACGATTCAACAACCGGTGGAGACGACTGGCAGGAGGTAGCATAAATGGCATCAACAGCATCAGATAGATTAAAAATAGAATTAATGGGCGTTGGAGACCAAGCTAATACTTGGGGTACAACAACAAATAACACTCTTTCAAGAACACTCGAACAAGCCATTACTGGTGTATACACAAAAGATTTAAATGGTGCAGCTAATCCATACCCATTAACATGGGGTGATTATGGAGTTGTTGCATCTAGTAAAGAACAAGGGCAAGCAGCTATTAGATTTCATAATTTTACAACTGCTTATGTAATTCAAGTACCACCAGCTAATGCTGGTGTAAGTACTGCAGTTAGTCCAGAAAGAATTTATTTTATAATTAATGATGGAACAGTTGCTGGAACCATTCAGTTTAGATGTGGTACATCAGGACTTTATTCACCAGTTATACCACCAGGCGGTAGAGCTTATATAGCAACAGACGGCACGAACTGGTATGATCTTACTAGTAGTGGTGGTGCAACTACACCGTGGAGAACTGTTACAGCAACAGGTAATGTTTATATTGGAGAAAGAATTTTTGTTAATCACACCGGGCCAGTTACTTTAACTTTACCTACTTCTACAGCAGTTGGAAGTGAGGTTAGATTTTTAGATGTGAGTAGCGCAGGCGCTGGAACAAATGCAATAACAATTGCTACAGCTGATTCTAATACAGTGCTCGGCTCTGCAACTACAACTGTTTCAACAACAGGAGCTGGCTTTTCGCTAGTATTATTTGGGACTGACTGGAAATTAACGGAGAAATAGTATGGCAACATATGAAGCTACTCGTTATTCAATTACTGGGGCGAACATTATTACTAATACTATTCCGGCACCTTCTGTCGTAGATGGTACAGTTTCTAATGCAAATTTTGAACGTATAAATACTGTTAGTTCAAACGTACAAACTCAAATTGATGCTAAAGTTGCTACAACTGGTGCAACCATAACTGGAGATTTTGATTTTGAAGATGATGCCAAAGCAAGATTTGGAGATGGTAATGATTTAGAAATTTATCACGATGGATCTAACTCTTATATTAAAAACAGTACAGGTTATATAAAGTTTTTAGAAGACAATTATGCCTTTAATAATAATGCAGATAGTGCAACTTTCTTAAGTATTAGTTCGTCAGGATTGACTGGTGTTGGTACAGGATTGACTGCTTTAAATGCAACCAATTTAGGATCTGGTACACTTCCAGACGCGCGCTTCCCGGCTACTTTACCGGCTGCGAGTGGAGCTAATCTAACAAGTTTACCAGCAGCAAATTTATCAGGAACAGCAGCTGCTATTAATGGTTCGAATATAACAAGTTTAAATGGTACTAATATAGCAAGTGGAACTGTTGCGGATGCAAGAATTTCAACTTTAACTTCAAGTAAACTAACTGGTGCATTACCTGCAATTGATGGCTCTGCTTTAACAGGTATAAGTGCTGTTCCATCGAGCGGAACAGAAATAGGAGCAATTAGGGAACTAGCTTTTTACACTGCATCGTCAGTAAGCCCAACTACTACGTCACTAGCTGTTGGTTCTGAAGTGACTCCAAATACTTACTCAAGTGGCAATCAGTATTTAACAGATACCCCAGACAACGCAACTGCATTTACAAGTGGTGGGGCACTGGGCCAAACTTGGCGTGGTTTTTACTCAAATAATGGTGGTAGTGGTGGTTTTGCAATTACAGGAAAATCAAGAAGTTCTTTAACTGGAACCTGGAGAATACTTCAGCCATTAGGATGGATTTCGGGTTCTACTGGTGGTCCTAGTGGTTATGACTGGGCTTCATCTGTGGGTGGATTAGCAATGAGGGTTTCATAATGGCAACATACGAAGCAACAAGATATGCACATACTGGAGCAAACTTAACATCTATTGATGCCCAAGCAATTGCTGATGGTAGTGTTCTGGATGCAGAGTTTCAACGTATAAATACTCTTAGTTCAAACGCACAAGATCAGATAACCGCACGTGTACAAAAAGCTGGTGCAACAATGACAGGGAGTCTTGTATTCCCTGATAGCACTGGACCAGCTCCTGCTTTTATAGCTATGGGTGGAAGTACTGATATTAAAGTTTCATCCGATGGTAGTAGTGGATTAGTTATTGGCAATGCTTTGGAAATGCAAAGTACAACAGCAGAAAAATATTTAACGGCGACTGCCGATGGCGCTGTAGATGTATATCATAATAATGTAAAGAAATTTGAAACAAGTGCTACTGGAGTTACAGTTACTGGAACTGCAGCAGCAACAACATTTAGTGGTTCTGGAGCAAGCTTGACAAGTTTACCGGCAGCAAATCTAACAGGAACAGCTGCTGCTATTAATGGATCAGCTATAACAAGTTTAACAGCAGGAAATCTAACAGGAACACTTCCCGCTATAAGTGGAGCTAATTTAACTAGTTTACCTATTCCTAGCTTAACTCTTAATATACAAGTATTACTTTCCGGTAATTATACTCCAACAACTGGACTTACATGGGCTACTGTGTATGCCTGTTCTGGAGGTCAATCAGGTGAAAGTGTTTCTGTTTTTGGAGGAACAAATCCATATGGCTATCGTGTAGGTGGAGGTGGTGGTTATGCTGGAAATATGACCACTTATACTTATACAGCGGCTGAAATAGGAACGGGTACTTCAACTGTTACATATGGAGCTGGTGGGGCAACCTCTACTGCTCCTGCTGCCTCAACAGCTGGTCCGACAGCATCCACAGCATTACGAAATCCGGGTGGTAGTACTTTATTTGACCCAGAAGGTACTGGTACAACTTTAGCTGCTTTATTCCCCGCTTCCGTTTCTAGTGATGCAATGTCTAAGGATTCAGACTATACTGCTGCAGGTCAAGTTCCCACTGGGGGTTACGTAAGTAGACTTGGATATAATGCTCCTCCAAATGGTAGTCAGGGGGCTGACTGGAATGCTGCTCAAGCCTCGGCAACAGGAGCAAGACCTTGGCAGTCTAACAGATTAAGTGGCGCCGGTGGAGCCCTCGCCTCAATAGGTGCAGGTAGTACAACTACATCTGCTAATGGTGGTGCAGCGTCTATGCCTGGTGCTGGTGGCGGTGGTGGTGTTGCCAGAGTTTTACCATATTTTTCTGCAACTGGACAAGGTGGCGCTGGTGGTGATGGATTTGTAATTGTTTATGAATATTTATTAACTTAATGGAGAACTAATGCCCTTAGTTAAAGCACAATTTGAACCTGGTATTGATAAGCAGACCACAACTTATGGCGCTGAAGGTAAATGGATTGATTCTAAAAATGTTCGTTTTAGAACAGGACTTCCTGAAAAAATAGGCGGCTGGGAAAAAATTGTCGTAGGTAAAACAATTATTGGTGTTGTACGTGGATCTCATGCTTGGGTATCAAACTCTGGTGTCAGACATTTAGCATTAGGTACTGATAGAAAACTTTATGTTTATATTGAAGGAACTTTTTTTGATATTACTCCAATTCGTTTAGAAGCCGCGCTCACTGATCCTTTTGTAACTAATGGTACAACAACGGTGACAGTTAAACATACTTCACATGCAGCAGCTGTTGGAGATTTTGTAACATACGATTCTTTCTCTACTATTGATGCATTAGATATGAATCAAGAATTTGAAATTATAACTGTACCTGATGCAAATAGTTATACAATAACACATACAACCACGGCCACTGGTTCTACTCCTGCAGGGGGTGGTGGAACAGGTAATGCTAAATATCAAATTAGTACTGGTCCAGCTATTTCAATATATGGTTTTGGATGGGGTACTGATACATGGAGCTCCGACGGATGGGGAGATCCAAGTACAAGTTCTTCTGTTACATTAGAAGCTACTTATTGGAGTTTTGATACTTTTGGTGAAGACTTATTAGCAACAAGAGTGAATGGAGCTATATATCGTTGGGATACCTCCACTGGTACATCTACCCGCGCTGTAAAAATATCTCAGGCACCAACTTCTAATAGATCTGTTTTAGTTTCTTCACCTGATAGACATATTTTTTTATTTGGAACAGAAACAACTAATGGAACACCCAGTACACAAGATGATTTATTTTTAAGATTTTCTTCACAAGAAGATTATACAACTTGGACACCAACGGCAGAAAACACTGCTGGTACCTTTAGAATACAAGACGGTTCTAAAATAATCACAGCAAAACGTTCTCGTGGTTCTATTCTTGTATGGACAGACACAGCACTACATGCATTAAATAATATTGGTCCACCTTTTATATTTGGATTAAACCAAGTAGGCGCGAACTGTGGAGCGGTGTCCGCGAATTGTGTAGTTGATGTTAATGGAACTGCCTTTTGGATGAGTCAAACTGCATTCTATCAATTCGATGGTGCTATTCAAAAATTAGATTGTAGCGTACAAGATTTTGTGTTCGATGATATTAATTCAACAGCTCTTGGACAAGTAGCAGTTGCAGTTAATGTTGATTTTAATGAGGTGACTTGGTATTACCCAAGTGAGGGTGAAGATTATTTAAATAGAAGTGTTACATATAATTATTTAGAAAATGTTTGGTACACTAATACAGGTTTTGTGCGAACCTCGTGGGTAGATAGAGGGGTTTATCCAAAACCATATGCTACGGAATATAGTACATCAGCCACAGGAAATGCTCCTGTTGTACTAGGTGTAACAGCTGGAGCAACAACTGTATTTTCACATGAGACAGGTTTTAATGATGATGGCACAGCCATGGATACTTATATTACTTCTGGAGATTTTGATATACAGGAAGGTGATGATGTTTTTTTATGTTCAAGAATTATTCCAGACTTTAAAAATCAGGTAGGGAACACTGATCTAACTATTAAATTTGCTAATTATCCTGCAAGTACAAACACGCGTACATTTACTTCAACTACCACCCCCTCAACGAAATTCTTTTCAACCAGAGGTAGGGGGCGACAAGCTAATTTAAAAATAGCCAATAACCAAACAGATTCTAATTGGCGCTTTGGTACAATTCGTATTGATATAAAACCGGATGGAACACGCTAATGGCTAGAATTAATGTTACGAGATTACCTTTACCCTCTGAAGAGTTTAGCAGAACACAACAGGATATTTTAATTAGGGAATTAGAAAATCTTATTAATCAATTAAACTTTACCTATCAACAAGATGTAAAAGATGAAATAACTGCAAGGGCCTGGTTTTTAGCATGAGTGATATATATAAAAATAGAAGTGTAGATTTAACCACAACTGACAATACGATAGTTTATACTGTTCCTACAGCCAATGTTGCTATAGTGCCGGCACAAAAACCTGTTCAAGGAATTATTAAATCAATACATGTGTGTAATGATACCGGTGGTGCTATAACTTTAACAGTTACAAATGAAGATTCTAGTGTGGGTTCTGCTATTAAAATAACTAGTGTTAAATCTATAGCAGCAAATGCAGATGTGGAATTATTATCTGCACCAATGGTTGTAGAAGACGGAGATGTTATAAAAGCACAAGCTGGTGGGGCTAATGCGTTACATATAATATTATCAGTATTGGAAATATCGTGAGAAAAGTACAAGAATCTAAAATTTTGGGTTATCAAACTATGGCTGGAAAACAGGTACCAATAGTACAACCCGAAGTTCATGAGAGAATCTATTGTAAAAACTGTGAAAATGAGGTAGATTCGGAAGAACAGGCAGTCGGCACCTGCAGCAACTGTAATCAAGACTGGTCAGTCCATAAAGCCAAAGACATACATATTAAAGTCGTTCAGATCCCTTTAGGGGCTGAAACAGGAGAGTAAATGAGTAATTGGATAGAAAAATTAGATGATTGGATTCCTAATGAAATACAGCGGATTGCTCCTTTTGTTGCTCCTTTTATGGGGGCCCAATTAGGTATAACCGGTTCATTAATAGCAAGTCAATTAGGCTCGCTTGATGATGGAAAGTTTGATCCTTATTCAGCAATGAGTGCTTTAATTGGAGCCAACACACAAAAAGCAAAAGCAAGAAGAGCTCGGGGAAGAATAAATCCTAGTCAAGGAACATGGGGCCAAATGCTATCTGATAAAGTTAGTAAAGTTGGTCTAGATCCAGGGGAGTACCACGATGCGATGGAGAGCAATTGGTTGCGTCGAGGTATATCTCCTCAGTTCTCTATGGCTGACTGGTCAGGATGGTCAGGTAATCCTGATGCAACAGGATTAAGTCGATACGTAGAAGCACCAGGCATATCTGCTGAGGAATTAGCGGATGTATACAGCAAACCTTCACTAGCTAATTTATTTAAACCCGATAAATATGGAGAGACTACTGCTCTTATGGAAAAATCAGCTGATTATTTATCTGCCGATCCTGTCTCTTTGAGTCAAAAAAAAGCTAAAGTAGATCCGACTGTAGCAGAGGGAAAAGATAGAACAATTACAACCCAGGATGTAGTAGACATAAAAACCAAAAGTAAAAAAGATTTAGCTGAAGTGGGTTGGATTGATGTACAACAAGACAACTATGGAAATGTAATAGCTGCACATGAGTCAGACCCTACTTATTACTATAATGTAAGTAAAGCAGGACCCATGAAAGGTTTTGCTTATGATACATTCGGTGGAAATTTTCAAGAAGCTGATTCCTGGATTACAAATCTTGATTTAGACAATAATGAAGAACACAAGGCAATATTTGAAAAATATAAACAGATGGTTATTGATGATAAGAAATACGGCACAACCCTGGCCGATAGCTATTTAGACGCGCAAGGTATAAATGACCATACAAAATGGTATAATGCACTGAATGCCGATATAGGAGAGATGGCTTCTTCAATGTTTGGATTTTGGGATTATAATCCAGTTACAGGTGAAAAAATTGCTGGTTCATTTGATGCAGGAAGAGCTATACAAAGTGTAACAATGGCAGGGACCTTGGCTGAACTTGAAAACATTAAAGAGGAATTAGAAAAAAATAAAATAGAGGATGAAGAGGAAGAAGGTAAAGTATATAGAGAATGGTTTAGAAGTTATCAAAGAACTACAGGTGTCCCATATGATAAATCACGTTATGCAGAACCACATATGTTAGAAATGTTTGATAAATATATGAAGTCTACTTCACATCATGCAATAGGGGGACGTGTTGGTTATAATATTGGAGGAGATATTATGGAGGGAGGCATCATGGATGCTCCCGGTGTTCCACCAGGAATGCAATTAGAAGGAAGAGGTGGATCTTTTGTTCCTATGGGTATAGAAGAGAAAGCTGATGATGTCCCTGCGATGTTATCAAAAAATGAATTTGTTTTAACCGCTGATGCTATGAAGGGTCTTGATAGACTTATGGGTGGTCAAGGTGACCCAAGAGCAGCAGCACAACATATGTATCAAATGATGGATCAATTAGAGGCTATAGCATAATGCCAATCACAACTACACAAACATTACCTCCAGCTTATATTGCTGGTATAGGAGAACAATTCTCTGATTACTTTATGGGTGGTCATTATGAAGGCCCTACAGGTTCTCAAACCTATGTTCCAGATCCAATAAGTGGTTCACCTTTTTATACTGATCCAAATCAAATGTATGGTGGATCTTATGATTCAACTACCGGATTTACTGGAATAGGCGGGGGTACTACAACTCCTAGCGATTGGTTTGTTTCTGGGATGGACCCAATGCAAACGGATGCTCAGTCAATCGCACAAGGAACCATGGATGCACCAACAACAGGTCTAGGTGGTTATCAAGATTATTTAACTGACGCAGACGCAATACAAACTGCCGCTTCAGGTCTACTAGGAACAACTGGTCCGGGCGGTACATTCACCGCAGGTCCTATGGCTGGTGGAACGGCGATGGGTAATGCAGCTAGCGCTGCTAATCTTGGAAGTTTAGCCGCGATCTCCGGACAAGGTGCCGCTAATCCATACATGCAAGCTGCTGCTAGTGGACTAGGAACCGCTGGAGCGACAACCGCTGGAGCAGCGGGTTATCAAGGAGCAAACGCTTATCAACAATTCATGTCGCCTTATCAGCAACAAGTTATTGATGCAACAATGGCTGAGTATGATACTCAAGCACAAGCACAACAAGCAGCACTTGGGGCAAGTGCTGGGAATGCATATGGTGGTGGAAGATTTGGAGTTGCACAAGGACAATTAGCCGCGGACCAAGGTACACAAAGAGCGCTACTTCAAGCACAATTATTAAGTCAGGGATTCGGACAAGCTCAAAATCAAGCTAATCAAGCTTTTGGACAACAATTAGGTTGGGGTACTCAACAAGCTAATCAAGCAGGACAACAATTAGGTATTGGCCAACAAGCCTTGGGTCAAGCAACGGGGAACGTGGGTTTATACGGGTCATCTGCTGGTATGCAAGGACAAATAGGTGGGCAACAACAATCTATGTTAGGTAATCAATTAGCTCAACTAGGCGCTTTACAAAACCAAGGAATGGCTCAAGGTCAGTTTGGAACAACAGGTTTAGGAAATTTATTAAATACTTACACTACAATGGGTCAACAAAATCAATTACAAAATCAAGCTACACAAGATCAAATGGCAGCTCTTATGTCAGGTATACAAATGGCTCCAACTCAAACAATGGGTAATCTTGGCCAGTTTATGGCAGCTGCTTATGGTACACCTTCTTCTACAACGTACCAACAAACTCCTGATCCTAGTACTTTACAAACATTACTTGGTGGTGGTATTGGATTAGCAGGTATTATAGGAGCAATGAGTGGTAATTAATGGCTAAAGTATTAAGTAGACCAATGTTTAGAAGAGGTGGCAGCACTAATAGTGGTGTTGTATCTGGATTTAAAAAGGGAGGAAATGTTCGTCAAGGATATGCAAACGGAGAACTTGTAGATTTATATAAACAATATATGACCGCGCCAGAAGAAGACCTAGGTATGTCAACCAGTGACTGGTTGAGAATAGCAGCTTCAGGTGCTGATATAATGGGAGCTCCAGGTACAGGACGTAATGATGTATGGGGTGCATTGCAAGCAGCCGGTCCAGCATTAGGGGACCTTGGAACAGGCTTAGCAGACACTAGAGACGCAAGAAGAGCTAATTATTTACAAAGAAAAGCTGTGTATGATGCTGGTTTAGCTGATACAGCAATAACTGGTGCATCCACTAAAATGGAAAGAGATTTCACATCAGACGAAGCACGAAAACAAAGATTCTGGGAGGGTGTCCAAGCCGGAAAAGATAGAACACACGACGTAGACATTACGGAGATGGGGCAAGAACACGAAGTGGATCTTTTAGGACTACAGTTTAGCTATGATAAAAAACTATATAATATAGAGGCAACTGCAGCAATAGACTTATTAAAAGAAGAATATAGATTAGATGATGAGTATGGCAGATATGATTTTGAAAAACAGTATCAAACAGCAGAAGCAGAAAAGCTTGCTAAAGAAATGATACAGCTAGATGAAGATTCTGATGAATACAAAGAAAAAGCACAAATATACCAAAAAATAATATTTGGAGAAATATACCAAGAATATGTTGAGCAAAAAGGAAAACTTGGTACAGATGCGGACTTCCTAAAACTGGTTAGATCTTACTCAAAAGACTTAATAGAAGCAGCAAAAGATCCTGACAGTCCAGATCATGGAAAAACTGACTCACAGATTACAGAGCAAGCTATTCAACATCTCTTCTCATTGTTTGGTGTTGGATCAATGTATGTTCCTCCAGCGAAGGGTAATGCTATGGGTGGCACACCAATACGTAGAAATTTTGCATTAGGTGGTAGTGCACCTATGACTAATGCACCTATGACTAATGCATCTATGACTAATGCACCTATGAATAATGCACCTATGAATAATGCACCTATGAATACTCCACCACCTACTAATGAATTACAACTTTCTTTTGCTGAATTACGAAAACGACTTCCACCGGAAGTTAGTGATGCAGTCATAACTCTTATACTGAATAGTGAAGAAGCGATGATTGATTTTGCAAAATTACAAACATCAGAAGATATCAATATTTTTAATCAAAAATACAACACGGATTTACAATTACCACAACAGGTGGCTTAAATGTCTCTTCTTGATATTGAAAAAGACCTCCAGGGAAGAAATTGGTCTGCTAATCCGAATTGGCGAGATGATTATTATCAAACACAGGAGTCTGATGATGAGACATTACAATACATACAAGACCAATTAAAAACCGGGGATCTTACTTACGAAGAAAAAAGATATTTTTCTGACTATTTAAATGAAGACATATACCCTTATTTAGATTCTTGGGTTTGGTCTGATCAACCAACCATCGATCGAGTTAGAAGATACATGGGTATTGAAGATAACCGAACAGATGAAAGCTGGCTCTCTAAAATGCGCTATAGAGATCAGGATCAGTTTCTTGGTAAAGTACAATATGATAGAGAATGGTTTAATAAACTAGCGGAGAAAGGACTTCTTGTTCATGCGGACGGAAGCCCAATTACAGAGCAAGAACTTTCAGCAAGTCGTAAGTTTGAGGGTGGAAACACCGTACCTAGAGGTAGAAGTGCTCAATTTTCAAAGGGCATTTTTGAACAATATCAAGCAAATCCAGACGCATTTAAATTAACTCAAGCCTTACCACAACTTCTAGATAAAGCTGCAATGGCTGAACAACTAGTAAATGAATTGGGAGCGCAGACCCTGGAGCCTGG
>Ga0206681_10001068_pt1 | contig 13147 bp, 17 predicted proteins | sample M150012015metaG_FD_161048 | JGI IMG/M metagenome (GOLD analysis project Ga0206681, IMG submission 161048) | Ammonia-oxidizing marine archaeal communities from Monterey Bay, California, United States - M1 500m 12015 | ecosystem: Environmental > Aquatic > Marine > Intertidal zone | place: USA...
ACAAGGTCAACAGCCTAGAGTACCTGAAAGAACTATCAGACCAGAATATGAACAGAGTAATTGTACTGGAAACGAAGATTGAGACAGCACAACAGGCTTATGAACTATACACAGGGAGTCAATAATGTTTGGATTACCGATGGAAATAATCACCATGCTTACATCTACATTGGGTGGTGCATTTATGAAGATGTGGAGTCAGTCACAGGCTGACCTAGCTGACGAGAGAAACTACCGTAAAGAACAATATATGAACGTAGAGGCCAGTATGGAGAGAGCGGGTAAGCTCAATACTCCAGAGGCATCTTGGGCTAAGAAGTTCTTGGTTGTGTCGTTTATGGCTATGGCTGCTTATATTCTCCTAGCTCCTGCTTTCGGATTATCTACACAAGTCCCTGTAGAAGTTACCTCTGGATTTAAGTTCTTGTTCTTAGACTTCACAAACACAGTAACTGAGTACATCAACCTTGAAGGCACAGTCGTTCCAGAATGGCTAGGCCACGCTATTATGGCTGTTGTAGGGTTATATTTTGGACAATCAATTACACGCAGATAAATGAATAAAATCGGCATAGTAATACCCGATCAGCACTTCCCGATACACGATAAGAAGGCTTACTCGGTAGTTTTACAAGCGATAGAACACATCAAACCAGATACATTTATTAATCTTGGTGATGTTGGTGAATGGACCAGTGTTAATGGTCATAGATACAAGAGACGTAAGAGACCACCTCTTGAATATCAACTACCTCAAATCGACAAGGATATTGAGGCTGTTAATAGGGAAATAGATAAGATGGATGCCGTTCTAGACACTATTAACTGTAAGGAAAGGCATATCCTCGCTGGCAACCATGATGAGTGGTTAGACGCATTTGTCGAAGAGAATCCCTACCTGGATCAGTACATGTTTAGAAAGGCGTGTAAGTGGGATGAGAGAGGTTACACCTACAAAAGATATAACGAATTATTAAGAATTGGTAAGGCTCAATTTATTCATGGGGCTTACTGTGGTAATAACCACGCAAAGAAACACAGTGATGTTTATGGCAATCTAATCTACGGTCATACGCATGATGTAACCAGGCACACGGCAACACGTTTAGATGAGAGTACAAGTGCTTGGTCGATGGGTTGTTTAAAGGATAGATCAGCAGAAAAGAACAGATGGCTAAAAGGCAAGCCTCATAACTGGGGTCATGCTTTTGGAATCATCACTTGGTTTAAAGGTGGTGAGTTTCAGTTGGATGTAATCGACATTGTTAAAGGCCAAGCCAATGTTTGGGGCAAGATAATTAAAGGATAAATTATGACATTTAGAGAACTCATAAACGAAGTATTAATCAGACTCAGAGAGGAAACAATCTCTACAGATTGGTCGGGTAATATCAACGAATCAAACACGGTTACTGACTATCAAAAAGTTATCGGATCGTTGGTTAATGATGCCAAAAGACATTGCGAGGGTAACCATGATTGGTTGGCACTAAGAGACACCTATATCGTCACAACTGCTGATGGTACGATGCAATACACACTTGGTAACGCATCATCTGGTGCTGGTAACAACTTCAAAGTTATGGATGTTATCAACCAAGAGACAGGTAGACATCTAACACAAGCATCAAGCGAGTGGTTAAACGCCAGGTCTTTCCCTGTAGCCAATGTATCCACAGGTGAACCAGCCCATTATGGCTTTAACGGATCAACACCAAGAACAGGTGGCAGACCTAATGATATGAATGTTGACCTCTACCCTGTTCCTACAGAAGCACAGAGCATCAACTTCAACATTATTAAACCACAAAGCCAACTCAAGATAGCTACAGATACTATCAGTATTCCAAGCCACCCCGTGGTGTTGGGGTCTTATGCTAGAGCGATCTCCGAGCGTGGTGAAGATGGTGGCACACAGTCTAGTATGGCTGCCCAAGAGTCAGTACAAGCACTCAAAGAGGCCATCATGTTAGATAGTGGTAATACAGAATTTGAATCCGACTGGTATGTCAAGTAATGGCTAAACAACTAACTTACAGACCTTTAGACAATGTAGGTATTAATGGGCTTAACACCCAGGCAAACCCATTGACGCTGGATACCACATGGCTAACAAGAGCCGACAATGTGGTTGTAAAGGAATCTGGACGATTATCTTCTCGCAAAGGTTTAAAGCAAGCTATACCTACAGCTAGTGCTAATATTGGTGCCATAGCCGAGTATGATGACAATGGTACAAACAAGGTTTTCGCCTCTTCTGGGGCGTACATTTACCAGATAAACTTCTCTAACCCAGCATCTGCCTACAACCTTTCTCACAATGTATCGGGTGCAGAATCAGATTGGCAGTTTATCAACTTTAACAGAAAACTATATGCCGTCCAATCAGGTCAAACACCATTAGAATACTCAGGCTCCTGGTCAGCATTTGCCAATAAACCATCAGGCGTAACGACCTTTGACCCATCATGTGGCATGGGGTATTACGGACGCTTATGGGTAGGTGGACTAACAGAAGCTAAAGATGTTGTTTACTACTCTGACACTTTAATTGGTACAGAGTGGGCTGAATGTTCTGACCCTCAATACACAACTCAATCAACCTGTGAAGTATCCAACACCTGGACACCAAGACTTACTGGTTATATAGACCTTAAAGCTGTTTGGGGTAATGACGATATTGTGGCTATTGCTCCATTCTATGGACAGCTAGTTATCTTTGGCAAGCGAAACATTGTTATATACCAAAACCCAGACGATCCAAACAATATGGCTCTTACGGAAGTTATTAGAGGTATTGGTTGTGTTTCTCGTGACTCAATTCAAGCGGTTGGTGATGACCTAATCTTTGTTTCTGATACTGGAGTACGCTCCCTTTCAAGGACCTCTGAACTTGATAAGGTGCCATTGGTTGACTTATCAGTTAATGTTAAAGACACAATGATTAGAGATATTGGTAATTCTCACAACATTAAGTCGTGCTATGTTGAAAACGAGGGTGTCTACATTATGTCTTTCACAGACAAGAACATTACCTACGTTCTTGACATGAAGCACATTACTCCAAATAGAGCGCCTAGAATAACCACTTGGTCCTTCACTAATAACAGAGAACCATCTAGTATGGCTTTTACAAAGTCACAAGGTTTTTTGGTTGGACAACAAGCTGGAAGTATCGCTACTTACGAAGCCTATCTGGACAAGGATTACGTTAACTCCTCAACACATACAAATCATAAATACACCAGTGGATTCACAACCAACTGGATTGAACTTGGTGAGAGTGTCGCAGCATCACTTTTAAAGAAATTCAAGGCTGTATTTAGTGGTGGTTCTGGCACATCAGTAGGTGTCAAATGGTACAAAGATTTAGAGGCAGCCCCTTACAAGTCACACACCATATCCCTAAGTCCATCAACTAGTGGTACCCCTGCTTACTTTGGTGATGCTGAGTTCACATCTAGCTCGTCAAGTGATACTAAGTATGAGTTTGGTGAGATATTTGGACTAAGAGAATACAGTATTCCAATGTCTGGCTCTGCTAAGTATTTACAAATAGGAATGGACACACTGGTCAGTGGTCATTCGGTTTCACTTCAAGACCTCACACTATTATTTAAACAAGGAAAGATAAGGTAGATAATTATGGCTAACTATACAATACAGGCATCACCAGCATGGAACGCAAGAGATGCCCTTGCGCAAGGACACGCTGATAAGGTTGTGTCAGGACAGTTATTCCATGATGAATTTACTGCAATTGCAGATGCGATTGATGATAAGGCAGAACTTTCAGGTTCATCCACCCAACAGTTTGAAGCATCAACACCCAGCACTGGAGATGACACAAACAAAGTAGCAACCACAGCTTTTGTGAGGGCGGTTGTTGAGGGTATATATCCAATAGGCTCTTTATATACAACCACAGATTCAACTTCACCCAGTGCTTCAACAAGACTAGGCTTCGGTACTTGGGAGGCTTTTGGACAAGGTCGAGTGTTGATCGGTGTTGGTGATGGTACAGATGATAACGAAACCAAAACATTTGCCAGTGGCGAAACAGGTGGTGAATACAATCACACACTAACCGTATCAGAAATGCCGGCACACACACACACTGAAGAAGGAGTGGCAACAACAGGAGATGATGCCACATCAGTTGGTGGTGGTGTTACTGAACTGCAAAGCTCAAGCAATAACACAAGCGAAACAGGTGGCGGTCAGGCTCACAACAATTTACAACCATATGTAGTCGTTTACATGTGGAAACGCACAGCATAGGAGAAGATATGTCACACGTAACAGGACATGATAATAGTGGATATGCCTCAGACTCTGGCTCTGGCTCTGGCTTTAGCTGGGGAGGCTTTTTAGAGGGTCTTTATACAAATTACCAAGATAGAAAAGATAGAAAAAATGAGATAGATGCAGCACAAGATTTTGCTGACAAGACCAAGTTTGATCCATACAACATAACATCCCCAGTAGGTAGTGTTGCTTTTGATGATGGCTCTGGCGTGTCTAAATTCTCTCCAGAGATGCAGGTTGTTTTTGATGACCTTTTTGACCAATACACCAACTATAGTGATAGGTTAAAGAACTACGATGCTGATGCTAGTCACCAAGCAAGAAATGACAAAAGTTATAGTTTACTAAGACCACAACAAGACCAAGAAAGGCTTGCCACAGCGAACAGAAGAAGAGCGCAGGGTATGTTGTTTTCAAAGGGTGGTGCTGGTGAACTATCTTCTCTTGGCGGTCGACACGATGCTCAAAACTTAGCGGTAGATATTTCAAATTGGGATAAAGAAAGGGCGTATGAGAATAGTTTGCTTACTGGTCAAACCCAATCTTTAACCGATATATTTAATATGGGCAATCAACTCAGTGGGTTGTTTAGCACTGGTGGTAATTTGGGTAGTTTTGCTTCAACCAATAACTACAAGGCATATGCCGACCTAGAGGCTGCCAACGCAGCACCTGGAGTTAAATGGGGTGGAATCAAGAATGATCCTAACAACCCTAATGCTATCGATATTAACAACCTTGGCAAAGCTTGGGACTCGTTTGTAGGATTATTCACACCAGAAGAAAAGAAAACTATCGCCCCAACAAGTCCAACAAATGTTGGTAATCCAATGAACTACAAATAAGGAGAAACCATGCCCCAAGGATTTCAAAACATGCTGGCCTTAAATGTGGCAAACAGACAGAAGAATCAGGATAACTTTAATGAAATGATAAGTGCTGGCTTGTACAGCCTAACTGATGGTATGTTGGGTAGTCGAACACAGGCTGCTGTCAATCAAGACAAGATTAATTATGTCCAAACCGTACAGAATAATATTTTAACGGCCTCACAAAGTGGTGATCAAAATAAATTCATAGAAGCTATTAAGATGGGCGCTGTTCAGTTGAGAAACATAGACCCTGAAGGCTCTCAAGCATTGATGGATATGTACAGTAAGTTTCAAACAGAAGATGCCACAACTGATAGCTCAACAAACAACGGAACCCCTGATATGAGAAATATTAGAGACATTGCCGCTGGCCTTGGATATGACCCAGAAAATCTCACAGTAGAGCAGTATACAGAAGCTCTTAATATATTTAAAGGGGGAGAGCCACCAGAGGTCACTCAATCTAAAGAGGATATACGAACCAATGCTGACCTTGTGGTTATGCAATCAGAAGATATTAACAATGAGCTGATAAAACTTAATACAGATGTTTCTAACGCAGCAAATCAAATGGAAAGTATAAGTATTATGTCACAGCTTCTTGATGGTGGTGTTGAGACAGGGTGGGGCAAAGAGTGGGCATTAGAAGCGCAAGGAGCAGCTAAAGCACTTTTTGGATATGATGTTGATTTAACAAAAGAACAAGTATTTAACGCTGTAGGTCAAACCTTGGCTTTAAATCAACTTACTAAACTTAGCGGAGCAGCATCCGACAAAGATATTGACTTTGTTAAGTCTGGTGCGCCTTCAATCAACAAGTCAACTGGTGCCAACAGGTTACTTCTCGACTTTGCTAGATTCTACAACCACAAGATTATGAGAAGAAGCGCCTTTGCCAGCGAATGGGCAACAGAACACAAAGGAAAAAAAGAATACACATTGGCAAACTATAACAAAGCAATAGCAGAGTGGAATAACAAACCAGAGAACCTATACAACCTTGAGGATAAGTTTAAAAATCTAACCTTGAACAGTGATTCTCTATCTGTAAACGATGCTTTCATCAACGCCTCGGACGCGCTAGATGCTAGGATTAATGAATTTAAGAAAAATATCGGGGCGCAGTAATGGCAGATTTTTCAGAAGAGCAAATATACAAAAGAAAAAACCAAAGAGACGAGCTGAAAAGGTTGTTTGTTCGTGCTGTTGAGTTAAATAAAGATAAAGAAGCCCAAGAGATACGCAACATGCTTGATGACCAGCTTGAGCTTAGTTATGAAGAGCTTCCACACGATGACACTTATGTTAGAGATTTACGAAACCTGCATGCAATAAGAAGCAACTCCACATGGAAAGGCACAGACAAGGAGTTGGTGGACAAAAGTTTTGAAGAGTTTAACTCTCTAGAGCTTAACCTTGGAATGACGGCTCTTGACCAGATGAGTGGTGGTTTGTATGACGATGCCAGTAAATCCGAGCTTGAGTTAATTGGAAGAGTTTATGATAGATTTACAAAAACAGACTCCTTTGGTTTGGGTTCAAGACCATTTACAAGTCAACTTTGGACGTTTACTGCCAACACAGTCAAAGACCCAACAACCTGGTTAAGTGGTGGTGTTGGGGCTATAGCAACCAAAACACTTGGCAAGGTGGCAGCTCGAGAACTTATTAAGAAGGGTATTAAAGAATCCTTAGAGAAAAAAATCCAAGTAGGTGTTGGCTTATCAACAACTGGTAGTTTACTAGGTGTCTCATCATCTGGGTCCATTCAATCAGCACAAAAAGAGGCTGGATTAAGAGATGAAATATCTGTACCAGAGCTGGCTTTATCTGGCACTTTTGGTGCAGTCTTGCCAACTGCCATGCAATCAGCGGGTAAATATATTGTTGGGCCAACAGTTAGAGGTTTAAGGAGGCCTATAAAGGGTTGGCAAGCTAATATCAGTAAAGAATCAGGTAACTTTGCAGCACTCCAACACTTGATAGACCAAACAAAAAACCTATTGGTTAAATCAAACGCCTCTGTTGATGATAGTGCCAAGAGTGCTAGGGGCGTTCTAGATAATGCGTGGAACAAGACAGATACACAAATAAAAAACACCCTTAACAGTCTTGAATACAACCTCATTCCAAACAACAAGATTAAGGATGTTCTCGACAAAATTACCAATAGCAGAATGGGTGACATACCTAAAAACGTACTCGCCAAATTCAACATAATGAAAGAAACCGAGAATTTGACACCAGCCATGCAAAAGCAGTTCCTTAGTGAGATGAGGACGGGGCTTTATGGAATATCACAAAAACAATACAAAGATGGAGAGAGCCTGTATGGCGCTGAACTCAATAAAGCCTATAAAGAGCTACGGAAACTTCAAAACAAATATGTAACAGAAAAACATAAAGAGAACGCGGCTTTTAGTGCCTTCAACCAAATGAAATTATTAGAGGATGATAGCCTTGGAAAGCGCCTTTATGGGTTAGCCACAAGTAAAAATGCTACGGATAAAGATTTAATAGCCCAAGAGATTATTGGTGACATGGTAAACACTTCTGGGTCTGCATTAAAACTGAATAAATTAAGACAAATATTAGCAAGTATTGATAAACTCAACCAATCTGTAGGTGGTGGAAAGACTAACACCTTTAAAGACATGCTTCCAGCCCTTAGACAAGGGTTGGGTGGGTATTTGAGAAGGTCAAATGATGGTGGTTTCTCAACAATTGCTACAATTCTTAAAACAAGTGATGGCTTTAAGTTTTTAAAATCCCTCTATCCTGACGATATTAAGTTTTTTGACAACCTACAGTCAATATCAAGCAAGATTAGTAAAAAAATGGGATCTGACACACCCTCAGTAATCACTAATATGATTGCAGCAAGAACTGCTGCCGAATCAGGTGAAAAACTTGCAGGCAAGGCTGGATCAATACTTGCGCCCCTTATAACAATGACAGGTATTGGACACTATAGAAATCTTATCAATAATCCAAGATTCCAAAGAGTTATGGTAGAAACAATTAATAACAATGGCAGGGTACCAACCTTTGCACACAGAATACTTAGCTCAAAACCGTTCAACCTAAAGAACGACCAAATAAGAATATTCCAAGATCAAATGTTGGCTTTAAACTCTACAGATTTTCTCCTAAATACAGAAACCACCAAACAAATATTAGAACACGCAAAGGAAGGGGTAACTGATTAATGGGAATGTTAAACAAAGTGGTAGAGACCAAAACAAGCCAACCTGGTCTTTTATCTACCAACCTCGAAAACGTAAAAAAAGGTCTATCTTATGTAGAGAGTAGTGGTGGTAAAAATCTGTTTAACCCAGACTCATCAGCAACAGGCAAGTATCAGATTCTCTACAACAATGTAGATGACAACCATGCTAACGGATTAACCAGAGAAGAGTTTGCTTATGACTTTGCCCTACAAGATGATATTTTAGAACAACGCTTTAATGGTCAAGGTGGATTCTCTGATCCTAATGAGATGAACATGGTTAGCTATAACCAAAGACTAAAGAAAGATTATGCTGAATCCATTAAAAAAGCTGGATATACGGACCAGGATTTATACGCCCTTCAATGGTACCTGGGCAAACAAGGTACTCGTGAATATCTTGGTTATGTGATTCGAGATGGTAAGCCTCTGATTGAGGTGTTTCCTCGTATATTTGGTGATGGTGCTAAAGCAATCAACAAGACTCCAGATGAGTATGTAATGGCATTTAGAGAGGGAATAAAAAAGGGTTAAACCTCTCTTTTTAGATAGTTAAGGTCTTGTATGGCTATAGACAATAAGTGCCTTATATCGGTATCTCTCTGACTGTCTACCCTCCTAGCTATCTTGTGTGCCTCCTTTAAGGTTTTACTAATAGCCTCTATCTTGGTGTGTATCTGATCTTCTGGGTGTGTCATCTTTTCCCCATAACTGCAAAGTTATAATCCGATCCGTGAGGTAGGTTGATTCCGTACTCACCAGCAAACATATCTATCTCACACAAGAAATCTACAAACTGCTCAATACTCAACTCCCTGGTTGATGGTATCTGAGAAATCTCCTTACCTTTCTTTGAGGTAAACTCAATCCTATCTAAGAACTGATCTGCTAATAACAGGTGCATCTCTTGTTTAGAGTACCCTATCTCCTTGGCGATAATATCTGTCCAAGTCCAAAACAACCTGTTCTGACTGTCTGATCTCTTTGGTTTATCTGCAACAATTGATATTGTGGCCGTATCTACGTCTGGATTCTGCTTATAGAACTCTGTAGATAATGATTTAAAAGCGTCTGCTTTAGGTTTCTCTCTGTGTATTACTCGGTGCATTTGGGTCCTCGTCCTTAAAGTCTCCAAACTTTTCATCCCCATCTAACATATCGTCTAACCTCTCCCCGTACTCTCTATGCTGTTTACACAGTAACAGCTCTTCATTGGTTAGCAATAGCCTTTCTAATATCTCATCAAAGGTGTATTTCATTTCTTCCAGTCCCTCTTCCATAGTGGGCGTTTATGTGTACTGTCTTTAATCTCTCTATCTTTACGGAGATTTTTATAAAGCTCGGCAGTCTTATCCTCTTGAACTAGACCGCCCTGCTTAATCCTACCGTTGATTAAATCTAACTTACTCACACTGTATCCAAGGCCATTCTTTTAACACCAAGACTCTTTAACTTTTTCATAAAGTCGATCCTGGTTAAATGGTGAAACCTTGGGTCTATAACCCGTAGCCTAGAAAAGTCAAACAAGGCCGAAGCAGACTTACCCTTCATAATGATTTTGATTAGAGCATCCACATCTTTATCTTGCTTAACATGTTTTAGATAAGACACGCACCAATGAGGATTACCACTTTTGATAATCCTTTTCTTTTTATCGGTCATCTTCTTCTCCTGCTTTTGGTTAATTTTTGATTTGCCTTTGCAAACGCCTTCTCAGCACTCCAAAGCAACCACTTAATCCCAACTTTCTTAACCGCTGTGGTTGGGGCTTTCCACAACTTTCTCATTAGATTTACTTGCACTCAATAACTCCTTCTTTAGCCATAAGTCTTAAATAGTTAATAGTTCCTCTAAGATGCTTCAACTCCATCCACTCTCTTTCTAACGGTGGATTGGCTTGCGTTCTTCCATCTACTTGGTTATGACAGTTAAAACATGCTGGGCAGCCGAAGTCTATATTCCCTACTCGGTTCTTCATTCCCATAGCTGATATATTCAAGTGGGCGAATACAGTTGTTTCTCCACCTGATTGGCAATTCTCATCAAGATGTAAATAGCAACGAGATCCCTTTGCACCTTTAGTCATTTTTGATTGTTTTACTTTTGACATTCTTCTAACTCCATTTTAAGTTTTCTTAATTTATGTTCCAACATGACATCTACCTCTCGCCATAACGCTTTAACTGAGTCCGATGAATGGGGGATAAAAGGACGATAAGCATCTAGGTCTACCTCACCCCTCAGTATTGCTTCTTTCCTCAACATATCCATAATGTATTCAGTCATATCCTTTGGTTTTGGAAAGAAACTGTAGCCATCATTTGTTCCTTTTTCTTTATCTCTCAGAATCCAGTTATAGGTATCAACACCTATTGTGAATCTATCGTCCAGTTTTATGTACGCTGACTTTTTCATAACGTCATCTCCACGTCTGAAAACCTAGATATATCACCTTTGAAATTAAGGTTTATGTGGACACCAGAAGTACCCATTCTTTGTTTAGCAATAATTATTTCTGCAAGACCTGGACTCTCTGAGTTGTCTTTATAGTAATCGTCACGGTAGATAAGTAGAATTGTGTCTGCATCTTGCTCAATCTCCCCCGAACTCCGTAGATCACTCATCATTGGTCTTTTGTCCTCACGATGCTCAACACCTCGACTTAGCTGGGATAGGAGGATTACAGGAACATTCAATTCTTTTGCAAGACCTCTCAACTCTCTGGTGATTGTTCCTAACTCAGAGATTTCTCTACCCTTGTCGTATTTCATAATCTGCAGATAGTCAATAATAATCATGTCTAAGCCACGCTCTGTATTGGCAGCTTTCCTGGCATGGGTGATAATGTCTTGTACGGTGAGTCCTCGTTTATCAACAATGTTGAGTTTCTTATCACCAATCTTGGCTAATGAACCGTAATAGATTTCTGATTGTTTATCTGACATCTTGTTGCTATAAATCTTTGGCAGAGGAACACCAGAGTCAGCAGAAGCCATCTTCATTGCTAAATCTTCTTGTCTCATCTCCAAGGAGAAGAATAAGACACTGTTCTTATCAGCAACATGAGAGGCGATATTAAGAACCAAGGTTGACTTACCCATAGCTGGCCTGGCAGCAACAACCGTAAGAGTTCCAGCCTTAAAGCCATGAGTTAATCTATCAAGAACACAAAAGCCAGAGTTAATACCTGTACGCCCTTCTGCTATTTCATCCATATAGTCAAGAGTCTTAGCAACAACAGACTGCATAGAGGTTTCATTGGAACTCTCTAACTCTTCTTGTAGATTGGTTATTTCACTGGTAATCTGGTTAAAGTTGTCAAAGGTAATGTTATTCTTGAGTTCTTCGATCCTGCTTTTTAGAGATGTAGAACGAATATGCTTGGCATAAGTAGCAATGTTTGATACTGTTGGTGTGTTATCTGCAATGGTTGCTAGATAACTAAAATCAATCCCTTTACTTTTGGTGTGGTTTTTAACGGTAAGAATATCAATATCTTGCTTGTTGTTGTGCATCTCGACAATCTCATCCAAGACATTCCCCAAAGCCTTGTTGCTAAAATCGGATGAAGTAAGACCTGTTGCTAGAACTTTATCAACAACAGGGTCAATCATAAGTCCTCCTATAACTGACTCTTCTGATTCAATGGTTGTAATCATGCTAAATCCTCCATGGTGATTAGTTTTGATACTGGTTGTTTAATTGGTTGGACATCTCCCATCTCCCAATTACGGTTGTTAATGAAAGTCTGCAAGTGTGGAACGTATCTTTTCTCTGTAACACCCAGCCAAGGTAAGGTTGGATTAATCATCTCCAAGGTGCTTAATACTTCTTCCCAATCTTTGTGTTTGGTTATGAAGTTTTTAAACTCAGTTTCAAAGCCTCGTTTCTTTCCTGGATATTTGGCTCTGAATGTTTCAAATTGGGTTTCGTGTTTTGTGGTTATATTGAATCTATTATTACTATTGAATCTATTATTACTAATACGTGTGGATTTTCCCTTCTTGGGGTTTTCCCTTCTAGGGGATTCCCCGTTTTGGTGTTCTGAAGCCTTATCAGGGTTTTCCTGTTTTGGCTCTACATAAGCCTTTAAGGTGTAAATTCCACTTCCATCAGTTTGCTTGTCATACGTTATCCAACCACTTTTGCGTAACTCTTGTAAACCAGATCGGATTGAATCTTCACCATCCTGCATTTGTTTAGCCATTGAACGTATCGTAAAGTTCCAGTTTGGATTGGCAGCAACCCTGTGAGCCATGAACAAAAACAAACCTTTGGATTTAAGTGATAGATCCTCAGCCATCACCATAGCATTGGGTGTTATTGTGTAACCCAACCCTTCCTGTAAGACAATATTCTTCATGCAATATCCTGTATTGGTGATTGTTGATATTCGATACGACCATCTAATGACCAGAACTTCCTCGCTCTAATCATTACGACCTGTTTATCGTTATTGTAGTAACGACCCTCTGCTGAATCTAATACGGCCTTAATGTAGTTATCCACGTCTGCGTTGTTGTCGCAAAACCGAGTGTCCTTCTCAGCCTTCTTTCTCTTACTCCATGATTTTGGTATCTGCACATGGAAGTCCAGCTTTACATAGAGCAGGTCTTGGCTTGGAGTTAGACAATAACTATCCAAAAGAACACCAAGTTCTTGTCTAAAGGCTGTGTATTTTTTGGGATAGAAGGTGGACCACCTAGTAACTCTTGGTCTTGATGCTGGCACTGGGGCT
>Ga0206681_10001070_pt1 | contig 13141 bp, 13 predicted proteins | sample M150012015metaG_FD_161048 | JGI IMG/M metagenome (GOLD analysis project Ga0206681, IMG submission 161048) | Ammonia-oxidizing marine archaeal communities from Monterey Bay, California, United States - M1 500m 12015 | ecosystem: Environmental > Aquatic > Marine > Intertidal zone | place: USA...
GTGGAATTGGAAAGTTATGAAATAGACAATCTAAAAGTCCAAATTTCGTTTGATGTGTGAGGGAAGGTAGATATTAATTGTTTAAATAATGCTAGTTAGATAATTTCTCTATACTTTCTTTTAACTCTTCTATAGGTAGGTTTTCTATCAAATCCATCGCGGCTTCCTCATCAATCTTTATTTCTACAGAGTTCAGCAAGTCTCCAACTATATCTGTGACTTGGCCTAATGATTCCATCATTATTTTCAACTGTTCGAACTCTTGTCGTAATTTGTCTGGGCTGTTATCTTTGTGCCACTGTACTGCTTTTTGCATCGCAATTTTTCCTTGCTCACGTGTTAGCAACTTATCAAATATAGGGCGAAGACTATCGGCTTTATCACTATCTAAATCATAAGCCACTTTCAGCCACAAACCCACATCAATCAATTGAGGCTCAAGTGCTGCAATTTTCAAGCGAGCAATCTCGTAAGCGGCCTCAGGATGTTTATATCTTGCAGAAATTTCAAACATTTCCGTAGCAGAAGAGGTTTCTCCAAGGCGTAAAAACATCAAACCAGTTTGATAACCAAGTTCAGGGGAGTAGTTATCCATTTGATTAATAACTAAAGCTAAATAAGGCAATCCTTTGGTTGAGTCTGGCTCAACACCTAATCCACCATCATAATGATGTATTAACATAGCACTCGCACTCGGATTCCCTTCGCTAGAGAGTTTAGAGAAAACTTGAAAAGATTTAGCAAAATGATTATTTTCAAACGCTATCAGTCCTTCCAAATAAAGTTTATCGCTAGCGTAAGTTGGAGCTGAAAAAATAAAAAAAAGTGACAGTATTGGTAGAAGTTTTCTCATACTATGATTGTATATCAACTTGAACTAAAGTCCAAATCCTCTCTGATGTGGGAGGATGTATTAATATTTAACCATCGACTGCTAACAGCTTACCCAGCTATATTAAATACGATAGATTTTTTCGTTAGATACTCATCATTTCGTTAATTGTTCAAGCAACTTCCAACACTCGAGCTGCATACGAGGAAAGTGAAAAGGGCCCTTCCAAATACCGCCTTTTAGTGTTGCAGAAATGCGGCCATCACGATGCAAATATCCGAACCACTCACCATGCTCTGGGTCTGGAAAATGGTCGTAGGCCCAGTCATGAACTTTTTGATGCCATTTAGCATACTTGTCATCTTTCGTGATTGTGTAGGCCATTAGAGTAGCAATGATTGTTTCATTATGTGGCCACCAAAATTTCATGTCTTGCCAGTATTCTTGAACTGGTAGGCCTTTAACATCTCGGTAGTAAAGCATACCACCATACTCCTTATCCCAACCCCATTCCAACATCCAGTCAAGAATTGTCAAACCAAGCTTTTGTAATTTTTCATCGTTGTTTCGATAAATAGACTCTTTCAAAATAAACCATGCCGCTTCAATTGCATGACCTGGACAAAGCATTCGACCATCAAAATGATCAGAAAACTCACCTTCTTGTGTAACCGACTCAAGCACAGCTTTAAACTCGGACTTCATAAAATCTCTTTCAATCTCAGAAATTGAATCGTCAATAACCTTATTACACTCAGTTGGATCATTTAAAACTTCTCGTAGAGTCTGAGCTGTGACTATCATAATCATTGGTATTGCCAAACCTTTCAGTGATCGTGTTTCAGGAATTACTTTTAGATCGAGCAAGCCCGGCTCTGATAGATAGCGCTGCATAAGTCGAAATAAAGAAAGCGCCTCTTTTTTCGCCTGTTCGTCTCCTGATGCTTTGGCGTATGCAGCAAATGCAGCAACTGTAAATGCTTCAGAATAAATATAGCGCCTCTTTCTCAGAGGCTTACCTTCTTGTGTAACAGAGAAAAACATACGGCCATCTTCATCAAAACCATACTTCCTGATAAAATCGATACCGTGCTTTGCAAGGTCTAGCCACTCTTGTTTTGGTTCAACCTCGTTGTATAAAGTACTTAACAGCCAAGTAAACCTTCCTTGTGACCAAATTCCTTTGTCAGTATCAATAACTGTGCCATCCTGGCCTAGGCAAATAGTAAAGCCGCCGTATTGACGATCCACACAGTTATCTATCCAAAAAGGTAACGTATCATTTAGGAGGCCGTCATGATAGACTGCCTTTAGAGCTGCGATAGCTGCTGAGCTAGATAAGTGTGAATTAGTCGACATGTTTATTTCCCTCGCTAATTTAGATTAAGTTGTCTGATTGAAGTTCTTGGGCCAAGCCAGACTGATAACTTGCATAAGCCGCTTCATCAACTTTCGCCGAGACACCATAATAAATGAATCCGAGGGCACGCCGATCGCGCTCAGAAGAGGTATTCTTATCTGCACGATGTATTGTGAGTGCATGATGTCCTATAAGAGCACCAGGGACGCAGGAAAAAGCCACTTCATTCGCCAAATCGTCTTTCGTGCCGTAATCCACGATCCCCTGAGAAAAGCCCAGTGTTTCTGTTCGGACATGAGGGCGAAGGTTCTGCCGGTGTGATTTCATCTGATAGATAACACAGCCATTGTCTTCATCGACACTATCGAGTGCTAACCAGAGCGTAACTGCCTGCATGGGCTTAATCATAAAATAGTATCCATCCTGATGTGGAGGAGTTGGATTGCTGATCAATGGACGCTTATTGAAATACTGAAGGTTTTTTCCCTCAACCGGCTCCCCTAGAAGGTGTTCCGCGATTTTCTGAAACGGACTGTTATTCATCAGAGAGGCAAAGTAGGTATCATAAAGATGGAGTTGTTGTAGTTGCTTTAAAGAGCTCTTATCTCCCTTTTGATCATAATACACCTTACTTGAAGGCATTCCAGGAACAACTTCCTCCAAAACTCGGCGTAATTCGGCGAGAATCTCAGCAACTTCTTCTTGAGAGATAAAATTTTCAATCATAAAAAATCCGTCCTGATGAAAATGCTCTTTTGCCTTTAGATATATTGATGTCATTTGTTATTTTCCGTATGGAGTTGTTGCTAAAAACTCTTGAACATACTTCTTATGTTCTTCTTTAGTTAATGCATCTATGTTCGTGTCCTTATGTTCTTGCAACCAAGCTTCATATTTAATATTGTATGCTGTCAATGGTAGTTTCATTTAATTAGATTATTGAACTCATTTTTTAACGAGATTCGAAATGGTAGGAATCCTAAAAGAAGGTGACAGCTCCTTTTTGGGATCAAACAGTAAGGGATAATAAACGCCCTCCATCTTCTGTCCCTTTGGGACCCTGGGGTAATTATCAAGCTCAGTAAAGTTTCCATCATTGACCTCGCTCCGGTTAGAAACTACACCATCTGCAAAGACATTGATTACTGTGGCACGCCTTGACTCTTGGGATTTATTCGCATAGGATCCATGCATCATTAACGGGTGATGAAAACAGGCTTCACCTTTTTTGAGTTCTATGGGAATCCTACGCTTAAAAAGTTCAATTTGATCGTCCGATAGCAACTCTTTTACAGACTCCATATCGCTGGCAAGGCCGGTGATAGGCAACAAGCCCCAGGTTTGGCTTTTGGGAATGTAATACAAGCAGCCATTTTCGGTTGTAACATCATCAAGCGCTATCCAACAAGTCAAATGAGCCATAGGCTTCGTCCATGTCCAGTAAGAATAGTCCTGGTGCCACGCTACAGTACCGCCATGACCAGCCGGTTTACAAAAGAGCTGATCATGAAATAAACGATATTTTTTTCCGAGGAGCTGATAGGCGGCCATGCGAAAACCTGGCGCCCAAAGAACATCATGGAAACCTCGGCTGACACGCCATGCTCCTAGAGCATGAAATAGCACACTCTCAGGTGAGTTGCCCTCATTGCTTTTATACTCATAAAACAACTCCCTACCTGGGTTATCAGGCTTTACAATATCCTGAAGATCACTGCACAAACTTTCAACCTGATCCTCATTCAAAACACGGATGCCTTGGACAAAGCCATATTCTTCGAAATGGCTTATTTGCTGATCACTAAGCATGTAATCTTGCCATTGCTCTGCGCTTTTAGGTTGTTCAAAAATCTCTGTTAAAGGTTCAGAAATCGTTGCCAAATCTTCTATCATATTCTGTATTTCTCTATTAGTAGTAAAACATACTCATCTTCTAAAAAATTGATTTTAAACATCCACCAAATGACAGGCTATCAAATGATTTTCACCTCCCACAGAATGTTTTTTAAGTGTAGGTTCTTTCTCCCTACAAATACTTTCACACATTGAACACCTTGGGTGAAATGCACAACCTGAAGGTGGATTTGCGGGGCTAGGAACTTCACCCTTGATGACAACTCTTTCATGTTTCCTGTCAAGGTCTGCAACTGGTATTGATGAAAACAAGGCTTTTGTGTAAGGGTGTAAGGTGTTCTTGAAAAGATCCTCGGTTTTTGCAAGTTCAACAATTTTTCCAAGATACATTACCACAACGCGGTCACAAATATATTCCACCACGCTCAAATCATGCGTGATGAACAAGTATGTTAGGTTGCGTTTTTCCTTAAGCTCTTTGAGTAACTGCAAAACTTGAGCCTGTATCGAAACATCAAGCGCACTAACCGCCTCATCTAATATAATCAGTTCTGGCTCAACGCTCAATGCTCTGGCTATACCGATTCTTTGACGTTGGCCACCTGAAAATTCATTAGGATAATGGTCTATCTGCTCGCGCCTCATATTAACCGCTTCCAGTAAGTCGCCAATAATCCGCCTTCTTTCAGCCTTTGACTTAACCCCATATTTTTTTAACGGATCTTGTAAGGAGCCAAACACTGTGAAAGCAGGGTTTAAAGAAGAATGTGGGTTTTGAAAGACAACCTGTAGTTTTTTACGAATATCCTTCATCTCCTTATTTTTCAGTTTGGTGATGTCTGTTTTATTACCTTTATCGTTAAAGATAACTTCGCCATTTGTTGGTTTTTCTAATTGAAGTATGGATTTTCCTAGTGTGGTTTTTCCGCAACCACTTTCACCAACTAATCCTAACGTTTCCCCTCTATAAATATCTAGATTTATGCCATCAACTGCTTTGATATAGCCAACGGTTTTTTTAAATACGCCTTTTTGGATAGGAAAGTATGTTTTTAAGTCTTTGAGACTGAGTATCACTTCTTTCGAATTATCCATTTTGCTGTACCTTTATTGAATTCCAGCAACTAACGTTGTGAGTCTTTGAAATGGTGGTAATGTCCGGCATGGTCATACACTGTTCATCAGCATAATCACAACGCGGCATAAATTGACAACCCTTGGGTCTGTCGTATGGGTCTGGTGTTGACCCTCTTATAGGGGCAATTATCTGATCTTTGCCACGGCCCAATATAGGTGTTGAGCTTATTAATGCTTTGGTGTAAGGGTGAGAAGGCTTCCGAAGAATGTCTTCAATTGTACCGCTTTCAACAATATTCCCCATATACATAACAATAACTTCATCAGCCAATTCAGTTACCACACCCATATCATGGGTTATAAAGATTATGGCAGTATCATGTTCAAGCTTAAGTTTTTCCATCAACTCAAAGATTTGAGCTTGAATGGTAACATCTAACGCGGTAGTCGGTTCGTCGGCGATCAAGACTTTTGGATTGCATGCCATAGCCATAGCAATCATTGCCCTTTGTTGCATACCACCAGAAAATTGATGAGGATACTCATTGATCCTCTGTTCTGGTAATGGAATTCCCATCTCCTTGAGTAAGTCAATGGTTTTCTCCTTTACCTCCTTATTACTCAAGTCGGTATGCATTTTTAGATTTTCTCCAATTTGAAATCCTATTGAATATACTGGATTTAACGCGGTCATGGGATCTTGGAAAATCATTGCAATATCCGAGCCACGAAGATCTCTCATTTCTTTGCAGTTTCTTTCAAGCTGATCAATTCTAACAACACCATTTACCCCGTGATAAGTGATTTCTCCCTCCTCGATTCTAGCTAGTTTTGGAAGTAATTGCATAATTGATGAGGCAGTGACACTTTTGCCACATCCACTCTCCCCAATAATGCATAATGTTTTTCGCTTTTTTGCTTCGAATGAGACGCCATTTACTGCTTTATTGCAACGATTATTTGTATAAAAGTAAGTTTTTAAATTATTGACACTTAAAATTGTTTCAGAGTTTTGATTCATACTTTGTCCCTTAGCCCTGTAGACTTGTATCTGTTGAATCTCTCAATCCATCGCCAAGAAAATTAATTGATAACACAAACATAGAGATCATTACTGCTGCAGGGACCCAAACCCACCAATAATTCTCCAAAATACGCAAATCAATGGCAATGCTGAGTATGTTGCCCCAGGTAGCTATTTGTAATGGCACACCTAATCCCAAGAAACTCAACCCTGCCTCTGCCAGAATAAACATCGCAGTATTGAGGGTGATGTTCACCATAATGGGTCCTAAACAATTTGGCAAAATGTGCTTGAATGCGATGTTAAAGTCAGAAAGTCCAAATGCTTTTAGCGCTTGAACATACTCCTCCTCTCTCAATGACAGCATTTGCGCCCGAGTTATTCGGTACAAAGCCGCCCAACCTGTAAGCGTAAAAATTATAATAAGATTGATCAGACTTTGTCCAGCGATTGCTACCAGCATCATTACTAAAATAATCTGAGGAAAAGCTACCATAATTTCAGACAATCTGAGAATGACAGAGTCGAGCCAACCACCTCGGTACCCTGCATAAGCACCAAGTGTAACGCCGATGACTGCTGCTCCAAGGGCACTCCCAAGACCAACAATAATAGAAATTCGACCACCATATATAATTCTAGAAAATACATCTCTACCTACTTGGTCTGTGCCTAAGATATGCTCTAATGAGGGTGGTTCTAAAAGATTCCTAAGATCTGGCCTCGTTGGGTCATAGTCGGTCAGAAACGGTGCAAATATTGCAGCTAACACAACAACAACAACAAATACTAAACCAAAAACAGCAAGCCTATTGTTTAATAGTTTTTTTAACGATCTGTTTTGAATGCCACCAGATAATTTTTTTTCTTCACGGTCTCTAATTTTGTCAAGTTTTTTGTCAAAGCGAGTCTTTGTAGGTAGTTTCATTAATTGCACCCCTTAATCGAGCCTAACACGAGGATCAAGCCAAGCTGTCAGTAAATCAATAAGGAAACTGACTATCAGAACAGTTGTTACAGAAAAGAAAGAGATCATCATAATTGTTGGGTAATTACTCCCTCTAACTGATAAAACAAAAAGATCTCCCAGTCCTGGCCATTGAAAAACTTGCTCAATTACAACAGTACCTCCAATAAGCATAGGTAGTCTAAACCCGATAAGCACTATGATAGGTGTAAGAGCATTCCGAAACCCATGAATAAAATTTACTCGCCATTCAGGCAAGCCTTTACTTCTAGCAGTTTTAATAAATTCACGATTCATAGAGTCGAGCATGCTCGATCTTGTATAGCGCATCACACCTGCGGTCATTATTAATGATAATACGGTTGCTGGCAAAATTAAGTGTGGTAAATGATCCCAAAAGGTTTCGTAGCCAGGCATCAAACGCCCACCAACTGGAAACCAGGCAAGATGAATGGCAAATAGCACAATTGATATAAGTCCGAAAATAAACTCAGGGATGGAAACACCCATCATGCCAATTACTGAAAGAACATTGTCTGTTCCTGAATTGCGCTTTAGGGCACTTATAGTGCCAAAAGTCGCCCCTAATATCGTTGATAAGACCAGAGCAAAAATAGAAAGCTCTAGAGTGGCTGGCAAACGGTCCAACACCACGTCTTTGATAGGAACACCACTAGTTAGGCTGTATCCAAATTCTCCATGAAGTACACCACTCAGCCATTTAAGATAACGTACAAAGAAAGGGTCATTCAACCCAAGAGATTCTCGAATTGCATTTAATTCTGATGCTGTGATATTTGCAATCATATCAGGTGGCACCATGTAAGATACTGCGTCGCCAGGCGTAAGATCCAAGCCAAGGTAAATTAAGAAACTTATAATTAGTAACATTGGTGCCAAGAAAAGCAATCTTCTGATGAAATATGCTAGCATTTTTTGTGTTACACCTATTGTAAATAAAAAAAAAGGAGCTGCAGTTATTATACGACAGCTCCTCTTATATCATGTTTAGATCATTATTCCCTAGGGAACGAGTTAATCCACAGGATACGAGTATAAGGGATGTTCTGTGGTAGAACAGTCATATTACTCATAGCTTCTATAGAAGAAACATCTGCTGTGTTTTTAGTAAAGCCATAATCCATCAAGCCTGCTCTAGCATTCTTGACAAGGTTAGCATCATTATCAGCACTTGGAGAAGCGATGATTTCATCAATCAGTGCCTCACCTTCATGATAGTCAGCAAAAGGAACCAATACTAGATAGTCGTTCATTTGAACTTCTTTCACTTTGTATGGTCCTGAGCCGATTGGACTCTGCCAGAATGAATTTTGTTGGAATTGATTCATATCTGCATTCGCAAGATGCTTTTGAGGCAATAACGGGAACTGCGAGAATGACAATAATAAGTTTGGATCTAGCTTAGCAAAACTAAACGTAACATTGTTACCATCAACCGAGATACCTGAAACATCACTTGCTGTGCCAGCTGTAAATGCTTCAGCACCCTTAAGACGACTGAAAGTTGTTTTAAAGGTAGGCATTAGTAATGGAAATTTAAGCGCTTGCTCAACGTTCCACTTAACTTCAGCACCTGTGATAGCTTCGCCATCATGCCATGTTAGGCCGTCTTTAAGTGTTAGAGAAAGTGTTAAGCCATCATCACTAAGGCTATAACTTTCAGCCATCTTACCGCGAGTTGGAGCAAGTCCGCCATCAGCTGTAATCAAGCGATCAAACACAACTTTAGTATAGATATACAAACCAGGGTTTGTCCAAGCCTGCTCAAAGAACTCAATTGGACCTGTATTAGTTCTCAGCACCATCTTGCCGTTAGCGTCAGGAGTTGTTGTCCACTTTTCAATGTGCCAATCATAGTTGTACTGTGGGTTACCATAGGCTGCACCATTACGATTTACCCTATCACTCTCATAAATGAAAGCTTGCTGGTGGTATAGCGCATAGGAATTCAATTTTTCTTGGCTATAAACAGTTATAGCTTCGAAAGCTGCCTTTTGTTTATCAATATCAGCCACATTTAGAGCTTCAACTAATATATCGTTTACAGGATCTCTTGGAGTATTGGCTTGCCTGTTATTCGAACCATAATAGTCCTGAAGAGCCAAGGGTCCATTAGCGCCGTAAGCAAGATCCCAAGTAACAACTGAAGGACCGTTATCTGGATCTGCTGGAGCTGTACGGAGCTGCGCGCCAACATCACCTTCAAATTTAGAGAAACTCATTTTGATACCAACATCAGCCAAATAGGCCTGAATTGCTACCATCAAATCAGCTGTCAACTGGTCGCCATAATAGTAACGCGTCACCAACTCACGATCGCCATCCCAATTTGCGGCCTTTAATAGACTGCGAGCTTTATCGGGATTATATTTAAACATATTTAATCCATCAGGCTTGAATGGGCCATTTGGAATAAGTGATGATGCAGCAATTGCTTTACCATCCAACAGTGTCTCAACAATGGTTTCCATATCAATTGCATAAGCAATTGCATGTCGAACTCTTACGTCAGATAGTTGGTTGCTATTTGTTGCTTCTGCAAACGCATCAAATGACGTGAAAAGCATCATCGCTGATAGTGAAGCTACTTTTAACATTTTCATTTTCGTTCTCCTTTGTAATATTTATAAATGTCTTAAATTAAACATTAAAGATACCTTATGCAAATTGACTAAGGAGAAGCATAAGAAAGCTAACTTACGTAAAACTGGCTATCAACAAGCATAAAAATCTTTAATGTTCTTATTTATTATATTTGAATAAAATCTAACTGTCAATAGGTAAGTTGACTATTTTTATCATAGAATATTATATACATAGCATGCCACTTTATTGTGGTGATACTGTCTAAATAAACCGAAAGGTGAGGCATGGATCAACTTAAGAGTTTCTTATTAAACCATTATAAAATAGGACTTTAGTTGTAATAAAATATTAGAAAAGTCTCTGAGTGAATCTTGTTTAGTAAAACTTTTAAATATGTTTATAAAATAATTTTGGCAGGTATAATAGAATATTATTAACATAGTATATTGTATATATAGCATGCCACTTTATTGTGGTGATACTGTCAAAATAAACCAAAAGGTGAGGTATGGATGAACTTAAAGGGTATTTTGCGGCGCTCCCAACGCCATTCGATTCAGGTGGTCATAAAATTGCAGAAAAGCCTCTGTGTGATCTTGTTGAGCGCAACATCGAATCTGGTCTTGATGGGCTTTATGTATGTGGCAGTACTGGCGAGTCTTTGCTTATGTCGGTGGCAGAGCGAGAGACTGTTTTCCGTTATGTTACTGAGGCGGCTGACAAACGTACCGTCCTGATAGCGCAAATAGGCGACCCAAACCCAGCTGTATCTGCACGATTAGCAAAAACTGCGGCGACGCTGGGCTATGATGCCATCTCTGCCCTTCCGCCATTCTACTATGGCTACAACATTGCCGAGATCACAAGGCACTATAGCTGGCTTGCCGGTCAAACGGACTTGCCATTAGTGATCTATAACATCCCACACTTATCTGGGGTTAAATGGAGCGCAAAAGAGTTGCTGCAGATTCTAGAACTACCTGGAATTGTCGGTGTTAAAAATACCTGCAACGATATATATGCTTTTGAGCAGTTACGCCGGATGTCACCTGATAGTATTCTTTTGCATGGTTTCGATGAAACACTACTGTCCGGTCTTGCGATGGGCGCGGATGGTGGGATTGGTTCAACCTATAATTTACAGGCTACAAGGATAAAGGCGATTGCAAAAGCTCATTCTGAGGGCCGGAACGATGATGCCAGTACCTTGCAATCGGCTGCCAATACCCTTATCGATGCCATGGTTTCTGTTGGTGTTTTACCTTCACTCAAGTTCATGTTGAGTCTGCGTGGTATTGAGATGGGCGTTTGTCGTCCACCTTTCAGTGCGCTACAGGATGATCAAAAGAAAATGCTAGAGGAGATAGCAGAGAAATTCGTTTAAAATGAATGTCTCAGTGGCTGAGCTTTTACAAATCATTGTAACATGGAGATAATATGGACACTTCACTTGGACGAATACGACTCAGCGAGCAAATCGAAGAAGCCATCCTGAAAGCTATTAGATCTGGCGAATATCCATCTGGCACCAAACTACCCTCAGAACGTACATTAATGGAAATGTTCGATGTAGGACGACCTTCGGTCAAAGAGGCACTTTTGATGCTTGAACGAAAGGGTTTTGTCAAGTTAAAACGCGGCATTGTACCAATCGTGGTTGAGCCGACACCACAGGGTGCGATGGACGTAATTGGCGATATGGTTCGCGCCATGCTGGCACAATCAACGAGGCGTTCAGAATTCTATGACTTGCGGATTGTGCTGGAAACTAATGCCGCAATGCAAGCCGCTCGGTCTTGTGCTGATGACGATCTGACTTCGTTAGAAGACGCTCTTAGGGTTTGTCGAACATCGGCTGGTAAAGCAAAGGTATTTCGCGATGCAGATCTGGAATTTCACAGCCGCCTTGTCGGTATTCAGAAAAACTCTGTACTGACTGCGCTTCACGGCGCACTGATTGAATGGGGTCTTTATCACCCTGAAAAAGGGATAGACGTCGACAAAATTCATAAGCGCGTTATTGGACAGCATGAAGCAATCGTTATCGCTATTCGCGAAAAAAACCCCACTAAAGCGTCGGACGCAATGCACGACCACCTTATGGACCGCAAAAACGCAAAATAGGAACACTCGCCAATGACACAGATTGCAACCTCTTCCGATATCCGAGGAGTTTGGGCATCAATCCTGAACAGGATCGATGTCGATGGCGCATTGGATTTGAATGCTATCGACGAACAGCTTACAGCCTACGTTAAGGCGGGGGTGAGTGGTGTTTATTCGGGTGGCACTGCATCAGAGTTCCACTGCCAAACTGAGACAGAGTTTCAGGAGATATCTAGCCGCTTTGCGACAGCGGCAGAAAACCACAATCTGCCGTTTCAGATTGGTGCCGCACATCCCCTCCCGCAAGGCGGGCTCGATCGGATAACTTTTGCAGCCAGTCTTTCACCATTAGCGATTCAGGTAACACTACCGGATTGGACGCCACTTGATTACGCAAGCGTTTGCCATTTTATAGACCGCGCAACTCTGGCAGCGGCAGGCGTGCCTTTGGTTCTTTATAATCCACCCCATGCTAAAACTGTGCTGACGCCAATACAGCTTAAAGATTTAATAAAACGATATTCGTCGATAATCGGATTGAAATGTGGTGGAGGGGATAAGTTGTGGTACGCGGCCATGGCCACGGTTCTTGCCCGTATATCAGTCTTTATTCCAGGTCACTTCTACACCAGTGGTGTGGCTCAGGGCGCACATGGCAGCTATTCGAACATGGCCTGCCTGTCTCCTTCTGCTACAGTAGCTTGGGCACAAAGTAATGACGCTGAGGCACAGGACATCGAACAACGCATCGCAAGCTTTATGGATGAGGCAATTGCTCCGCTTCTGAGTCGTGGCTTGCCGGGCTTCGTGTGTGATAAAGCCATGGCAACGGCAGGTGGGTGGGCTAAAATGAACCCACAGATGATGTGGCCTTATGAAGGAGCCACGCCAGACGAAATTGCGCTAATTATCTCAGCCGCACGACGCCATATTCCCGAATTTACGAACACCATTCCGACTGATATCTAACTAAGGTAGGGAGCCACTAAATCCGTGGTGACTAAAAAATATTTAAAGCGAACCATTAGCAGGGCCACCTCATTTACATATTAGAAGTATCCCTATCTCCCATCAAAAAAACCTTCATTAATACGCTCACCCTTTTAGTTGATGTACCCATTTTTATTAGCATTCCGTTTGATGTGTGAGGGAGAGTTTATTAATGTATAGCCGAGAGCAATGAGCCTCCCCCCGTACCTATAAGCTAAAGTTTAAGAGAATAAGAGAAGGATAGTGGTAATTTATCATTATAAATCAATGACTTACATAGTAAATCAATAGTAATTAATTATTTATAACTTAATGATTGTACTA
>Ga0206681_10001077_pt1 | contig 13067 bp, 13 predicted proteins | sample M150012015metaG_FD_161048 | JGI IMG/M metagenome (GOLD analysis project Ga0206681, IMG submission 161048) | Ammonia-oxidizing marine archaeal communities from Monterey Bay, California, United States - M1 500m 12015 | ecosystem: Environmental > Aquatic > Marine > Intertidal zone | place: USA...
TGCATAAATTTTGTCATCCGAGTAAAGATATAAGTTTATTTTCAAGAGCCGGCCCACGCAGATTTGTTTCAATAATCTTGCCGTCTTTATCAATAAGCACAGTGAATGGTATTCCCTTAAATCCATACATGGGTATAGTTGCGGTATTCCATCCTTTCAAGTCGCTTGCATGATTTGGCCAGATCAATCCATCCTGTTTAATTGCATGTTTCCAACGCGACAGGTCCTTATCCAGGGAAAAACTAAAAACTTCAAAGCCCTTATCCTTGTATTTGTTATACATCCTAACCACGTTTGGGTTTTCCATTCTGCAAGGCTTACACCAGGAAGCCCAAAAATCAAGAAGGACCAATTTGCCTTTCAACGACGACAATTTGATTGTTTCTCCATTAGGGTTTGGAAATGCAATTTCAGGTGCCATTTGTCCAACAGAAATTTGTCCCGGTACTGCAGCTTGTGGAACTTGGCTTTGAACCTTTGATCCAACCACCTTCTGAACCAGATCATTATAGTGGGTTCCGCGAAGAGATTTTTGAGCGCTTTCCCCAATCTTTTTTATGTATTCAAGCTCTGTAGCTGGGTTTAAATGATCGAGAAGAAATGCCAACATTGGAGCTTCTGCATGACTGTCTATAAAAGCCAGTTTATACTCATTGAATTCTGATCTATTCCGTTCACTCTGTTCAATTAACTCTTTACGTTTCCGATCAGCTGAAAAATCTAACGCCTTCATTTCCGAATTTAATTGTTGTTGATTCTTTGCGAATGTGTTGTACTCAGAGAAATATTCTTTAATGAATTTCGAATCATCAGACGCTTCTTTGAGTTGGTAAGTATCAAACATATTGCTGCCATCTGCATGAATTTCGGTGGTTGAACCTGGTTCAAGATATATGAGAATGGAGTTTTCCTGACTGTAAGCAATGCTGTAAAAACCAATTGTGTTGATATCCAAAGAATAGTCAAAAGTCCCATCTTGATTAACGGTTATATTTCCCTTGTTTTCCATGCCGGCTTGACCAATATAATTTATTAGCAAAGGGAGGTTTTGCGGACCACTGATAACACCTTTTATTTTGGTTTGATCTCCACTGTTTGGTAACAAGATGTTATCTTTTGTGTCAACCAACGACGTTGTATCTAATTCGTTTGCATCATCATGTGCAGGGAGATCTGCCGGCTCATTGTTACAGCAGACAAATAAAAAGAGAAAACTATAAATAATCCAATACTTCATTGCTTAATAAATTCATTTATTATTTGTGTTACTTCTTTTGGGTTGGCTGATCCTTTTGATGCTTTCATAATTTGCCCCATAAAAAAGCCGATTAGTTTTTTTTCCCCCTTCTTTAGGCGATCTAATTCATCCGAATGTTCTTCAAGAACTGAAGTTACCAGGTTTTCCAGCTCATTGGTGTCGGTTTGCAATAGCCATCCGTTCTGTTCCGACAATTTTTCGGCAGACTCAAGCGGATTTTTAATCATTGCAGGGAATAAGCGCTGTTCGGCTGTAGAGTTTATAATTTTCTGTTCGTCCACTAGCTGAATAATTTCAACAATTTTATTTGCTTTTAACGGAAAGTCACTTATTTCAACGGCATTTTGGTTTAGATATGACTTAACACTCCCCATAACCCAATTAGCCGCTGCTTTATAATTGTTAGTAGACTTTGTGATTTCCTCAAAAAACAAGGCAATTTCCTTTGATTCAGTAAGGTTCAAAGCATCGTATTCTGATAGCGCGAATTCTGTGGTGTATTTCTCAAATAGTGCATTTGGTAAAGGGGGCATCTTTTTTTCTATTTCATCAATGTGTTCTTTTGATAATTGAATAGGCTGGAGGTCAGGTTCGGGGAAGTAACGATAATCGTGAGCCTCCTCTTTGCTTCTCATTAGAGATGTTGTGCCTGAAACGGCATCAAAACTACGTGTTTGCATAGAAATATTACCGCCATTTTCAATTATATCAATTTGCCTTTTGATTTCATAGTCGATGGCGCGTTGTACATTCCTCATTGAATTCATATTCTTCACTTCACATCTTTCACCAAATTCAGATGCACCTTTCAACATGACAGAAATATTAGCGTCACACCGCATACTCCCTTCTTCAAGATTGCCATCGCAAATGTCTAAATAGCGTACGAGTTTCCTTACCTCTATCAGGTAGTTATAAGCTTCTTTAGATGTTTTAATCTCAGGTTCGGAAACAATTTCCAAAAGGGGTACCCCGGCCCTGTTCAGATCAACCAATGTGTCGTACAGGTCTTGATCGTGTATACTTTTCCCTGCATCCTCTTCCATGTGAATTCTGGTGATAGCAATGTCTTTCCCCGTTCCGTTGTCTGTTTTAATTGACACTTTTCCTCCGGTACAGATTGGTGTCCTATCCTGAGTGATCTGGTATCCTTTAGGGAGGTCCGGATAAAAATAATTCTTTCTGTCAAAGTGCATTTTTCTGGTAATTTGTGCTCCAATGGCTAACCCCAATCTGATAGCATAATTAACAGTGTAACTATTCACTTTTGGTAACGTCCCGGGCAGTCCAAGAGATACTGGGCCAATATTAGTATTCGGCGTTGCGCCAAATTCATTAATGTCCGAACAATAGGCCTTGCTTTTGGTTAGGAGTTGGGTATGTACTTCCAAACCGATTACCGCTTCATATTTATCGTAAACTGAGTCCATGCTCAAAGTGATTCAATAAGTTCAGAAATAATAATTGTCATCTTGGGTTCGGCCTGAGCTGCTACTTCCTGAACCATTTGGTGAGTAACTTTAACAATTTTACCGGGAACACCAAGATCGGAAATAATTGATATGCCGAAGCACTCAACTCCCATATGTCTGGCCGCAATAACCTCAGGAACGGTACTCATACCTACTGCGTCAGCTCCAATATTTCTGACATACATGTACTCTGCAGGAGTTTCAAGGGTCGGACCTGTAAGTCCTGCATATGAGCCTTCTGATACCTTAATGCCGTGCTTAGCCGCAATTTCTTTGGATTTTGAGATCAATCTCTTTGAATAGGGTTCACTCATGTCCGGGAACCTTGGCCCTAGCTCTTCAATATTAGGGCCAATCAAAGGATTTGTCGGAAACAAGTTGATGTGGTCATTTAGAATCATTATTTCTCCAATTTCAAATTCAGGATTGACACCCCCCGATGCATTTGAAACAAAAAGTGTTTCAACACCTAGGAACTTCATCACCCTTACTGGAAAAACGACTTCTCCCATATCGTATCCCTCGTAAAAGTGAAATCTGCCCTGCATAGCAACGACTTCTTTGCCGCCAAGCATACCGAAAATTAGTCGGCCTGAATGACCCTCTACTGTTGAAACGGGAAAGTTGGGAACGTCCTCGTAAGGAATTGCGTGGTCAATTTTGATTTCATTTACTAACCCCCCTAAGCCTGTACCCAAAATCAAACCGATTCGTGGCTCGTAATTAGTCTGACCCTTCAAATATCTTGCTGTCAGCTTTATGTTGTCTAACATAGTCTTCAATTTCTTTATTGAATGTTGTTTCATCTTTAACGAAAAAGACTTCTATTTCCAGGTAATGGATTGATAATTCAGCAGCTCCGTCAACCATTCTTAGCCGCTGCGCATCTTTCTCGGTAGATAAAATGATCTTATTCCCGCCAAAAGTATCAAATAATTTTTGAACTTTCTTGATGTCTTTATTGCTGAATGGGTGATGGTCAGTAAAGCGCATGTGCGTGACGTTCAGGTCTTCTGATTCCAACTTGTTGATTATCGGAAGAGGATTGGCAATACCGGTGATCAACAGGATGTTAAATCCTCTCAAATCAGAAATATCACTATAAGTGATACCGCTATGAACAGGTGCTATCTTGCCGTATCGGAATGAGCTGAAGTACACAGTTTGCCAGGGTTTAGGTTTAATTTTCTGAATGAATGCGTCTTGTTCCTTAGGGGATAATTTTTCTGGACATTTCGTAACGACTATTGTGTTAGCTCTTTTTCTTCCAATTGTCCATTCTCTCAGATTTCCGGTTGGAAGCATCCAATCTTTGAAAAAGGGGCGATGGTATTCTGTCAAAAGGACATTGAAACCTGGAGATATTCTTCGGTGCTGAAAACAATCATCTAACAAAATGCAATCAATGTTTGGCTCTTGCTTCATAAGCTCGATGACCCCATTGACCCTGTCTTTTTGAACAGCAACTACTACGTCTGAGAATTTATTTTTGAACTGAAGCGGTTCGTCGCCACAGTCAGCAACAACTGATGTTGATTTAACCATATGAAAACCGCTTATTGATCTTCCGTAACCGCGACTTAACGTTGCAATGCAATATTCTTCCTTTAAAAGCCTGATGAGGTATTCAACGTGCGGGGATTTACCTGTTCCTCCAGCAGTTAGGTTGCCAACCGAGATGATCGGAAGGTCGAAAGTAACGCCTTTAAATATTTTGAGATGATACAAGGAGTTGCGAAAGGCAGTGATCAGTCCATAGAGAATCGAGAACGGAAATAATATGTGCCGAATGAGCTTCATTAGTATACCTTTACTGGTATACATGCAAAACTGCATTTTTATTGTGGTATAACAAAGAGTAATGAAAATACAAGAGGTTATAAATTATCTAGAAGATTGGGCTCCTTTGGCCTATCAGGAGCCCTACGATAACTCAGGAATGTTGGTTGGCGATGTGAACGCTGAAGTTAGCGGGGTGTTGGTTTGTTTAGACAGTACAGAATCGGTTATTGACGAAGCGATCGGAAAGAATTGCAATTTGATTGTGGCACATCATCCTATTATATTCAGTGGAATAAGATCCATAACCGGTATGACATACGTAGAAAGGACCCTGATCAAAGCGGTTAAGAACGACATTGCGATTTATGCGATCCATACCAATCTGGACAATGTACTAACAGGAGTTAATAAGGAAATTGCTGATCGATTGGGCCTGAAGAATCAGACTATATTGTCGCCTAAGAAAAGTTCATTCACGAAACTTTCTGTCTTTACCCCAGTTGAAAAAGCAGAAGAGGTGCGAAAGGCAATGTTTGATGCAGGATCGGGGAAAATAGGAGCTTATGAAAATTGCAGTTTTAATATGGACGGATATGGCACGTTTAAGGCAAACGATGAAGCTAATCCACATATCGGTGAAGCTGGTAAAGTTCATGAAGAACCTGAGGTGAGGATTGAGGTGCTTGTACCTAATTTCTGCGTAGGGAAAGTAGTTTCTGCTATGTTGGAATCGCATCCTTATGAACAGGTTGCTTATGATCTGGTCTCGTTGCAGAATGAAAACCAATTTGTTGGATCCGGAATGGTAGGAGAACTCGTGAATAGTGAAGAGCTGATGGACTTTTTGAAAAGGGTCAAAGCTACTTTCAACGCAGGTATTGTAAGGTATACAGCACCCTTGGGTAACAATAAGATTAAGAAAGTTGCCGTATGTGGAGGGTCAGGATCATTCCTGTTGGATGCGGCCATAGAAGCCAATTCGGACATTTTTATTACGGCAGATTATAAGTATCATCAGTTTTTTGACGCCGATAACAGGATAGTTATAGCCGATATCGGCCACTTTGAATCTGAGCAGTTCACGATTGATTGTGTCAGGCGCAAGTTAATGGAAAAATTTACTACATTTGCCGTTCATTTTACGGAGGTAAATACCAATCCAATTAATTATTTGTGACAAATGGCTAAAAAAGCAAAAGAAGGTAGTCCAGAGCAAAAACTAAGAGCACTTTACGATCTTCAGATAATCGATTCAAAGATCGATGGTATAAGAACTGTTAGAGGCGAGCTTCCTCTTGAAGTAGAAGACCTTGAAGATGAGGTTGCAGGGCTGATTACAAGAGTTGATAAGTTGAAAGAGGAAATTGATTCTTTCAAAAAAGATGTAGCAACTAAGAAGAACATAATTGTTGAATCAAAAGCAGCGATAAAGAAATACGAAGGGCAACAGAAAAATGTAAGGAACAACAGAGAGTTCGATTCCTTGACTAAAGAAGTTGAATTTCAGAATCTTGAGATTCAATTGGCAGAAAAGAGAATTGAAGAGTATGAGGTGAAGATAGTGGGTAAGGTCAAGACATTGGAGGACAGCAGTGACATTGTGAAAGAGAGGAGTGCAGACCTTGATTTGAAGAAAAAAGAATTGGAGGAGATCATAGCCGAAACACAGAGAGAAGAGGAAATTCTGTTGAAGAAATCTAAGGAAACAGCAAAGCATGTTGATGATAGGTTGTTGAAAGCTTATGCAAGAATCCGAGGGGGATCAAAAAATGGGTTAGCTGTTGTTCCTGTTGAACGAGGGGCGTCAGGTGGATCATTTATTCAAATTCCGCCACAACGACAACTTGATATCGTTGCGCGCAAGAAGATCATTGTTGATGAACATTCGGGTAGGATTCTGGTTGATGCTGAATTAGCAGAAGAGCAAAGACAGAAAATGGAAGATTCAATTGCAAGATTGATGTCCAAGAAGTAAAATATTTGATTGAAAAAAAGGGGAAGTGCTAACTTCCCCTTTTTTTTTGCTCATAACTTTCACCTGTGCTAATACCTGAAGCCAATAGTAACAATGGCCTTACTAATGTTTTTGTTGATAGTTGAATTTTCAATAAGAACCGGATCGTACAGATAGTAGTTTTCGGATGAAGTACTCAATACATATGCCAAGTCAAAATAGAACTTGTTTATCCTGTAGCCTAATCCCACTGAATAGTTCAATTGATTCGAATTCACCTCGATTAAAGGGTTCTCTTTCAGTTGAATGCCTGCTCTAATCAACAGTGGCTTGGCAACCCTTACTTCAGTTCCCAACCGTATTGAAGACGACTTACCATAGATATTTCCAATTGCTGTATTCTCGGAGCCAAAGTCATACGGCGACGTGGAGAAGGAAGTTGAACTTAATCGGGCCTTTGAATAATCCAATAATTCGTAATCAACTGAAACAACGGCTTTCTTGAAAAGCACAAATGCCGCACTTCCTGTAATCTTAAGGGGTGTCTTTAATTTGTACACATAAGATCCCGGATCACTATTCGCTTCGTATCGATTACCATCGTCGAAGTTGGTGACCATGTCGTTCTGCCATCTGTCAGACATACGGAAAGTGGTTGGAGTTTGAATCGCGGCACCAATTCGAATCCAGTCGGTAGGAAGAGCGACAATTCCGAGTTTCAGATTGAACCCCGTTCCTGTCGTCTTAAGTGTCTGTGTATATGCGAAATTATCAAGTTGATTAACAGAATCGTCAACAACACTTTCGTAATGGCCGGCTACTTCGTCAAATCTAATGGTAGGCATTCCGATACTACCACCGATATACAACTTGTTCATGTAATTTCCACTTAGTGCCAACTCGGTAGATGACATATTACCGCGTCGCTCAATGGTTTTTATAGCGTTTGTACCTCCTTGAAGTGTTGAAGTATATTCCGTGCTTCCGGCCGGATTAGGATCAATTAACCAGGTTTCATACGCAAGGTAACTGTCATAATTATTAGAACTGATCAGATCATCCTCCAAGGTGCCTTCAGCCCAGTCTGCAAAAACCAAAGAATAAGAATTTGGCGTTTCTCCCTCGATCCTGATGTTCTCATTAAAATTGTTAATTCGGTTGTAGGAAATGCCAAATTGCACACTTTGCCACCCGATCTTATCCCTGTTTTTAAAATTATGTGTGCCAACAAATCCAACATTTGGAATGTTGATATTTCCTCTGGTGGACGATGTGATCGTTTCATACAAGCTCGCATTCGCATCGCATAGATAGCCTCCTAATGTAATGGAGAATTCGTTCTTGCTGAATCTGCCCATTGACGCAGGATTGATCCCAATGGAAGACACATCGCCTCCCAGCGACCCAAAGGCTCCACCAACACCCATAAATCGAGCAGTGCCTTCATAATTGGTAAATGAATAGCGTAGGGCATCAATTTCATTTTGAGCACTACCAATATTAGTCGCACCAATAATCAACAGAATTAAAAACAGATACTTTTTCATCTTGAAATTTAGTAATTGGGTTCTTTATCTTTTCCCGCCTGATCTTGAAGATCCGGATGACCCTGACGATCTGGATGATCCTGACGATCCCGACGATCTGGATGATCCTGACGATCCCGACGATCTGGATGATCCAGACGATCTGGAAGCACCTGAGGACCTTGTCGATGAGCCACCGCTAAATCCTGACTTTTTCGATGATGATGCGCCTCTGTTGTATCCAGAGTTTCTTGACGGAGAACCGCTATTGTATCCCGAATTTCCGGTAGAGGAATTAGGTGTATTGTTGTAATTCGAACTTCGTGAAGTACCATTTCCGTTCGTTCTGCTGTGCGAAGAACCGCCTGTAACAGAACTTGAATTCCTGGAAGTAGTGGGACGATAGCCACTAGAACGACTAGCAGTACTTCTGCTGCCGTATTTTGGCGATGTATTTGTTCGTGATCCTTTTGAAGTGGTTATTGACCTGTTGTTACTTGTAATTCTTGAGTTACTCGACCATGGCGAAACTACAGCTATTTCTGATTTGTTGTTAGCAACAGTTTCGGATCGAACCGGCTCTCGTACATTTATCGTATTTCCTGGATCACGTGAAATGGTGTTTGTTGTGCCAATTCTACCGTTCCTTGCAGGTTTAGCTTCTTGAATTAGCATACCATCTTCTTTTCCGGAGTAGCTTTGTCTGTTCGTTTCATTGGTGTTTGTTCCTCCAGAGTTATTGTTCGCAAGCGAAACTCTTGGAGCAACAGATGAAAGCGTGTTATCATCGTATTGTCCTGAACCTGTCCCTCCATACGAGGATCCATTCTCAGAATTGCTTGATCCACCACCTGGGCGATGGCCATGATTAGATCCACCTCCGTTATCCCAGGCGTATCCGTTTCCATTTCCATAGTATCCGTTTCCACTTCCATAGTAACCGTTATTACCCCAGCCCCAGCCGTTGTAGTTTGGGTTGCCATAACCCCAGGAGTATGGAGAGCCATATCCATAGCCCCATCCGCTGTAGTATGGGTTGCCATAGCCCCCGGCATATGGAGAGCCATAGCCCCAGCCATTATAATAGGGATTTGAATTTCCATAGCCACAGTAATTTGAGCAATAATGATTATTATATCCCCAATTCATTGTAAATGCTGGAGAGTATTGTCCATACCAGCTGTTCCAACCACCTGAGTAGTAAGGCCGCGAACATGACCAACCGTTGTTATTCCAATTGCCATATCCGTAGTTGTTTGGGGAATTCCCGTAATAGTTATTGATATAGGTGTTGTCCTGGCCTACCGTTGTGTTTTTGTATTCAGGATCGAAATAGTCTTCAGTGTATAGCTCATCTTCATAGTCTTTGACTTCCTCAACTGCTATTGCATCGACAACTGAATTATCATAAATATCGTCCTGCACAACACTTTTTTGTGTTGAACACGAAGCAAGGAAAATTATGCTAATTAATGAGAGTTGTGTGAACTTTTTCATAATCCTTCTATTTTACGTTGTTAGACTTTATAAATTTACGTCGATTAATATTATGTCTGGCATTTATGCATTTTTATTATTCAACGCGTTAACATAAAATTAACAATTACCGTACCAAATATTAGAAATGGGAAAAGGATTAACAAAAAGAGCTGAAAACTACTCTGAATGGTACAATCAGATCGTCTCAAAAGCTGATCTGGCGGAGAACTCAGGGGTCAGGGGCTGTATGGTCATTAAACCATATGGGTATGCAATTTGGGAGAAAATGCAGGCCGAGCTGGATAGAATGTTTAAAGAAACCGGACATCAAAACGCATATTTCCCGATTTTCATACCTAAATCATATTTCAGTAAGGAGGCAAGTCATGTAGATGGATTCGCTAAGGAATGTGCAATTGTAACTCACTATCGTTTAAAGAATGCGGAAGATGGACAAGGTGTTATTGTCGATCCCGATGCAAAGCTTGAAGAGGAACTGATTGTTCGTCCTACCTCGGAAACGATTATTTGGGATACTTACAGAAAGTGGATTCAATCTTACAGAGATTTACCGATACTGGTTAATCAATGGGCAAACGTTGTTCGCTGGGAGATGCGAACAAGACTCTTTTTAAGAACTTCGGAATTTTTATGGCAAGAAGGGCACACGGCCCACGAAACAAGATCAGAGGCGATTGCAGAAGCAGAACAAATGCTCGACGTATATGCTGAGTTTGCAGAGAATTTCATGGCAGTTCCTGTTCTTAAAGGAACTAAAACGGAAAGTGAACGGTTCGCAGGTGCTTTGGAAACCTATTGCATTGAAGCATTGATGCAGGATGGTAAGGCGTTACAAACGGGGACGTCTCATTTTCTTGGTCAGAATTTTGCAAAGGCGTTCGATGTGAAATTTGCGACGAAAGATGGGGGGCAGGAATATGTTTGGGCAACATCTTGGGGTGTTTCAACGAGACTAATGGGAGCCTTGATCATGACACACTCGGATGATTATGGTTTAGTATTACCACCTAATCTTGCACCAATACAAATTGTTATCGTTCCTATTTACAAAACAGAAGAAGACCTGAATTCTATCTCTGAGTATGCCAATGGCCTTGCTTCAGAATTGAAAGAAAAAGGCATTTCGGTGAAGTATGACGATGATGATCAGAGAAGAGCAGGCTGGAAGTTTGCGGAATACGAAATGAAAGGGGTACCTATACGACTTGCTGTAGGGCCGAAAGATATCGAGAATGGTACTGTTGAACTTTCAAGAAGGGATGCTCCGGGGAAGGAAGAAAAACGACAGTTTTCGCAAGATGGCTTGGGCGATGTGCTTATTGAAATGCTAGACGATATTCAAAAATCCTTGTTCGATCGTGCGCATAGCTATAGGTCAGCACAAACTACCAGTGTTGATTCATTTGAAGAATTCAAACAAGTCCTTGAAGAAAAAGGAGGTTTTATTCTAGCACATTGGGATGGAACAGCAGAAACTGAAAATAAAATCAAAGAAGAAACTAAAGCGACGATCAGATGCCAATTGCTTGATACTGAAGATGAAACAGGGGCCTGTATCTATTCAGGAGAGCCGTCGGCCAGAAGAGTTGTCTTTGCAATAGCATATTGAATGGAAAACCAAACAGCACGAGAGCTAATTTTTAATGAGCTAAAAGAGAAAGCAATTTTAAAACAGGACGTTTACAACAACCTTAAACTAAATTTCAAGGTAATGAAAACTGTCCTGAAAGAAATGGCTGACAATCTTAAAGATCGGATGCAAACGCAAGATGAAAGAGTGAAAATTGAGTATCGAGAAAGGGGCGAGTATGAGGCGCATCTGCAATTTGCAGGGGATATATTAATCTTTCAGATGCATTCTAATGTTTTTCAGTTTGACCCGAGTAATTCGCTTTGGAAAACGTCCTATTTATCTGAAAATTCGAACAGAGGATTCTGTGGGATAATAAACGTATATAATTTTTTGTCAGATTCATTCAAGTATAACCGTGTTAATGATTCGGGATATATGATAGCAAGAATGTTTATTAACGCGGAAAATCACTTTATGGTGCAGGGGAAAAGACAACTAGGGTTTATTTACAACGACTTCATCAACATGACCATGTCTAAAGAAAATATGGAAAGGGTGATAGAGTCGGCCATTTTATATTCACTTGATTTCGATCTCTACACTCCCCCGTATGGTAGAGTTCAAGAAATAACGGTATCTGAAATTAATTCAACAAACGAAAATTTGAGTTTGAAGACCGGAAAAAGACTGGGCTTTGTTTTTAATGCTGATTCTGACGAGGCGTGAAGCCAATGTTTCATGATAAAACAGGTTCAATTAAATGGGATAAATAACTATCTGACATTTGTTGAAAATGAAATTTATTATACATTTGCACTCCGAATCGAAATGGTCATGGCCGTTTTGGTTTTATTAGGCCCGTTCGTCTAGGGGTTAGGACGCCAGGTTTTCATCCTGGAAACAGGGGTTCGATTCCCCTACGGGCTACATTTTTTATATAAATTATGGCAAATCATAAGAGTGCAATAAAGAGAATCAGATCTAACGAATCAAAAAGAGTTCGTAATAGGTATCAGCATAAAACTGCGCGTACAGCAGTTAGAAGTCTGAGAGCGACAACCGACAAGAAAGCTGCAGAAGAGCTACTTCCGCAAGTAATTAAAATGTTGGACAGATTGGCAAAAACCAATGTGATTCACAAGAATAAAGCGGGGAACCTGAAATCGAGCCTAACGAAGCACGTTAACAGCCTTTAGAGAAAATTATTTTCAAAATGAAGGTCTCCTCGAGTACTCGGGGGGACCTTTTTGCGTTTGAAACGTTGGCAATTAAAACGAATTACAAGGAAAATCAATGAGATCTACTGCAACAAGACTTGAGAAGCTGAATATAAAACAATGGTCGGAAGAAGACCGACCTCGTGAGAAAATGCGCTTCAAAGGAAGGAGAGCGTTGTCAAATGCAGAGCTAATTGCTATCTTAATAGGGTCAGGAAATAAAAAGGAGTCAGCTGTGGGTTTGGCTAAACGAATCTTAGCCGATTTTAGTAACGATCTGAATGAGCTCTCAAAACTCAACGAGTTGGAATTAATGAAATATAACGGGGTAGGCGAGGCAAAAGCAATATCAATTATTGCCGCCCTTGAGTTGGGTCGAAGAAGGGTAGATCATTATGCTGACCCAAAAATGAAGATTCAAACTAGTAGAGCCGCTTTTGAGACTGTGAAGTCTCATTTTTTTGATTTACGCCATGAAGAATTCTGGGTAATATGCCTTAATCGAGCGAATATGGTAAGCTCAAAATTCATGCTGAGTAAAGGTGGTGTATCAGGCACTATTGCAGATGTTAAGCTGATTTTTAAAAATGCAATTGAGCACATGGCATCCTCTATTATCGTTTGTCACAACCACCCTTCAGGAAATTTGGTGGCAAGTGATCAGGACAAGACAATTACAGATAAGATCCGTGCTGCCGGAAAAATAATGGACATAGGATTACTCGACCACCTGATCATTTCAGATAATAATTATTATAGTTTTGCAGACAACGGTTTGATATGAT
>Ga0206681_10001080_pt1 | contig 13029 bp, 9 predicted proteins | sample M150012015metaG_FD_161048 | JGI IMG/M metagenome (GOLD analysis project Ga0206681, IMG submission 161048) | Ammonia-oxidizing marine archaeal communities from Monterey Bay, California, United States - M1 500m 12015 | ecosystem: Environmental > Aquatic > Marine > Intertidal zone | place: USA...
GCTACAGTTGGAGGGGAGAGCATATGTAGAGTAAATTGACTTTTGCTTTGTCATAAAAAACTATCAATTTTATAAAATTGTTTATTTCATGCATTTTGCTTATTATTGTTTGATAAAACCTTCAGAAAGCTGTGAGCATTATAATTATTTAAAAGCAAGGTATAATTAAAGTAAAAAAATGAAATTTAAAGATTTAAAAGAAAAAGAGCAAAAATTAGTTGTTGATTATAAGTATGATTTATTCAGAGATAAAGTGATTGTACTGAAAGAAAAAGGAGTAGATGCTTGTGAGGATGACGATAGGTTTGATCTGAAAGGCGCTCTAATAACTGATGACGCAAGAGATTTATTTGAATTATTTATTCCACAAATAATAGATTATAAAGGATTAACTTTCGAGAGACCACTTGAGGGTATAAAAATTCATGGATTTTATTATTTTATGTATCTTTTCTTTTTTGAAAGGAAAAGGCAAATTGCTTCAGTTGTTGATGGTTTTATTTTGGATAAAATGCTTATGAAAAACTCAATTACTGGAGATGAAATGTGGTTAGTAAATAAAGTACCTCAAATACCAAAAGAGGAGATAGAGCGGTTTATGAAAAAATAGTTTCTAGCTTAGTTAATTCGACTTTCTTTTATTGAATTTTATAAAATTTTATTCTGAAATTATCGATAAAAACTCGTTAATTTATCATTAAATATCTGATTTACAGGTGATAGTAGTATTCTCCTAAAGTAAAAGTGAACTAAGGGTTTTACGTATGAAAATTTAAAAAATATTATTTAATTTTACTCATAAATATTAATATGGTAGCCGAAACTTTAAATAGTAGGCAAAATGCATAAGATCTAAAAATAAAATCTGGTTTTTACAAAATTCTTGTTTTTTATTAAACTATAAAACTAATTAAAAGTCATCAAAACATTTTGAAAATCAACAAAATTTGTATAAAACAATAATTTATGTTTCAAAAATTTAAAAGAAAAAAGGCATGATAGTGATCCACCTTCAGTTCTAAAAGAAGATGATTTTGGGTTTGTTGCTGGAATTGTCAAAAGTTTGCAGAATTTATTTACATTTACAAAAATTTATAAAAAAATAAAAGATACTCAATGGAATTACTAATAACTGTTATTATTATCCTTATTGCTGGAGGGCTTACTTGGTTTATATGGGAATATAGCAGTAGAATTAAAGGCCATCATATTGTTGATGCTAAAAAAACTGCTGTTGGTGCAGTTAGTGCAGTTAAAAAAAGATCAGCTTTAATACTTAAGATAATAGTAGTTATTGTTGTTTGTTCTATCACGTTATTTTTGACTAATACCCAAATTAAAAAGGTTGGGAAAAATGCATACATTAATAATTTTGAAGAATTTGTTGAAAAAGTAAAAGTAAATCATAAGGAGTATTCGGCAGATGATTGGATAAAGATTGATAAAGAATATCAGAAATTTGAAGAAGAAGACCGAATAAAATATGAGAAGTTTTTTACAAAAGAGGATAAAACAAGAGTTAATACCTTAAATGGAGAGTATTCTTCTTATAAAGCAAAAGGTGTTATTGATAGTATTTATGATACAATAAATGATGGAGTGAATAATGCTGTTGAATATATAGATGGAATGATAAAAGGATTAAATAACATAACAAATAGCGATACAATAGATGAATAAAATCAAGGCTTTAGGTTTAGTAATTGCATTCTTCTTTAGCTTGCAATGTTTTGCTCAAACAGAGTATGTCATATTGTGGGATGTCACTTGGTCTATGAAAGGAACTGTTGGTTTCAAACCAAATGGAGATACAATATATAACGCAGACAAGGATATATGGGATGAAACAAAACTACTATTAAAAGATGTGATACGTGAGATTCCTTTAAATGGTCAGTCAAATGTTAAGATAATTCCATTTCAAAATCCTGCTAGAAAAGAATACACCCCGGTAGTTCGTAAAACATTAAATATGTCTGAACAGCAAGAATTGTTAGATTTTGTTGATCAATTTGATAATGGCCACTTTTCAGAGGCTAAAGGTACAAATATTTGTAAAGCTATTAGTGATGTGTATGCTGGTATGACTGACCAAAATAATACTACACTTTTAATATTTAGTGATGGCGAACAGTCATTAGGGACATCATATTCTCAGGACTGCCTAAAAGATATGAAAAGCAAATTTTGTGACTGGTGCAATTTGACAGAGAGGAAAAAGATGTATATTTATGAATTAAAGACATTAAACACAGCAACAGGCAGATTAGATGAGCCATGTGAATGTGTAATTACAACATACCCCACTGATTGTAAAATGACAATATTTAGTACTTTAACTCCTGTAAATCCAAATCGTTTGCTTTCTTATGAGAATGCACATGAATTAGTTGTTTCTTTCAATAATCAAACCCAATTACCACCTGTAGATTTTAAAATAAGAGTTAGTTCTTCTAATAATAGAATTAATATACTAAATCAGGATTATATTTATAGTAATCAATCTATTACTATACCTTTAAGTGATCTAGATATAGAAGAAGGAAATACTGAATCAACTACTTTGTCTTTTGAAGGTTTGACAGGGGAGCCATGTTATAGTTTCACTATTTCACCTGTAAAATTGAGTGTTATTCGAGAAGAATTATCTAAACTTAATATAAAAGAAATAATAGTAAAATAATGAGCAAAAGTATAATAACAATAGTGTCAGTTGTTGCAGTTGTTTTAGGCTCAGTGTTTGCCTATAGTTTTTTAAACAAGGGGCAGGAGGATACTAAATTAGACCTTATAAGTTTAAATGAGATTGATAATACTGCATCTTTCTTATGGCTAGATAAGAAGCAAGGTGAAACTACTTTTTATGTCTCTGGCATTGAGATGGAAATAAGTTCATCAAATGATAATCCTTATTTTGAAATTATTTTTATAATAAAAGACATAGAGAATAATAGCTACAATTCTAGTGGGTTTAGTTTTTCTTCTAATATCGGTAGTTTTTCAGAAAATACAAATACATTAAGGGTTTTTTATAACGATTTAGGTGAAAATAATGAACTGGAAATTAAATTAAAAGTTAATACTGATGTTGTTGATGAGGGAAATTATTTTTTAGATGTACAACTTAATGAAGGAGCTTTTGACTTAGCAGAGATTAATAATGGGGAAGAAATAAGATTAGAATTACCAGTCAACGAAAAACCAGCTCTTTTGAAAATATGGCTAAATATATTTATAGTAATATTATTATTATCTTCAGTAGTTTGGTTCTTATTACTAAAAAAGATGTATTATCCCGCTTTTTCAAAGAAAGGAAGATTAAATATATCTGAACCTGAAGATTCAACAATATTCATAAAAAAGAATGCAAGAAAACTTATAATTGGAAATAAAATTCAAGAAAAAGAAAACTTTTTTACAAAATTATTTTGTGGTAAGATACAATATGAGTTAGTATCCTCTAATCACAGTATTCTTATTACACCTTACAGAGATTGGAAAACTAAGAAAATTAGATATAGATTAATTTGTAAAGATGAAAGCAGATTGTCAACTGTTTCTGCAGAATCTCACATGCAACATTTAGATGAGTATACAATCAAAACAAATGATGAATCATTATTATTTCAATATTTTAACATAAAACATTTTTAAATTATGCCAGACAAAATCAAAATTTCAAAAACATTACTTATAGGGTTAGGAGGGACAGGTAACCTTGCATTAAAATATGCTAAAAAGAGACTCTATGAAACGTATGCCACAATAAATGGCGCTGGAGAACCTGAGTCTTATGATAACTTTAATATTCCTTTTATTAAGTATCTTGCACTTGATACAGATAAAGAAGATCTCCAAAGTGGAATAACACCCAAAAGTAAGGTAGGTGGACTAAATGAGTCTGAGTTTCATCATATGGTAGTTGTAGATCCGAAAACATTATTAAGATCTACACCATACATTGCTAGAGAATGGTTTCCTAAAAAAAATCTAGATGTTGTAAAAAAATCATCAATATCAGCAGGAGCAGGTCAGATTAGATCTTTAGGTAGACTTGGTTTTATGAAGAATTTTAGGGATATTAAGGAAAAAATAAAATCAAGGGTTGAGGAAATAAATACTTATAAAACAGACCCTAGGTTTGAGGCAACTTCAGAGAACCTAAATGTTATTTTCTCATTCTCTATTGCCGGAGGGACAGGAAGTGGTACGTTTTTAGAAACAGCATATTTAGTTAAGGAAGTATTATCAACTATGAATATTAAGTTTCGTTCACAAGCATATCTAATATTACCTGAAATATTTGATAAAGTCATTGATAAGCCTATAGCAAAGAAAAGAATATGGGGAAATTCATATGCTGCTTTAAGAGAGTTAGAATTTTGTATGGATGGAAAATTAGAAGAAGATATAGTGCTTGCTGAAAACATAAAGATTGCAATTGATGAAATGAGTCCAAGTCCTTTTGATATAGTTCATCTTATTTCTGACAGAAATACTGAAGGAAAGGAGTATACAGAGAAATCGCATTTGATGGAGTTAGTTGCTAACAATATTGTTTTAAAGTCAGGAGAGCTGGATACTAAATCTAAATCTGAATTTGATAATATTAAAAGAGATATTGATGATATTGAGCCCGTAAAAGGTCAGCAACCTCGTTATGTTGGCTTAGGGTACTCAGAATTAAAATATGACACAAAGTTAGTTTCTAAATACTATAATGCTAAGATTGCATCTGTTTTATGTGGATTAATTATGGATTCAAATATTACTAAAAGTCCTCAAGAATTAGAGCAACTAATGGTTGATTGGAAGATAAAAGAAGATCAGGCAGATTTACTTATCGATCAGGTTTTAGACATGAATACAGTAAGTTTGAAACTTACATTAGATGGTGATGGTTATGAAGGGTCAGATACAAGTAGTAAATTATTAGAGTATGGAGAGGAACATAAGAGAATTACAATTGAAAAATTTCAAAAAGATGGAGATGATTGGTTACGAGAAATGGAAAAGAGTCTTATTCCTAATATAATAAAACAACATGAAAATGAATTCTTAAATGAGGGAGGCACTAAATATGTGATAGATATCATAGATAGGATTAAGGATGACCCATTTATAAAGACCTATCAGCATCAGTTAAGCAATGAAATTAAACTAAAGAATGAAGATGATATAGGTATTGAGCAAAACATTATAAATCTTGAAAAACGAATAGAGGATGAATTTAAGTCTTTAATAGAAGCTCAAGGTTCTATAATATTTACAAGAAGGGGTAATTGTATTCCTATTATTGCTTCAATTCAATCATCATATAATAATTTACTAGAAAAGTATGCAGAAAAACAACGGAGAAAGACCGCATTGGATTTTTATTCTAAACTTATTGCTGCGCTAAATAAAACGAAAGATAGAATGATTACATTGCAAAAGAATATAGAAGACATACAGACTCGTTTTATAGAAGAGAAAGACGCTATAAACACAGAAACCGGTGATGAAATCCGTGAAGCTAAACCTTTTTCTAAAGCAATACACTTAGAAAAAATTATAGCAGACCAGAATATTAATGACAATAATATTAGTTTAGAAACCTTTCTTAAGATAACAAAGGTTGATTTATTTAATGCTCTAAGTAAAGGTAGCTTGAAAACAAAAATTGAAGATTTTGTTCTTAAGACTCAATTTATTCGCGACATAAATAAACAGAATATTACAAGTTACCTTCAAGAGGTAGAAAAGAATGATCGTACACATGTACAACGAATATTCAAAGACATTAAAAATGCGGGTCAACCATTATTTAGCATTAATGAGGAGATGATGGGTATTAGAGATGGCGCAGATTGGGTTGAGGGATCGCTTTGGGGTATAGGTGCTAAAAATGATGTTTATAAAAATATAGAAACTATTGTTTCTGATCCGGAATTAATGGTAACAGATGATTATTCTATGGTGATGTTTTCAACTATACAATATCCTGCACCAATATTTATTTTAAATAATATTAAAAGATATTATAATGACTATTATGCCGTATCAAAAAAGAGTTATGATGTTGACAGCAGATTGAGAGAGAAAATGGATGAAGAAAACTTTGAGTTAATTCCAAGAAAAAATGAATCTGAGAAGACACAATTTGCCTGGATTTTTGGTATTATTTTAAACAGCATAACAGACGAAAAAGATGGAGTTTGTAGAAGTGGAAGTGGTAATTATAAAGTAAAGTCAGATAAACAAGGGACTAGAAAGAATGAATTCTGGGTTGATTTAGAGACACCATGGAGAGATGATGCATTTGAAATATTTAGAGAGAAATATCTTGAAGCAGAAATTTTAGATAAAATTAAGCAAAAACTTGATAACAAGGGAATAAAATATTTTGAAGCACTTCTGTTGGAAGTTCAAGCAAATGATCAAAAGGATTATGTAGAAAAATATTCGCAGTTAAATAAAGATTTTAGCGCATTAAAAAGATCTAATGACCCAAGAGATAAAGAAGTCCTTGATGTAATTAGTGCTGAACAAGATTTCATAAAAGCGCTTAGAATTGAAACAATTAGTGAATACTTGTTGAAATAATGCCAATCAGCCCTTCATTGTTTATTGGATTAGGTGATTTTGGTTCAGTTTTATCAGATCGTAATCATGATATATATAATCGTGAGAATCCAAAATTAAGTAAATTACATGCTTCTATCTCTGTAGGTAATGAGTTAACATTTCGTTCAAGTAATCAAGAAAGAAAAATTATTGGAGCATTACCTTTTCAGGAGGATAATTCATTTAAGGATAATTTTAAAATTCTAAATAATGACTTAATTAAACTGAAAGAGTTAATTACAGAAGGAGTTAAATATATTTACAATAAGAGTAACTCCCTTGAATTGATTCAGCTAAGGGATATAGAAATATATGACAAGAAAAAGATTATTATTTATTTTAGTTTAGGGGACAATATTTCTTCTATTATTATTCAAAAAACATTGGAAATAATCGCTAAACAACCTTATGACTCAATAGAAATTTATTTAATATGTATAAATTATGATCTGTTAGATGAAGATCCAAATAGATCATATGCTTGTCTTTCAGAACTAGATCATTTTCTATCTAATAATCTCCAAGATCAACCTTCAGTAAACTCATTTACTATATTGTCAGCAATAGGACCAAATGATTTTAGTGGCCATGACAAAAATGATATAATTTATCATACATCTGTATTAACAAAGAAAATTATAAGTAATCAGACAAAGAATATCACCTCAGATTCTATTTTAAATCATACTATTGAGGGTGAGAGTAGGATAATATATAATACCTTTGGTTATGCATCATTAGTATATGATAAAGATAAAGTTTGGCAAAAGTTTTGTGATTATGAACGGATTACGTACTTAACTCGTGAAATTTCTGCAATAGAAAATATAGAAATTCCTAGAGGAGAGATCGCAGGAAGAATCAATAGGTTTATCAAAAATAACAGGGAAGATAAATTAAGAGTTAAATTAAGTCAAGATGAGAATCACATTCCACATTTGGATGATATAAAGAAAATAATATCTTCTGCATTGTCAAATTCAAAGACAGAAACAGCATTACAATTTATAAGTATTCTAAAAAGGATAGATGCTGAGTATGATGCTAATAACTGGGAAGAGTCAACGCAAAAAGTTGCTGCAAGTAGACATAGGGTTGAAGATGAATTCAAGGCTAATTTAAATGAGAACTTATTATCAGTTGTAAATGAAAATGATAGTAATTATAATAATTTTAAGCTAGTTGGGTTTGTTAAACTCCGTGCATTATTAAATCTTATGCTTGGAGGTGACGACAAAAATATTGATGGTTTTATAATTGATGAAGAATATAACTTATTGTCACTGATGAATGGTCAATTAAATTATTTTAAAGATTTATATAAAGCAATTCCTGAAGAAGATAGAGAAGATGGTTTTAAGGAAATAATTTATGCTAAAGATTTACAGCAGATAAGAAAAGAGTCAATTAATAAAGAAAGTAGAATTACTGATATTAAGAGTGAAATTCTTGACTTAGATCGTAGTTATCTATTTCTTGAAAATGAAGTAGTAATTGAGAAAGAAGAAGAAATAAAAGATGGTTATTTTACAATAGGAGGAGAGCAAGTCAATGTTCAAGGCTGTATAGAGAAAGAAATAGATTATAAAGAAAAATTTATTCCAGACATTAAGGATCTCCCTGATTCTGTTGATTTAAGAAGGTACATGTCTCCAGACATTGAGCATCAAGGAATGATTGGTAGTTGTGTAACTAATGCTATTACTTCTGCAATAGAATATATTTCTTATAGAGCAACTGGTAAATTCTTCCCTATGAGTAGAATGTTTCTGTATTATACTGCTAGGATTCATGCAGAAGGAGATATTGAAATTAAGGATACTGGATGTAATATAATTCAAGCATTAAAAAGTGCTAAAGAGATTGGAGTCTGCTTAGAAGAAACTTGTCCGTATGATATAGAAAAGGTAAATGAAAAACCAGATACCTATGCTTTTGTTGAAGCTGAAAAATACAAGATTGACCAATTTCTTAAAGTTACTCCAAATTTGGATCATATGTTGGCCTGTCTTGCAGAAGGGTACCCATTTGTGTTTGGACTAAGAATCAAAGATTCATTTGGTAAAATTAATGGAATTATTTCTGAGCCAGTTGAAGGTGAGTCTCGTACTGATAACCACGCAAACCATGCAATGCTTTGTGTTGGCTATAATAAAAAGAAGAAGGTATTTATAGTTAGAAATTCTTGGGGTAAAGATTGGGGGGATGGAGGATATTGCTATATACCATTTAGTTACATGACAAATCCTGAAATGATTTTTGATTTAGTTACTATTAGAAAAATTGATGAGAAGTTAAATCAAGAAATAAGAAAGAATATTTGGGGAGATGAGTTAGGTTATTTTGATGATGGAGCTAATAATCAGCATAAGGTCGAATTACTTACTGCTAATTTAAAAGATGAGGAAATTGCGTATAAAATGCTAGTTAATAAATATCAAGTTCTTGAAGAGAGTTTTGAAAAACAGGAGAGCTACTTCAAAGATGTGGCGAATAGAAATAATATTAGGCAGATGTTATTAGATATAAATCTCAATAATATAAATCAAATTGAAGAAAAGATTATAGATAATGAAAATAAGCTAAGCGAAATAAAAAGTAGGTTATATGAGTTAAAAGCTAAGGAAAAACAATTTTTGTACAAATGGATTGGTCTGCCAATTGTTTTATTTGTATTAATATTTATAGCGTGTTATTTTACTAATACTCTTGATAATCTTTCTAAATTTATGATATCTGATTTTCTTAGTATTTTTAAAGGAGAAGGTTGGAAAATTATAAATTTATTCAACTCATTAATTTGGTGTATTTTATTTTATTGGACAATTTTTTGTTCCTATAAATATTTTAAGAATTTCTATCTAGTTTTTAAAGAATATAATTCTGAGAAAAAAAGAATAAAGACAAAGGATAAGAACGATAAGCGTGATATTGTAGATTTATATAATGAAAAATGGGTATTAAGATTTAACTATTTGCTAAATACTGAATTACTTGAAGAGATCCTCAAAACAATAAGAACTTTTTTAAATGAAAAATTAAAAGGAGTAAATAATTTCATTGAATCTGTCAAACAAGTAAGAGAAAGAATATCAGGCTCTTATAAAGAAGCGGTAATTAAAGATACAGAATTTTCACAGAATATATTTAAAATTCCAGACCAGAATAATATTAAAGAATATTACAATAGCACAAATAATGGCAATTCAATAAATCTTAGCGTTGATAATTTTCATGCTGTAAAAACTAATTCTGAGTACTTAGATGAGTTTATGGAAGGTGCTAAGGTTTTTGAAGAAGAGATGAAACTTTATTGGAGTGATAAAAAGGGTTCATATTTGAAGCAGTATACACTAGCTGAATTATTAAATAATAATTATTTTGATATAAATAATAAAGTTGATGGTTGGAATGAGTTCCTAAAAACTTTTTCTAACCCATTATTGAGAGTTGAAGATCAAGATCTATCATTACCTGTAGAAGAAACTATAGAAGTGAGTTTTAATGATAAAAGTTTTACATCTTTTACTAAAGATTTAAATCGGGCTAATAATGATGTTAATATAACTCCGCATGCAAACGACAATGAAGTTACAGTTTTTAGGTTTCTAAATACATTTTCAGCATCACAGATAAAATGCTTTAGAGATTTTCATCATAAAGAGAAAATAAAAGATTATTTTTTATATGATGATGTGCCAATTTTAAAACCTAACACCAACTAAAAGTAACCTCCTACCTTACTTATATATGCAATTTATTATTTATTAACTAAAAATTAAAAACACTATGGACTTTTCACCTGAAAATTTAACGCAAATACTGATAGTTATAATAGCTTTAGTGGCTGCTTGGATAGTATTTAAGCTAATAACTCGAATAATCTTCAAAATCATATTACCAATCTTAATTATACTAATTGGCGGGTATTTTGCTTATCAGTATTATGGTCCAGGTAACTTAATAGAAGATATAACAGAGCTTTACTGTGAAGGGAATAATATAGATGAGGTAAAATGTGAATGTTTTGTAAAGCCAATTATCTCTGATTTAGAGAGTAGGTTATCTAAAGAAGAATTTCTAGGGCTGAAGAATGATCCTTTTAGATCTGCAGAAGAGTTTCATATATCTTATAAAAATAAACAGGAAGAGATTAATTCTTGTTTTGAATCAAAAGGCAAAACTAAAAGTATAGCTGATGATGTTTTAAAAGATATTAAAGAACTGCTTTTAAATATTGGAAATAAATAGAAGGATTGGTTTTATATTATTATATTTTTAAGATGATAAATAGGAATTATTTTTTAACCATTACACTAATATTCACTTTAATTGGCTGTAAAGCAAAAAAACAAAAACAAGATGTCGAATCATATTCATACAAGAATATTTCTGAAGAATTGCTTTATTTTCCAATTGACTCATTAGCAGATCAGATTATTAAACATACTGCATTCTCATTAGCTTATTCTGAGAAGCATGAACAGGCCTCTTGGGTCCAGTATAAACTATATAAATCAAATCTAGAAACACTACAAGTTGATAGAAATAATAAATTCAGGCAGGATAGTAAGGTATATACAGGATCTGCTAATTTAAAAGATTATAAAAAAAGTGGTTATGATAGAGGTCATATTGCGCCTTGTGCTGATTTTACATATAGCAATACAACAATGTTAGAATCATTTCTAATGAGCAATATGTCACCACAACTTCCATCTTTTAATAGAGGGAAGTGGAAAGTATTAGAATCTAGAGTTAGAGAATATGCTTTGAGATATGATAGTTTACTTATAATTACAGGTCCTGTGCTTTATTCTATTAATAATCATCTTACAATTGGTGAGAATAATGTTACTATCCCAGAATTTTATTTTAAGATTATCTTTGACCTGAAAGAATTTAATTCTGTTTCATATTTGATGCCAAATATTAAGATTGAGAATGATATTGATAATTATATAGTGTCTATTGACAGCATTGAGTCAGTCACTAAAATTGATTTCTTTTACCCTGATACTAGTTGTAACTCTTGTCATGAAGAAAAGTTAATAAATAAAGATTTTTAAATGAAAAAAACAGTTATAAAGCTGTCAATATTTTTCCTTACTATTAGTTTGGGGTATTCTCAGGGAGTAATTAATTCTGAAAAATTATTTAATTCTGAGGTTGAGAAATTTTATTTTATCCTTTCGCCTGCAATTGATATTCAGAGTGGTAACTCAGAAGTTTTTGAAACTGGGATCCAGTTCTCATCATTATATAAGATTACTCAGAGAAACTGGTTAAAAGGGACGGCTGGTGTAGATATTATTAGAGAGGAAGGAGAGGATGTTTCAAATGATAAATTTCTTCAATTAAGACATACTTTTAGTATTAAAAAGTGGATTCATACTTTTACCTTTTATCAGTTGCAAAATAGTTTTAGTTTAGGTGTAAAAAAAAGAGAGCTTTTAGGCTCTGGATTAAGGCTAAAGTTACTTAAAAAGGAAGATGTAGCTTTAGATATAGGGGTTGGTATAATGATAGAAAGTGAGGAATATAACTCTGATATACCAATTGCTGAAAAGAATAGAATAACTTCAATGATGATTTTTAAAAGGAATATTAATTCTATTGAACTAAAAAATACCACTTATTATCAACCATATATTATTAATATTTGGGATTTTCGGTTACTAAATGAACTTGATTTAACATTTAGTATTAATGATTGGCTTGATTATGAGGTAAACTATATAATTAGATATGATAATGAACAGCCTTCTTTTCTAGATAAAAATCTAGATCAATACATAACATCAGGCTTTAATATAAAATTTACTAAATAATGAGAAAGTTTATTCTTCATATTATAATACTAATATCAATAATTAAGGTGCAAGCACAGAGTGATACTAATCACCTTATTAAAGACGCTATTGAATTTCAAAAACATTCAAATTTATTTTTTTGGTTTGCTACTGAATCTGAAAACCAGCTAAAATATTACTTACTTGCTGAGGAGTATGCTGAAGAGTCTAATCATATTCTTGATATGAACAAAGATAATAATCTAAAGTTTGACTCTATTAGATTTATCAATCAGAGTCTGATAAATAATATTACTGAGATTAAAGTTATCAATTCAGATAACATGAATGGGAGGTTTCCTTTATTTAATCAAATAATGGGGGTGACACCTCATAATGTCTTAATAGATGATGCAAATGAATTGTGTATTGAAGATGCAGTAACAATGGTTGGGAATCATTTAAAGGGAAGTAAATCACTTTTTAACCTGCCATATTTTACAGTAATTGAGTCAAATTATGCAGATGAAGGAATTGATGAGGTCATTAGACAAATATCAGTTCAGCAATCAAATCATTATATTATTCCAAAATTTGAATTGTATGATATACTAGGCTCTAACAAAAGTAG
>Ga0206681_10001082_pt1 | contig 13021 bp, 9 predicted proteins | sample M150012015metaG_FD_161048 | JGI IMG/M metagenome (GOLD analysis project Ga0206681, IMG submission 161048) | Ammonia-oxidizing marine archaeal communities from Monterey Bay, California, United States - M1 500m 12015 | ecosystem: Environmental > Aquatic > Marine > Intertidal zone | place: USA...
CTCATGGGTGTTTGTTTTAGCACTTTTCATACTGCCTAGTTTGGCTAGCGCTAGTTTTGTAGAAAAAAGTGATCAGCTAATAACGCTTATTGCAGCTCAAGAAGAACTCAATAAAAACCCCGTATATAACTTACGCTTCTTTATCAATGTGCCTGGTGGAAAAACCGATGTTATTTCATCCTATACCACAAAGCAGGTATTTGGGCTTAACGGACGAGTTTTTAGTTGGTACGGCAGTGATAACAGCGGTTATTACTTTCGATTGCCTACCCAGATGCAAGATGCAGTGCTATGCACCCATGTGCTTGGTGACATTGAGCTGCCAGAAAAAGCAAAAGCCTTGCTGGCCTGGCGCGCCTATGGAGACGGTGCCTTCAAAGGCTACCTAGAGAATTCAACTTCCACTAGAAGAGGCATGCAACTCACCATGTCCAGAAACTTACGCATAGCCAGTGATAGTAGCCCACGTTGTGGTTTGGCAAGCATGAAAAAGCTAATGCACGCTGTCTGGTCACCCCAAAACCTGAGCGAACAGGAAATCAACGATTTTTGCAGAAAAATCAACTCAGTTCCCGGGCGCTTTGCAGGCGAAAATTGCTTTTACTTTAATGACTATTCGGCAAGCATGGAGGTCAATAAAGCACCTTATCGATTTAATCTCTCAGAATTAATAACGGGGCACATTGACCATTTCAGTAATTATAATTGTCGCGGGGCCTATTGTGGCTTAAACCTGTTCTTTTCAAAGGACTACGAAGCCATGTCCAAGCAAGGTTCCTCACCCACCGAGAAATATAGCTTTGTGCGCCTTCTAACGCCACAGCGCTATTCAACCAAAGACCTATCCGAAGCCTTTTGTATTGCCGACCCACGCATCGGTGAACTACCAGAAAGGAATATCAAAAACTACTTGGTAGAAGGGTCTGCTAAAAAGGACCTAAGTTGGAAGCTATATATGGCTTATTACAATTTGTTTCGCAGCCAATATTTGCCACGCGAGCTTACCGGTATTCAAGTGTTGCATCCATCGGTTATTGCATCCGGATTTAGCGCTACAGATATAAACCTATGCGGAGCCATAATAGGGCAGCCAGCAGCGGTCAGACTGCTGGTGGACAGCCTAGAAAAAAGCGCGAGAAAGGCCAATTTCACTGATGTTATAATACCCACTGTGGCCGATTTTGACATGAATGCTTGGGCATTACGTTCTAATTGGGGCGGAAAAGGTAATTACGGCGAAAGACTCATCAATCGCTTGCTGCCAAATTCCTCTAAAGAGCTTGCCTCACTAAAACAATTGGGGATAAAAACCCTACCCCAATTCCGCCAATTAGCCAAACAGCTCGATGCCAGCGACTATAATAATAAAATATCTGCGCAGGTGTTACTCGACTTCAAACAAGACCAAAACTTAGCCATCAGCAAGGGGCTTGCCTCGGCCACAGAAGCTCGAAAATGGACAGAAGATGAGGCGGAAAAAGTCCAAGAGCGCCAGCGCCTTGCTGCTAAGGCAGCGTTGGAAAAACGTAAAGAAAAAAAGAAGCAACGTTTAGCTAAACTAGAAGAAGAGCGCCAGAGCCAAGCAAAAGAAATAGCCAAACAAGAAACCGAGCGTAAGCGAATTGCGGATATTTCTAGACGTAAAAAGCAACAAGAGGTGGCACACATATCCGAAGCAGGAGGCTATAAAATCTTGGGTATGAGCTTGGCGGACCCTATCAGCGCTGTACCAAAAACCTGCCGTATTAAGGCGGCCACGTTCAAAGATATAATGGGCGTTGAGTTCTCTTTGCTAACCTGTTCCTACAAAGACCGTGGCGATCAAATGCAGATCGTATTCAAAGGCAAGTTCAAGCCTGAGTCCATTTTACGCATCCACCGCGTAAGCCTCTATCAACCTTTCACTAAACCAAATGCATCTAACATACTCAATAATGCTCTTAAACATTACGGCAGCTTGTATAGCAAAATGGGTTATTTCAATGCCGACAAATACAGCTATAATGAAGTGCCAGGACAAGAGCTAGCTATAATTTATCACCTTTGTAGCGCCCAAAATCAAATGCTTGACTGTGCAGGCAAGGCATTTGATGCCATTGAGTATGAGCTGCGATCTAGTGACATGACCGCCTACATAAAAGAGGTAAAAAACGCAGCTCTCAATGTTAACGAAGAGCGATTTTGATTTACCGGCGCCCCATATGGGGGTTTACTCCGACTTTACGGACATAACTAAACAGGGCGATAATGCCCTTCTAGGAGTGTCATCAAATGAACAGAAAGTATTCATAAGAATTTAAACAAGGTGCGGTTGAGCAAGCCAATCAACCCGGCGAATGAATGTATAAATAATACGGCACTTGTGTGGAAGGAGTAGATATATGAAGCAGGCCCTAAAAGCAGTAAAACTATGCGTTTTTGATGCCTACGGTACTCTGTTTGATGTGCATTCGGCTGTTGGCCAGCATGCGCAGTCATTAGGCCCTCAAGCGCAGTCAATATCTATGCTATGGCGACAAAAACAGCTTGAATATACTTGGTTGCGTAGCCTTATGGGACGCTATGTAGACTTCCAACAAATCACTGCCGAAGCCCTTAGTTACGCACTTCAGGCTCATGAGGTGACCGCAGCGGGACTTGAGCAGCGGCTGCTGCAATCTTACAACCAGCTTTCTAGTTATCCTGAAGTATCAGCTACACTTAAGCACCTACGCGCGGCCGGCATTGCCACGGCTATCCTATCTAACGGCTCCCCAGCGATGCTGCAAGCCGCAGTAGCTTATGCCCAGATTGGTGATTTAATTGATGACGTAATCTCGGTTGATGATCTAGCTATCTACAAGCCGGATCCGAGGGTATACCAGCTGGCGTTAGATAAATTTTGTGTGAATAAAGGACAAGTATTATTTCATTCAAGTAATGCTTGGGATGTAGCGGGTGCGGTGAACTTTGGTTTTCAGGTGGCTTGGATCAACCGTTTTTCACAGCCACCAGAACCGCTGTCTCAGCCGCCTCGTTTAACGCTTAACAATTTGCAGCAGGTTATTCAGGCTTTAGGTCTATAAACTGCACTTGGCACCAGTGTTGTAGCTGCTGAGCCACTTGGCGTAGCAAATCAACGTTTGGGTGATTCTTACGTACTAATGCACTCCATTGAATGGGTATGCCGTCTGCTGTCACTGGCTGCGCCAATAACTCCTGTCGGTCTAAGTAGGGTTGCACCGCCCAACGGCTTAGAATCGAACGCCCAAAGCCGGCTTTCACCATCTCTATCACTGCTTCGGTATTGCCGGCGCGCAAATAATTGTGTGGCCGACAGGCTGCTGGGCGCCATAGTAACTGCTCCTCAAAGCCTGTTTCATACACCGTAGAGTAGGTGATAAAGGGTTCATTTAAGAAGTCTTTGGCCAACATATAACCGTTGTTTGGCACTGCTTTATCAAGCGCACAGATGGCTACCAAATCGTCCTCAAATAATGTATGTACGTGGGCGCCACCAGATACAAACCGACCCGCGGTGATAGCAATATCCACGTCTCCATCGAGGGTGCTGCCCATGGGCACTTTGTGGGTGTCGGTAATAAATTCAAAATATAGATTAGGCCATTGTTGTTGAATTTGCTGCAAAAAGGACGGCAGCCAGCGATAACTGCTATAGGCAAAGGTGCCAATACGGATCACTTCGCTAGGTTCGGTGTCGGCTTTGCCCATGAGTGTGGCTTCGGCTAAACCGGCTTCCATCAGAATGGTGTCTGCACTGGAGGCTAAAAATTCCCCCGCCGCAGTCAGCCGCAACCTACGCCCAATACGGGCAAATAGCTTGGTTCCTAAACGTCGCTCAGCCTCTGCGATTTGGTGGCTTAAGGCGGATTGTGTGAGCCCCAGAGCTTGGCCCGCTGCCGACACGGTGCCATGGATACGCACCGCCTGTACAACTCTGTAGTGGCTTAGTTTGAGGCGTAGCATGCATTAATTAATTTCATGGTTTAGTCGCTAAATATTAATTTTTAATAAAATAGACCATAGCCTATGATGTTGTTTTAACGCAAGACCTATTAAAGAGTGGTATACACATGAGACGCTCGCGCCCTAATCGCTCCAAATCCAGCCGCGCAAGTGGGGGCTGTCATCAGGCGCCGTCGCAGCAGCTACACAACCCTTATGCGCCTATGCAGTTGGTGAGTGAATCGCAACTGGAAGACATTCACCAAGCCTCGTTAACACTGTTGTGTAATACCGGCATCGACTTTCAATCACCACGGGCCGTAGAAATTCTACGCGGCGCAGGTGCGATGGTGGATGCCGATGGCCAGCGGGTAAGATTTGACCCTGACTGGGTGATGCAAACCATTGCCACCACCCCCAGGGAGTTTGTATTGCATGGCCGCGGCCCAGACCGTCAGATCACCATGGGCGGCAGTTCTATGGCCTTTGCTATGGTGGCAAGTACGCCCAATGTGTCTGATTTGGACCGGGGCAGAATTTCTGGAAACTACGAGGACTTTTGTAATTTGTTACGCCTAGGTGAGAGCCTCAATAGCGTGCAATTACAGGCGGGTTTTCCGGTTGAGCCCTGCGACGTCAACGTCAATATTAGGCATTTAGTGGCGGCCGAAGCCATGGCTCGGCTCACCACTAAACCGGTGGGAGGTTACGCTCTAGGCCGCCAGCGTATGCTGGACGTGATTGAAATTGCCCGTATTAGCCGGGGCATTAGCCATGCCCAATTGCTTAAGCAACCGTCTATACATACCGTAGTTAACGCCAACTCGCCGTTGATTTACGATGCGGCATTGCTGGAAGGCGCGATTGTTATGGCGCAGCACAACCAACCTGTGATCTACACGCCCTTTACTCTCGCTGGCGCCATGGCACCCATTACTATTGCGGGTGCGCTGGTGCAACAAAATGCCGAATGTTTGGCGGGCTTGGCTTTTCACCAATGTGTTAATCCTGGCGCACCAGCTATGTATGGCAGCTTTACCTCTAATGTCGACATGAAATCGGGTTCCCCTGCCTTTGGCACCCCCGAATATAGCCAAGCCACTATTGCGTCTGGCCAACTGGCCCGTAAATACGGTATTCCCTTACGGGCCTCCAATGCTAACGCCTCCAATGCGCCCGACGCGCAGGCCACCTACGAGTCTCAAATGTCGTTATGGGGTTGTATGATGGGGCAAGTGAATTACGTGTTACATGGCTTGGGTTGGATTGAAGGTGGCCTGTGTACCTCTTACGAAAAAATCATTATCGACGCAGAAATGATTCAAATGTTGCAGGCGTTTATGCAGCCTATGGACACCAGTACCGATGCCCTAGGGGTTGAAGCCATTGCTCAAGTGGGCCCCGGCAGCCACTTTTTTGCCTCGCCACACACTATGTCACGCTATGAAAATGCCTTTTATTCGCCCTTGTTGTCGGATTGGTCAAATTTTGAAAACTGGCGCGACGCAGGCGCCATGAATGCCACTCAGCGGGCTAATAAAATTTGGAAAAGACTATTACAAGAGTATGAAGAACCCAAGTTAGACGCAGACATTGACGCCCAGTTAACTGAGTTTGTACAACGCCGTATTAGTGAAGGTGGTGCGGCACCTGGTGTCTAAGCACGGGAGGCGATTAATAACAATTAAGGAGGCTCAATCGTGAGCAAGCAGTATGACGTATTGATTATAGGGGCTGGCATTATTGGTGCGGCCATCGCTTTTTCTTTATCCCGAAGTGGCAAAAAGACACTTAATATAGATGCCTTGCCGGCATCGGGTTACGGCAGCACCAGTGGTTCTTGTGCCATTATTAGACCCTATTATTCAACCGTTGAGACCAGCGCTATTGCCCATGAAAGTCACCGCTATTGGAGTGATTGGAGCGAAATGTTGGACGCAGAAGACGAACGCGGGCACGTTAAGTATCACCCCGTGGGCTGTTTGGTGGCTAAAACCGAAACCAACGGCTATCTAGCCTCTACCATGGCTATATTAGACGCCATTGGCGCGCCCTACGATGAGCTGGATCCAGAGCAATACATGCAGCGCATGCCCATTTTTAATGTTGAATCCTATACTCCGGCCAAGCGCCCAGAGGATGACGGCTTTGGCGAACCCAACGGCAAACAAATCGGCGGCGGCGTGTTTATTCCCGAAGGCGGCTATGTGAGCGACCCGCAGCTGGCCGCCCATAACTTACAAAGGGCCGCAGAAGCTAACGGGGCAGAGTTTATATTTAACGCTAAAGTGTCCAGTATTCGTCAGCTTAATGGCCGTATTGCAGGCATAACACTGGCTACTGGTGAGCACATTGATGCGCCGGTAGTGGTGAACGCCGCGGGGCCCCATTCGGCTAAAATCAACGCTATGGTCGACGCCCAACAAGACATGAAGATTACCACCCGGGCACTGCGCCACGAGGTGGCCCATGTGCCATCGCCAGCTGGATTCGATTTTGAAAAACAAGGTTGTGTGTGTTCCGACAGCGATATTCATACTTATTGCCGGCCAGAGACGGGTAACCATATTCTTATTGGCAGTGAAGACCCCGCCTGTGACGGTAAAGATTGGGTGGATCCTGATGATTACAATAAAAACTTTACCGATCAGTGGCGTGTGCAAGCGTTACGCTTGGGTCAGCGTATACAGAACTTACCCATCCCTAACCAAGCCAAGGGCGTAGTGGAGCTCTACGACGTTACGCCTGACTGGGCACCCATTTACGATAAATCCTGTGTACCAGGTTTTTATATGGCCATTGGCACCAGTGGTAATCAGTTTAAAAATGCGCCCATTGTGGGCGACATGATGCAGCAATTAATTACCGCCTGTGAGCAAGGCCAAGACCATGACGAGCAGCCGGTGGTATTTAAGCTTAAGTACTCTGGCCGGCCCATCGATTTAAGTATCTTTTCCCGTAATAGACACATCAACCCCAATAGCAGTGGCACAGTGCTTGGTTAACGCTAAGGCCCAGCCAGAGCAAAGCAAAGCGACAGACAAAGGAACAAAGATTATGAAATCACATGTAAAAGTAGCCGTTATTGGTGGTGGTGTAGTGGGTTGCTCGGTGTTGTATCACCTTACTAAGCTAGGTTGGCGTGACGTGGTACTGATCGAGCGCTCGGAGCTTACCTCGGGCTCTACATGGCATGCTGCCGGTGGTTTTCACACCTTAAACTCCGATCCCAATATGGCCGCACTGCAGGGTTACACCATTAAGCTGTACAAAGAATTAGAAGAAATTAGTGGCCAGAACTGTGGCCTACATCACGTGGGTGGCATTACCTTAGCCGACAGCCCTGAACGAATGGACTTTTTAAAGGCGGCCCGTGCCATGCACCGGCACATGGGTTTGGATACACAAATCATCACCCCAGAGGAAATTCGCGCCCTTAGCCCCATCGTTAACACCGAAGGCGTGTTAGGTGGGTTGTACGACCCTCTAGATGGCCACTTGGACCCGTCGGGTACCACCCATGCTTACGCCAAGGCTGCGCAAAAACAAGGCGCCGAAATTTACTTACGTAACCCCGTGTTAGACCTGCATCATCGACAAGACGGCACATGGGATGTGGTCACCAAAAACGGCACTATTCATGCCGAACATGTGGTGAATGCGGCAGGCTTGTGGGCCCGAGAGTTAGGCGCCATGGCTGGGGTGTTTTTACCTCTGCACCCCATGGAACATCAATATTTGGTTACCGACGACTTGCCTGTGGTGTTTGAACGAGACACGGAACTACCCCACGTTATGGACCCCGCCGGAGAAAGCTACCTGCGCCAAGAAGGCCGCGGTTTAGTGATTGGTATATACGAACAAGACTGTGACCCTTGGGCCGTAGACGGCACCTCGTGGGACTTTGGTCATGAATTGTTAGACAACAAGCTTGATCGGATTGGCGATGCCTTAGAATTTGCCTTTGATCGCTTTCCTTGCCTTGCCGAAGCCGGTATTAAAAATGTAGTTAATGGGCCCTTTACCTTTGCCCCAGATGGGAACCCCTTGGTTGGGCCTATTCCTGGGTTAAAGAACTACTGGTCCTGTTGCGCCGTGATGGCAGGGTTTAGCCAAGGCGGTGGCGTGGGGCTTACTTTGGCTGAATGGATGGTTTATGGCGAGCCTTCGCGCGACGTATTTGCTATGGATGTGGCCCGCTTTGGAGACTATTGTACGCCGGCGTACACCCGCAACAAGGTGAGAGAAAACTATCAAAAACGCTTTAGTATTTCTTACCCTAATGAAGAATTACCCGTAGGTAGGCCGTTAAATACCACGCCTGCGTATGGCATTTGGCAACAACAGCGGGCGGTATTTGGCCAAGGCTACGGTATGGAGCATGTGAATTATTTTGCCTCAGAAGGCGAGCCTCTAGAAGAGACGCCAAGCTTTCGCCGCTCTAATGCATTTGACGCGATTGGCGGCGAATGTCGAGCAGTGCGTAACAGCGTAGGCATTAACGAAGTGCATAACTTTGGCAAGTACCGAGTTAAAGGCTCTGGCGCAAAGGCCTGGCTAGACACCATTATGGCGGGCCGCATACCTAAACCCGGAAAACTGGCACTCAACCCCATGTTAAGCCAGTCGGGTAAGCTTATTGGCGACTTTACTCTCTCCTGCCTTGGTGAAGATGACTTTTTGGTAACGGCTTCGTTTGGTATGCAGGCTTACCATATGCGTTGGTTTCTAGACCATTTGCCCGCATCGGGGGTTGAACTGAGCAACGTCTCTACCGACTTAATTGGCTTCCAAATTGCCGGGCCAAAAGCGCGTAGTGTGCTTGCCGCCACCACTCGTTTTGATGTGTCTAATGAAGCCGTGCCCTTTTTAAGCATTCAACGAATGGAAATTGGCCAATGTGATGCGTTAGTGCAGCGGGTGAGTTATACCGGGGATTTAGGTTACGAAATTTATGTGCCTAAAGAGCAGCAAATTAGCCTGTATTACAGTTTGGCTGCGGCGGGTGAACCCTTTGGTATGAAACCTTTTGGTATGCGCGCCATGATGAGCCTACGCTTGGAGAAATCTTTTGGTTCATGGATGCGAGAATTTAAACCCGATTACACGCCACTGGAAACCGGTATGGATCGTTTTATGAGCTACGATAAAGCCGCAGATTACATTGGCAAAGACGCTGCGTTAGAGGAGCGCAATAACCCACCCCAACGTCGTTTGGTTACTTTTATAGTGGAGGCATTAGATGCCGATGTGGTGGCCGATGAACCGATTTGGAAAGATAACCAAGTGGTGGGCTACGTCACCTCTGGAGGTTATGCCCACTTTAGCGAAAAGTCAGTGGCGTTTGGTTTTGTGCCTATTGATATGATTGCAGAAGGCGCTTGCTTCGAGATCGAAATACTCGGAGAAATGCGCCCTGCAACCATTTATCACAAGCCATTGTTTGACCCGCAAGCACAGCGAATGCGGGGCTAAGCCTCGCGCTGTTGTTTGCGGGTTTCTCGGCCATGGAATACGTAACCAATAAGGTTAAGCAATACCTGCGCAGCCAAAATGCTGGTGGTGCTAGACAAATCATAGTCTGGTGCTACCTCACACAGGTCAATGCCCACCACGTCGCCCTTGTTGGCAACGCCTTGTAACACTTCCATCACCTCGTAATAGGTAAAGCCACCGTGGCTTGGCGTACCCGTACCGGGTGCAATGGACGGATCAAAACCATCAATGTCTATGGTGATGTAGTAGCTAACCCCGTCGGGGATTAGCGCCAAAACACCTTCGGGCCCTAAGCGGCGCACATCACGTACAGATAAAATAGTGGAGCCAGCATTCTCTGCCATTTTGTGGTCTTCGCGGTTAGATGAAGACACGTTGCGTATTCCTAGCTGAGTCATCCCGGTAACGTAGGTTTTTTCCGACGCGCGACGAATGGGATTACCATGGCCAAAGCGCACACCGTGGCGTTCGTCGACGAAGTCCAAATGCGCATCAATCTGAATGATGTGGATAGGGCCTTGGTCATCAAAGGCCTGAATACACGGTGCATTAATAGAATGGTCGCCTCCCGCGACCACTGGCAATACGCCAGCGGCTAAGGCTTTGCGTACACCATATTCAATGTTGGCATGGCTTTGTTCGGTGTTGGTGTGGATGATGTCAGCGTCACCCATGTCGACCATTTTTACGCCCTGAAGGTACATGGTATCGTCTTCGTAGGAGTAAGCACCGCCATGGCCAAAAGAAAAGAGGGTAGAAGCTTCTCGTATAGAGCGCGGCCCCATACGAGCGCCAGAGCGCCACTGGGTACCACAATCGAAGGGGGCGCCCATAAAGGCCACGTCCGCTTTGATGTTGTCCCAGTCCTCACTAATAGGGCTTTTTCCAAAGGTACAAAAGCCCACAAAAGGCAGATTTAAACGGCCTTTTTCGTAATTGTTTTCGCTCATGGCGACAGTTCCTGATAAATTAATCTAGGTGGTTCTGGTTCACCTAGCAAACAGAAACCCAAAGATAACGGGTTTCTGCTCATCAGTGAAGCGTTATTTGCTGCGTGTCTTTAGGTCAATCTGTACCCTACGACTCAGGTCGAAATCCTCCTTGCCATCAACGAGTACTGGGTCTGTTTCGCCTTTGGCAAATAATGACGTGGCCATTATATTCAACTCGGCTAAGAAACTAATCACGGCTTGTATGCGGCGTTCCGAAAGGCTCATGTTGTAAGCGTGTGTACCTCGGCTGTCAGCATGGCCTGTGAGGTGAACCCTGACGATGTCACCTTTGTTAGACGCCATAGCCAGCTGCTGTAAGCTACCCCTGTCATCTGCGTCCAAGTTGGACTTATCGAAGTCGAACAGCACCGTGGTTTGATAACTCTTGAACCGATACTTCACCACAGCAGGTTCAGGTTCAGCTTCGGCTTCGGCTACAGCTTCCTCAGCTACGGGTTCCGCCACAGGCTCAGTTACAGGCTCAGCTACAGGTTCAACTACAGGTTCAACTACAGGTTCAACTACAGGTTCAACTACAGGTTCAACTACAGGTTCAACTACAGGTTCAACTACAGGTTCAACTACAGGTTCAACTACAGGTTCAACTACAGCTACAGGCTCAGCTACAGCTACAGGCTCAGCTACAGGTTCTACACTGGCTTGGGTGGCTGCTTCTGGCTCTGCAGTAGGTGCAGTGGGTTCAACAGTTTGTGCAGAAGCTTCTTCTGCCGGCTCAGAAGTGGGCTCAACCACGGCTTCAGTGCTTGCCGCTGTCTCGGTCACTGTAGTTGTAGGCACGGGAGCCTCCGCTGTGGTGACTATTTGTACGACCTTGCATTGATTGGTCAAGACAGGGCGGCCGTCGCTAGTGACTAATGGCGTTCCGTCAGTAATGCGCCACACCTCGCAAACCGTGGTTTCTGTGGCAGCCCAAGTGCTGGTGACGGTGAGTGATAAGGTAATGGCTAGACTGATTTTGGTGTTGGTGATCATGTTGCTTCCCTCGGCATATTGGTGCTAGAAATAAAGCACTGGCGTAATACTTCTTCGGCGATCACCTCAATACCGGCTCTTAGCGTGGCATCTCGAAGGTTAAAGCGTTGCAGTATTTTTATTAGTATATCATTAGACAATAAACTGTTTCGACGGCGCAGCACAAGTAGGGAGATAATAGTATTGCTCACATAGTAGAAAATGACTTGCGTTGAAACGCCAATATCGCCTACTAAAGATTCGTAACGTCGTTCGAGTTGCTCAAAAACGTATTGATACGCCATAGAACCACGACACACTTGCTTGACCATAATGGCCAGCATCTCCGCACTCGGTGGGTGCTCTGGTAACATATACTCCACTTCCTCATAAACTACGGCGTGGGATCGCTGAAATACGCGGTTTGCTGGCGCATCGTGGCTCATATTAGTTTGATCTTGATAGGCTACACAGCGGTGTTCAAAGGTATCAATGGCTTGCACGGAGCGCTCCTCCTGCACAAGGGTGGTCGTTATAGCGCTGCCCTACCGTCACCAGTTTGTCGCCGTCGGCATCAATAAGATAGGTGCTTTTCAAGGTCTTCAAGTGTTGTTGAACGTGGTGCATGTCTTTCAACAGACGTTTGTAACCGCGTTTGGTAAGGCTGGTATAGTGCTTGCCTTCGCCAATGTCACAACTTTCGCCGTATAACATGAGCAGTTCAACCTGTAGGTATTCTGCGGAACTGATGTGGTTCGCGGTGTTGGGGTGTTGTAGTAAGTGAAGATCCATGACGAGTGCCTTATTGTTGGGTGTGTAGATATAAGGCCTATTAAACACCGCAACAATGGGGAACTATTGGAAACTTCCTGAAGATCTATGGAAGGAAGATGAAGAAGTGATGGAGATTGGTTGGCCAATCCTTGGCAGCACTATTATACGCTGGTCAACCAACCATGGCGGTCTTCGGCCACACCAAACTGAATGTCGTTGAGTGCTTTGCGTAGTTGTATGGTTTTTGCCCCAGGTTTGCCGGTGCCTAGGGTATGCTCTTTACCATTGTAGATCAGTGTACCTACGGGGGTTAACACTGCGGCGGTGCCCGATAATGCGGCTTCCGCGTCGCCATTAGCGCTACGTTCTATCAGCTCGGCAACCGATAAATCACGCTCACTTACAATCATACCCATGTCGGCAGCCAAGGTGAGTATAGAGGCGCGCGTTACGCCGTGGAGGAAGCTGGTGTCTAGCGGCTTGGTGATGAGTTCGTTACCGTCAATCAAAATGAAGTTGGCGGCGGCCGTTTCTTGTACATCACCATCAGGACAGAACAGCACTTGGTCGGCTTGGTGCTCGGCGCGGGCTTTGTTCAGCACCTGTAGGGCGCTAGCGTAATTACCGCCACTTTTTACCATGCCCATGTGAGGTGCACAACGCATGCCTTGCTCGTCGATGAGTAAGCGCAACGTAGTATCGCCGCTTGCAAAGTAGTCCCCTACGGGCGATGCCAGCACATACAGCATAGATTGTGCAGAAGGCGCTGCCGCTTTGCCAATGGCTGCTTCTGTACCGATATGAGTAGGCCGTAGATACATGGTGCCTGGAGGTGCAGGAAC
>Ga0206681_10001084_pt1 | contig 13010 bp, 6 predicted proteins | sample M150012015metaG_FD_161048 | JGI IMG/M metagenome (GOLD analysis project Ga0206681, IMG submission 161048) | Ammonia-oxidizing marine archaeal communities from Monterey Bay, California, United States - M1 500m 12015 | ecosystem: Environmental > Aquatic > Marine > Intertidal zone | place: USA...
CTCGAGTAGGATTACTAGATATCATTGATGCTCCAGATTGCTGGACTCAATGGAATTGGAGCGATGCTGGTATTTGGAATATCAAATTGATTGTCATTGATGATGAATTAGATTCAGATATTATTGAGACCCAAGTCACTATTCTAAATCGGGCGCCATATATCAATTTGTCAATGCCAGATAGTGTCCCTGTAGAGAGTTCTGTTACAGTTGACGCTAGTGATTCTGGCGATATTGATACGACTTCTCCTGAAGGCCAAGAAGTGACAATTTCATGGCCTGGAACTAATTGCCAAGAAGGTTTGACACAACCGACTTGCACATTTATTCCAATGGCTGAAGGCGAGATGACAATCGTAGCAGAAGCGATGGATGATGACGGAAGTGTCACCATTGTTAGTCGAACATTAAATGTTCTAAATATTGCACCAACTCTCAATGATCCAGAGTTATGGGATGCTGGACAAAATATTTCTCTTGATGCTAACGGCTCTTGGTTTTTGGATGAAGACCAAGTTGTATTGCTACGTGTTACTGGTGATGATACTCTAAGCGATAGAGATGATCTCAATATTGAATGGCTCCCATCTCACCTTGATTCAAATTGGACTGAAACAACAAATGGCCCTTCATCAACCGTATCTGTATCTTGGCAAACATCTGGAGAACATCAAATCAGTGTTACTGCTTGGGATGACGATGGAGAGAAATCTGAAACAAGAACTGCTAAAGTAATGATTTCAAATGTTGCTCCAACAATAACTGGACTACCCGGAAATTCTCCAATTTTTGAAGATGATGATATCACATTTAGTGTCGAAGTAAGTGATACCATCTCGGATATTGACACATTGGAAATTTGCTGGGACTTGGATGGTGCTGTTGATTTGGATAGTGATGGCGATACTACAAACGATTGCCAAGAGGTTGGCGACAATTTAACTCACTCTTGGCCTACCATTGGTGTTCGATGGATTACAGCTACGGTTACAGATAATGATGGTGCAAGTGCTTCTCAGTCAGTTAATATCAGTGTGCAAAACCTACCACCGCGTTCCGTTATTGAAACTATGACAAATATTACTGATATCACCGAAGGAGATAGTGTTTCATTGAGTGCGGTGAATTCCATAGACACAGAATCAGACAAATTAAACCTTGTCTATCAATGGAAAACAAACCACCTAGATACAGATTTGGATGGTGATAAAGATGGAGATATTGACTATTCTGGAATCGATTATACCATGGACAATATGCCTGCTGGAACTTGGGATATTACCTTGATAGTAATTGATGACAATAATGAAAGCGCATCTTCAACGATGACGATTGTTGTCAAAGCACTACCTCCTGATTCTATTCTCGACTCCATTAATGATGAAATTGGGTCAGTTGGTACTGGTATCTTAGTGATATTGCTTGCATTGGTTATCGGTCTGTCAATTTTCTTACTGATCACACGCAATTCTCCAAATCTAGAAGATGAAAAATATCAACCATATGGCGGATTCGCCTCTGGTGCAAGTCCACCTACATCGCTACCTAGTGATGATTTGTTTGAGCAAGCTACAGCAGCATCAAATACACAAGTCTCTGAGCAATATGAAATTGATTCTACACCGCAGAATCAGCCTGTTGCTGAGGTCACTCAAACACAAGTTCATCAGCCAACTACTATTTCTCAACCTGTGGAAATAAATCAGGGACCTGCTTTACCTGCTACAGGATTACCACCGGGTTGGACACAAGAGCAATGGAATTACTACGGCCAACAATGGTTAGATGGAAATGAGGCACCTGAACCAGTGATTCAACCGACAACTACCAATACCCCTTCTGCCCCTGTCAGTACTAACATGAGCAATTTGCTTGATGATTTAGACTTCTGAGGGAAATAATACATGGCAAATCTTTGGCAATTCTTTGGCTTACCCGACCCTGAAGGTAGCATCCAAACCAGTGTTAAAAAACCAAAGAAAAAGAAGAAGCAGAAAGCGGTCTCTACCAATTCTGCAAGCGAACAACATTTGTTGATTCCAAAAGAAACTTCCACGATAGATGAACTTTCCAGTAATCTAAACAATCAATCGCGTATAGAAAAGGGAAATCTCAAGATGACTCCCCCTGGATGGACTGGTCCAGTAACTTCTGATGGTGAACCATTCCATGACCTTGCTGCAGGTATAAGGTCTAGACGCTCATTCCCAACACGCGCTCTGCGTTATGTTTCACCAGATAAAATGAGTCGTATTCCAACAAGAGACATTGGCAAAAGAATAAATCAAGGAGATACAGTTATCGTTGATTTACGACCACTGGTTCACATGGATTCTCACCAAGCTGCATGTCGAAGAGAATTAAAACATATGAGTGAAGAAAATAATGTTGAAATATTTTCTCTCGACCAAGAAGATAAACTACTGATGATCCCCGGTTGTGATGTTATCGTAGAAACTTCTCACAACGACCTAGGAATCACTGCACTATTGCATTGAGGGTTCAAAGTATGCAATTGAGTGCTTATTCGGCCATCATATTATATTGAGGGATAGTTACGAAATCTCATGGGAGTGGGCTCTAAATATTCAAAAACTTGGGCTGCTGGCTCATATTTTGATTTGATTCTTTCTTCCGCATTAATGATGATATTGTTCATTATTACTCTTACAATTGTTTTCATTACAGGTTCATCAAATCTTTTTGCTACAAAGGAATTATCGAATATTGCAACACTTGCTGTTGTCATTTGTGCTTCGATGGGATGGATAATGGCAATGCATGCTGGAATTGCTTTTGATATTCTACCATTAATACATGGCGTAGTTACATTTGAATATACTTTGTTGAGATTATATTTGCTGATAAATGTGGCCGGGCAGGCGCTAATTTTGGGTGGATTATTGACAAATGATGTACAATTGATGCAAGATTTTTCAACCGCAGGTATCGCTTTACTATCTTGGTCCCTAGTGATGTTAGGAACTCCTGGTAAATCATTGCATAAAAACAAACAGACGGACAGTGATGACGAAGTGGGGATTGCCTCAAGTCTCCCTGGACTATTATTGCCGTTTTTCGGCTTTGCGATGCTAGCAACATGGATGTTAAGAGACATTCCTGGAATGGTTCAATTGGGATTCTCTATTGTTTTGGTAATATTTCTCAATATGATTAATTTTGCATCGATGTTGTCCCACTTCAATCGAAGAATAAACATCAATATTGTAAGGCCAAAAAATATACCTATTATATTCATCACTTTGCTAATATTATCAATAACACATAGTGTTGTAGCATTTTTCTTTGGCCGAGGACAAGTTAGTGTTGAAATTTTTGCAACCACGTTAGGACTCCCCTTTTTATGGGTATTTTTGTCATTAAAACCACACAAGTTAGTGCGAAATAGTTTATCACAGAATGGCATTCCGTATTCAAAATTAATTCTCACATCACTATTTTCTTACTTGTTGTTAGTAGTATTATCTGCACTTATAATGTTTGGAATTCAGTTCCATCATGGCGTCATATATGCTATATTTCTCTTCTCCACTTCGCTATTATGCGTATGGGGCATGGTACTCTATTTGCATGAAGACCACCTACACATTTCAATACATAACAGAAATACACCATGGCTAACATTGATATCATTAATTGGAGGTGCAATATTAATAATTTACATATATTTTGAACTTGATTTTCAGAATGAGGGGTTCAGTGAACTCGAAATCCTGTGGGCTGTATCACTGCTGATTTCTTTCATCTCCTGGTCAATATTCATGATTAAAGATGTATTTCTTGCTACAAAAGATTGGCACAAAATTCCAATGTTTTATAATCGATATATCAAGGAATAGAACATAATATATTCATTGTTCCAATTCAACCAATGCTTGTGAAGCAATTCCCAATACCGTTGATTCCGAGCCGTAAATAATCTGTGCCCATTTACCCATAGGACCTGCTAAGTCATAGCCACCGGCCTTACCTTGCCACGATTTTGACAAGATTAATTCAACTAATACTTCATCCGAAAGAGGACTGATTTCAACAATGGAATATTCGCAATAATACTTCCATTTTCCTGCTTTCTTTATTCCTGTAGCAGACCACACTTGGTGCCTTCTACCAGATAATCGATGTAACATCATAGCGGCTTCAATTTCGTCCTTTGGTTTACCAATGCTAAGCATAAGGTCATCCGGATCGCTGAGCATTGTATCGCAAACAATTACTATGTCATATTCATCAACATGTGGTTCCAAATCTGCAGCCATTGCTTTTGATTTACAAATCTCTAACACCTGATAATCAACTTCTCCAGTTGGTGGTTTTTCATCAACACCCTCAATTCCTTGGCATAGAATATTTGGAAAAATTTCTCGCAACATTTGTTGTCGCCGAGGAGATTTGGAGGCAAGCCAAATATCAGTCATGTTCTCCCCACATGTGCCCAACAGGCTTGAGATTATTGCTTTTGTTGGGATTTTTTTCTAAAAATCAGCAAAGTGAACAAGGGAGAGGTTGAAGACTTGAAGGGGACTCCACCGAATAGTGGCCGGCATGGATGACATAGTAAGAATCCCAACTCATATTGAAGGATTAGATGAAAGTATGCAAGGTGGAATACCAAAAGAACACCTCTGCCTTATTGCTGGTGCATCTGGTGCAATGAAGTCCAGTGTTTCATTTTCATTACTATACAACGCAGTTCTTTACGGTGAAACAAGTGGGATATATGTTACACTTGAGCAGGGTAAGGACTCACTTCGTTCACATATGTCAAACATGGGAATGAATGTTGAAGATGCGCGAGTCCGAAATCGTATTGCAATTATTGATTTAGCAGACCTACGAGTTCAATTGGACCAACAGGGAATGAACAATCGAATTGACTGGATGGGACAATTGATTAAACAATTGACCTCCTATCGTGAATCAATCGGTTTTGAATTATTGGTATTTGATTCACTCGGTGCTTTCTTCACATTGACAAAAATGGCAAATCCTCGTGATGAGATTTTCCGTCTTTTTGAAGCGGTTAGGCGACTTGGACTTACTTCTTTCTTTATCTGTGAAATGACTGGCGAAGATAACAAGCAATTTGGTGAATATGGTGTTGAAGACTACCTTGCTGATGGGGTAATTCACCTTGTCATGGAAAGAACTGGAGATGACGTAACAAGAAAACTCGGTGTTGTAAAAATGAGACATACTCACCACAAGTTGGGATATTTACCTCTTACTTGGAAAGAAGAAGAACAAAGATTCACAATTAACTGATCACTCAACAGTTACTGATTTTGCTAAGTTTCTTGGCCGGTCCACATCGTGCCCAAGTGCTAGAGCTGTATGATAGGCAATCAATTGCATTGGCACAACAGTAAGAAGTGGCGATAGTAATGGATGCACTTTAGGAATTGCAATACTGACATCTCCTTCTTGGCTAATATCATCGCCCTTTTCATGTATCAATATTATCTTAGCACCACGTGCCTTAGATTCATGGATTGCTGACACTGTCTTCTCTTTTACATGGTCATTTGGAACAATGAAGATTATTGGGCTACCCTCTTCAAGCAATGCGATTGGGCCGTGCTTCATTTCTCCTGCTGGATATGCTAAACACGGGATATAGGCTACTTCCATCAGTTTTAATGCACCTTCTTTAGCAACTGGTGCAGATATGCCTCTTCCCAAGAAAAATACACTCTTTGCATTCTTGACTAATTCAACTGCTTCCATAATTGGGCCTTCGTCTTCAAAATATTCTTCTATCAGATGTGGGATTTGTTGCAACCCATGAATTATTTCTTGACCCTTCTCCTTGCTGATTGAGCGTGAACGCCCGACTTGTAATGCGAACATGGTCAAAGATGCAACCATATTTGAGAATGCCTTGGTTGAGGCCACAGCCTGCTCTGGTCCCGAATGAATGTATACTCCTTGTCCGCATTGTCTTGCAATGGTAGAACCAACAACATTGACGACCCCATAAACTTGGGCTCCTTTTAATTGAATTTCCTTAACAGCCGATAGGGTATCAGCAGTTTCACCAGATTGGGATATTGCAAAATGCAGTGCATTTGGATTGATAACAGGATCATTATGTCTAAATTCACTCGCGATATGTGATACCGCTGGAATTCTTGCCAACTTTTCAATCAATAATTGGCCAATTTCAGCAGCATTTAATGCAGTTCCACAACCGATTAAACGAACATGTGGTACCTTTGCCAAAGCAGAAGGTGATAATCGCAATCCACCTAATCTTCCATTTCCTCTAACTCTATCTAAGCGGCCACTAATGCAGTGACGTAGCGCATCGGGTTGTTCATGAATTTCTTTGAGCATGTAGTGTTCATATTCACCTAAGTCTGCTTCACCCCATGACTTCTCGAGAACTGAAACTTCGACACTTTTGCGATCTCCTTTCAAACTTGAACGCGTAATTGAAGTTGCTGTTAACACTGCAATATCTCCGTCTTGCAAATATACTACTCTATCCGTAAATTCGGAAAGAGTCGGTCCATCACTTGAGATGAATGTTTCATCATCTCCTTTGCCGATAACCAATGGCGAACCATTTCTTGCAACTACAATAACATCATGATTTTTGAATATAGCACAAAGTCCCCAAGTGCCACTCGCTTTCTGAAGTGTTCTTCTTACCGCTGCCTCTGGATTATTGTCAACAGATAATTCAATTTCAATAATATGTGCTAGGGCTTCTGAGTCGGTTTCACTCTTCAATTCCACTCCTTGCGCTACCAGCGATGCTCTAAGAATTCGTGAATTATTTATTATTCCATTGTGAACTATCACTACATCGCCAGAGGAAGAAGCATGAGGATGCGCATTCTCATCTGTAACTCCACCATGTGTAGCCCAACGTGTGTGTCCGATTCCACTGGTTCCCTGGATATTTGATGGCAGGATTGATTGCATCTCGCTAACTTTCCCGACCTTCTTGAAAATTGAAATTTCTCCGTTTTTGACCGCAATACCAGTGGAATCATAGCCACGGTATTCCAGTCTTCTCATTCCATCAACTAGAATCGGAGTTGCCCTTTTAGAACCAATATAACCAAAAATACCACACATAATATCAACTCAAAATTCAATGATTTGGGAACATATAGGACATGAAACATTCTTTCTCGTCATATCCTTGACAGTGAACTTCGCTTCACAGCTGGTACAGGAAACATCTCTCTGTGGAGGAGCAATTCCAATCAATGCAGGTAGAGGTAACTGGCCTAGCGGTGGAAGGTCTCCTAATGGTGGAAGGTCTCCTAATGGTGGAAGGCCTTCGAGAGGTGGAAGTTCCCCTAATGGTGGAAGGTCTGGCAATATTGCATCGGCTGGAGCATTAATTATTGATTCCAAAGGTGGGAGATTTTTGCTGATTTCATCAAACATTTCCTGCTGCTCTCTTTTTTCCTTTCTGTGAATTCTTCTATCAAGCCGAGGGTTTCCTTCTCCACTTTCAGATTTCTCAGTGAGTGATTCAGCGAGTGTTTGTTCCTCCTCTTCCTCCATTACAACATTGGTATCTAAGACAACCAAATCATCTGCTTCTCTATCAATTGCCAATAGGGGACCATCATCCTTCTCTGGATTAATCATTATCTCGATTGAATCATCTGTTTCGTCAATGACCTTGGATTGAATCAATTCAAGTTCTCTGCGGCGTGAAGATGAACTAACTGATACGAACATGAACACTAAGAACACAAGTAATGATACCACTGTTCCTATCAAAATGGCCATCTTTGTTTCTTCATCTCCCGGTAAATAGGATAGTAGCGTATCTAAGAGAGGAAGATCCTCAACCTCTTTAGTGCCCTCATTATATGAGGCGAGTGTTTTCAGAGTCAAACTACCACTGGCAGAGGATAACAAAATCATACCATCAAATTCCATACCTGCATAACCTGAAATGAATCCTTCAGTCAAGATATTGGATACTGAATAATCAGTTAAGGTCATATTCTGCAACAATAATCCATAGCGAGTAACAGGACCATAGGCATTTATTTCATCGAATAAGAATTGAACTCCGCGTAATGTTGGGTTCATCTCAAGATTAGACATCCCCGGTGCACTGACATGATTAGCATCGTTTGCCCACAATCTATCTGTTACTGTATAAGTTAACTTTGCTTCTTTACCCCTACCTTCTCTCCAAGCGGCGTAAATGACTTCATCATCTGTTCCTTCCTCTAGAGTTATTGATGCTAAGGATGCATCATCTCCTATCGATGTTTGGAAACCCCATGAGGAAGTGGTTGAATCGCCATGAGTGTACATCAACCCTACTCTATCTACACCTGTTACATCATCTCTAATCTCTTGGTAAAGAATGTGTAATTCATCTGAACCCAAAGCAATTGCTAATGCATCTCCGTTACTACGACTGATGTCAATATCTGATAATACAATTACTGGATTGCCCCAAGAACCTTGGGCGTCAGGTGTTTCCGAAGTTAAGGAGAAAATGGAGGTGACATCTTGCCATGAACCTCCGGTCGAAATATCCCTTTGGTATCCAGCAATTACCATTTTTCCATCATACTGGTCAATTGCAAGACCCCAATATGATCCTTCGGATAATTTCAATGGATTCATTAATGACTGCTTAGGAGTTGTTTCTCCACTTGCAGAAATTGCATTCATTGCTAAGTCTGTATATGTGTAGCCATCAACCTCTACTGTTTTGCGACTCCACACTGCTTGGACTAATCCATCATCTCGTTGACTTACAGCAAGTTCACCGCCCCAATTTGATTCTAGTTTTACATCTCCTGGCATCGACATTGATTCTGTAATGGTTCTAACGTGTAACTCCCCATCGATGGTAGTGAACAATAATGCACCTTCATCCAATCCCACAAATTCTAGTGGAACTTCATTTTCTATCAGATTAATTCTCACTTGTGAACCTAAACTAACTTCATCAATCACAGTGTAAAAATAATGAATACTTTCACTCGCCTCTACTCCATCACCTAACAAAGTGGCTCGGTAGAAGACATATCCAACATCGGAATGAATGTCATGGAATCTTGCAGTACTATATCCAGAACTTGAAGAAGAACCTTCAACCACAAGTATTGATTCTTCTGTAATCTCTTGCCATCCAAGGCCATCAATCCTCTTCTCTAAGCGCATTCTAAGGTCTGTGGCATCTGTTTGCCCCATATTGTCAATTCTAACATTGACTGAATAAAGCATATCTGGCATAGGGATTTGTGGTGCTGTGGTTACTGCACCTTGCATGAAGCGAAGCATAGCCTCAACCGGTCTCTCTTCAACAATGAAAGAGAATGTGTATTGGTTGTTTGAGTTATCAGCATCATCTTCGTTAATGGTTAATGTCACATCGTGGACACCTTGTTCAGTAGCCCACCAATATAATTTCAACTGCACACTTTCACCTTCGCTGAGCGTACCGACTAGCACTTCGGAAGGATAGGTCTCAGAACCACTTCCTGGCGCCGTTAAATCAACCAATATTTCTGAAGCATCTAAATCTCCATAATTGGCAATTGTGAAATCTATTTCAAGTAATGAACCAGCAACTGCACTATGCACTGGTAATCCTTGTTCCAATATTTGGACAACACCAATAAATTGTAACTCGGATTGTGCCGGCATATTGTCAACATTGTAGGTGCGTCTTACCGAATCTGAATTAATTCCACTTTCATTGACAAGACGGAACGAAATTCTGTGTGCTCCATCATCTACTTGAGTGGAATCCCAACTTACCGACCACTGATTTGATGAATCTTCACTTGGAATCTGATAACCAAAATTCCATTCATCATTATTGATTTGATATTCAATTCGGTCAGGTTCAATTCCATCGTAGGTCCCCTCAAATTGAATGTTTCCAATTAAACTCTCACTTGAACTTGGACTTGAGATTGCTAGGAACATACGACCAATATTGACCCATCGCACTACAACTGCTGATTCATCGCCATCTTCATTTAGCGCTCTTGCCATCACCAATGTATAATCCTCATCAGGATCAACCCAATCAGACTTTATTGAAACATCCAAAAACCAATCTGGTAATACACCACCAACTGTGGTCCAACCTTTCAATTCATGTGGTGAACCTTGTGTGTAATGTTGCTCAATCTTAATTTGCACTTCATCATAATCTGAAACATTGGCTCCAATAATGCTTCCAGAAATCCGAACCATATCGCCTTCGACCAACCAAGTTCCATTATTCGGATAATTAATATTGACATCGTTTCCGGTTCCATTTCCTGTTGGAGGAGGCGGGTCAACAGGTCCACCACCGCCTTCTAGGGGTGTGCAAGTTCTTTGCAAAGCCATATCAATTGCACAAGAGGCATCGATTAGACCGAATCCCCATTTGTCATTCCATCTATTTGAAACAGAAGATTCACTGGCTTCACCTCTTTGCTCACTTGAATTTCTCAAGATATCTTTGACCTCTTGTGGTTCAAGACTTGGGTCTGCTTGTAGTAAAGTTGCAACTACACCTGAAGCAATTGGAGTTGCCATACTCGTTCCATCTTTTGATTCATAATTTGAATCTGCCATTGGCCGTGTCGGCTGTCCCGGCAGTGAAGTTCCAGTTGCTGCTGAAGCGGAATTTATACCAGAACCAAAAGAGGTAATATCAGGTTTTAATTCATCCCAATCATCATCATCGCCATCACTTAAACGAGGACCCCAATTGGAATAAGAAGCCACATTGTCATCTGTTCGGTTGACGCTATCTCTATCATTTGCTGCTCCTATAGAAATCGCACCATCTGCACTTGCCGGTGAAGGTACTCTCTTGGTACCATCATTACCCATTGCTACAACACAAACGATTCCAACTTCTGTCGCATTGTTGACTAAGCGCGCTTCGCTACCAGTGCCATTATCTCCCTCGTCACCAGGATTTAGTGGTGATGAAATTGAACCAAAGGACATTGAGCCGATTTGTATCCCTCTGCCTGTACCATTATTACCCCAATCTTTGTCCACGTTATTTATCATCCATTGAATCCCGTTTAGAGAAGATTGGGAATTAGTCCCACCTGCATCGGATAATACTTTGATATCAACCAAATATGCACCAGGTCCTGTTCCCATCTCTGTTCGAGATGAGCCACCCGTTCCAACTGCAGAACCTGCGACGTGAGTACCATGACCTTGACCATCGTCTGGGTCTTGAGAGCCATCTGGGTTACTCGCTGAAGATGTTGCATCATAGCCACCCAACCATTTTTGGTCATCATAAGATGTCGCATCTAAATCTGGGTCATCGTTAACATCGTCAAAGTCGTTTAGGGAGCGATGCTCATTATCAACTCCTGTGTCAAGAACTGCAACAACAATTCCCGCACCTGTGTAATCTCGTTCATATGCACTTGCAGAATAATCATCACTCGGTAGAGAACGCGTTGCTCTTGATGCAATACTATTGAAAGGAGTCATCACATTTTGCATTTCAATAACAACGACTCCTTCAAGGACATATATGTCCATTAATGCACTTACTGGCACCTTGTCAACAGCGATTGAATCAATACTATCCAGCACTTGGAACCAAGCACCATTTTCTTCACCGACCCATGAATGTGAATTGAGGATTTGTTGAAGAGAAGAAACTTCTGCCTCATCGGGATGCCAAGCATAGTCAACAACTATGGCAACTGTTTCTCTTCCATCTTCGCCGATAATTGCAGTAGGTGATATTGAATCATAACCTGCAAGCACTCTTTGCAAACGGTCATCCATGCCATTCCAATCTAAATCCGGACCATATCCTTGCCACCAACCATCTTCTTCTGAAGCTGCACGGTCACCTCTGTCAATTATCCGAGTAGGGCGCTGGCAATAGCCATCTTCACACATTAGTGGAGGTAGTCCATCGATGAAGATAGGAGAGGTATATTGGATAACTGATTGCTCTTCTTGTAGTGAATCTGTTGCTGAAACGGTTGCAAATGCCCCTAGGTCAGCGATCAAAAACATCAGCACCAAAAACAGTGAAGTTCTTTGGTTTTGGGTTAGTCCTTGGAATTGCATATACACACCCCATTTGACATGGATATCCGTCTCACCTTTGAGACTATCCACACTATGACACCCTCCCCAGCCCCTTAAGGGGCGGGGGAGTTCATCCACTTTGCAAATATTTCTCAACATTTTCAACAGCAATATTGCTGATTCAATTTAATTAAGGCCAATGGAAATGTTGTGGCTCTTTTGCACATTGAATCGTTGGTCCATCATTTCTTTCAACCATGCCAATATCTTCTCCGCAAACGGGGCACTCCGATTGATTTGCCAAATGCTCCATCCAAGCGATTCTAGTCTCTGCTTCATCTCCTGAATCTCTTAATTTTTGTATAGTATCTCTGACATTTTTTGGCACTTCAAATCCGCCTGCGCTCCATGGGTCTGGTAATTCAACCAAACTTACCATGGAGGATTTCATTTGTTTCATACGCAATGATAGTGAATTTTGTCCACTCGGCCCCCCATCATCAATTCCCAATGCGAATGGACCTCCTTTGGCCACAATTGGCAAGGCCAAATATGTTGCAATAAATCCACCTATATGCGCCATATGCGCTACATCGCTAGCATTGCCTAAACCTATTGTTGAATAGGCCCTTAATATCTCAAGTGCAAAGTATAGTAATGCAATTAATGTCACCGGCCATTTTCTAATTAATATCAATGGAAATGGAATTTCATCCTTTGGCCATCCAGCCAAATATGCACCCAGTAATCCAAAGGCTGCTCCACTGGCTCCAAGTGAAGGTATATTGGAATCTAAATTGAAAATATACCAAGCGAATGAACCACCAAATAACCCAATAAAATAGATTTGAAGGTAACGCTTACCACCGAGTCTTTGCTCAAGAGGAATCCCTACCAAGGCCAATATTACCGTATTTCCAAGAACGTGGGTTGCATCGAATTGGCTATGTAAAAATCCTGCTGAAAATAGTGTATGA
>Ga0206681_10001085_pt1 | contig 13008 bp, 12 predicted proteins | sample M150012015metaG_FD_161048 | JGI IMG/M metagenome (GOLD analysis project Ga0206681, IMG submission 161048) | Ammonia-oxidizing marine archaeal communities from Monterey Bay, California, United States - M1 500m 12015 | ecosystem: Environmental > Aquatic > Marine > Intertidal zone | place: USA...
TTTTACCCAGGTCAGGGTGGGTCGCAATGAAAAAGAGTTTAAGCTCTTTAAGTTCAGAACGATGCGTAAGGATAGCGAGGAAGAGGGACAGCTAACCATCGGTGGGGATGATCCGAGAATTACCGGTTCTGGTCGTTTTCTAAGAAGATTCAAACTGGACGAGCTCCCTCAACTATTTAATGTTCTGGGTGGCAGTATGAGTGTTGTTGGCCCACGACCGGAAGTACGGAAATACACTGACCTGTATACTGAAGAGCAACGAAAGGTGTTTGCGGTTCGCCCCGGATTAACGGATTATGCATCGATCGAGTACATTGCCGAAAATGAGCTGCTTGGCCGTTCGGAAAATCCGAACAGAACATATACAGAAGAGGTCATGCCGGCTAAGCTAAAATTGAATTTGCAGTATATAGATGAGCGGGGATTCGGAACGGATCTGAAGATCATCTTCAAGACTATTGGTAAGATCTTCAGCTAGCCAATACCTTTTGTGCTTTGACCCCGGCTTCTCTGTTATTAAAGTGGCTTGTTGCTTCAAGGGCATTTTCAATATCCCAAATAAGATCGTCGGCAAATTCAACGCCAATTGACAATCTTACCAGCTTTTCTGTAATACCTAGCTTTTCCTTTACGGCTGTATCCACTCCAATATGCGTCATAGTTGAAGGGTGCTGAGCAAGGCTTTCGGTACTTCCAAGGCTCACCGCTAATTTTATGAGCTTGAGATTGTTCAGGAATTGAAAGGCCTGTTGTTCGCCCCCCTTAATATCGAATGAGACCATAGCACCGGGTGAGCTGTATTGACGTTTATAAAGCTCATAGTCAGGGTCATCCGGTTTCAGCACGCCTAAATAATGCACTTTGTCCACCTTTGAGTGATTAGCTAGAAATTTCGCCACTTTTTGTGCGTTAGTAGCTTGCTGTTCCATTCGTATTTTCAATGTTTCCAAGCTTCTAAGTAGCAGCCAAGCTGTATGAGGACTGATCATATTGCCAAGAAATGTTCTCAATGATTTTACACGGCCAATAACCTCTTCATTGCCCAGGACAGCCCCGGCTATCAGGTCGCTGTGACCACCAATGTATTTGGTGGCCGAATACAGAACGATATCTGCTCCAAGTTTTAAGGGGTGTGACCACAAAGGGCCCATGTAGGTGTTGTCAACAGCGACGTATGCTTGCTTTTGTTCAGATCGAAAGTGATCTGCGATTTCCTTACACATTTGAATATCCACGATCGAGTTTGTTGGATTTGCGGGAGTTTCAATATAGATCAATGATAGCTGATTTGCGTAACCGCTCTCTTGTATAAGGGAGATGATCTCTTCCTTTGTCTGGTCCGGTGTGAAGCCAATCGTCTTTACCCCCATTTTTGCAAGAAAATGTTGAATAAAATGATCTGTCCCTCCATACGTTGGAGAGCTGTATAGCAGCACATCTCCCCGGTTTAAGAACTCCAGTAAAACGGTTGAAATGGCTGACATTCCGCTTTCGAAAACGGCACATTCTTCCGCCTGGTCCCATAGACACAGGCGATTTTCAAGTATTTCCAGATTTGGATTGTTGATCCTGCTGTAGATCAATCCTAGATTTTCATCTGCTCCTTTTTCACGGAGGCCGTAGGCGATCTCAAAGTATGCTTTACCTTCTTCTGCCGTTTTAAATACGAAAGTTGATGTTTGGAAAATGGGACATTTTACGGCTCCTTCAGACAGCTCGGGTTTATACCCATGTGTCATCATCAAGCTTTCCGGTTTCATCTGTCTCCCCATGATTAATCTTTTACTGCAAAATTAATGTAAATAGGATTGAGTATCAATAATAGTGTTTTATTAAGTAAATAATCCTTATATTTGAGTATATAAAGGAAATAAAACTTAATTCTGATTGATCATAATACGCTAAAAGGAATTATTCCTATGAAAAAAATAGACGAAGTAGATGGTGCCATTTTGAAAATGCTACAAGAAGATGCCAAGCTTGATGTTAAGCAGATAGCGGCTCGTGTTAATATGACTAAAACACCAGTTTATGAGCGTATAAAAAAAATGGAGAAGGGTGGGGTGATCGCCAAATATGTAGCGGTTGTGGATAGAAAGAAAATAGCCCCTTCTATGATCGTGTTTTGTTCCGTTTCGCTGGAGGATCAGAAGATCGAAAAGATAGAGCAGTTCAGGAACTCCATTTCCGAAATGCAGGAAGTCATGGAATGTTATTTAATGGGAGGAGCAAACGACTTTTTACTTAAGGTCATTGTTGCCGATCTTGATGCTTATCATCGGTTTTCTTCAGGGAAGCTGGCAGGGCTTGCAAACGTCAGTCAAATACAGAGCTCGTTTGTTCTCGACGAAGTAAAACATTCAACAGTACTTCCATTGGATGAATAAATTGCTATTTATTTCCCTTTCAGCTGAATGTTGCGCAGCAGCTGATCTAGACCTGATGTATATGCGACAAGCTCATTCATGAGAAGGTCGACGTCGGAATCCTCTACATTGGGGAATATCTTCTTTACTTCTAAAATGGAACTTTCAATAACCGATCTGGCTTTTTTGTTTTCACCGGCCCCGTGATGTTCTGCCATAACTTTGATGGCTCGGTTCATCACGGCAATGGCCAATAATTTTTTGTGGTTCATGTCCACCAGATATTCGATCTCTCCTGTTTTGTCGCTCCAATTCAATTTTACCCGCTTTTCCTGTACAATTTCTTTGTTTTGCTTATAATCAAAGTAGGTCATTCTGATCTTCAATGGATCTTTCTCAATTGCCCTTGATGGGTCGTTCAGGTCGAAATGCACCAGGGCCAATTTGTTCAAGCCCGGGTAAATGTTTTTCAGTTCCATATTGAATTGCCCATCTATTATGTTCTTGGCAACATAGCCATAGAGCTGTTTGTACACAAGTTTTTCGTTATAGAAGACCTCGATTTTTGCTTTTCCTGCTACAGGATACATAGAGCTGATCATCTCTTTTACAAAAACTTCGTCCATTTTTTTCGCATCACCAACGTAATGCATTAATCCTCCTCCTGTTGATGCAAGCTGGCTCAAAAGTGCCTGGTTGTAGTCTTGCCCTACACCGATGCATGAAACTTCTATTCCGGAATTGATGTGTGCCTTTGCTAATCCGATCACATCTGATACGGGCTTGCTTCCGTAGCCATCGGTAAGCAGGATCACCTTGCTGGCATCTGCGCTGGATGAATTTTTATTAACCTCTTCAAACCCTTTTACCAGCCCTTTATATATTGAAGTGCCCCCACCGGCTTCTATATCTCTGAACATCTCTTTCACGTATTCACCGTTGCCAAATATTTGAGCGGGAACTGCCACTCGTGCGTCTGAATCAAAAACAACCAAAGACACAATGTCGTTGGGGCGTAGCATATCTGCAAGTTGCAAGAGGCTTTGCTTCAGACTTTCAATTCTGTCATAGCCTGACATTGAACCGCTTTTATCTAAAACAAAGCAGACGTTTATGGGGGGCGTATTCTTTTTTTCGATCATTTTCAGATGAGCATCTCTGTTGACGGATGCAAATCCAATTTCCAACAGAGCTTCTTTTGATCGGGCATTTACTTCCGGATTGGCCCATTTGGCATAGAGTCCTAGGTATTGATCCGTGGGTTCAGGAAATTGTTTGTTAATGAATTCATCAAATCGTTTTATGAAAACTTCATTGGGATTCGGAATGAACCTCTCCGGAAATTCCAGCTTTTCTCTTGGAGAGTAATTCATCTGCATCTCACCTGTTACAATTCCTCTCGTTTTGCTCAGATCTATAACGTCGACGTCTTTTTCATAATTGAAATCGATCAGATATTTTCTGTGAATTGGCAACAGGAAATCTGCTTCTCCATCCTTATTGGTTTTGGCTTTGTATACTTTGTTGCTTTTCAGCATTTTCAGATATACAGGCTCGTCCTTTACAAATCCTTTACCTCTTTTGTGGACCTTGATCTTATAATATGCTCTGCTGGAGCTGGCTGCCGAATTATCAGACAGGCTCTGTGTGACAGTGTCGCCAGCAAAAGATTCCTTGACGTTGCTTGGTTCGTATGTAAACTCCATGGTGTAGAAAGCCGGAAGGTTTCCCATGTTATAGAATTGGAACTCCTCGATACCGTCAATGTCAATATGATATTCGTTAGATAGAGGGAGCTTAAATCGTGCACGGCCCGATTTGTCTGTGGCACTAGTGAAGGTTTTTTTAAGCTTGTAGCACGTGAGACCAACATTAACTTCTTTTAAAGGTCCTCCAGATCTTTTCGAAATATTCAGTGTCAGTATTCCGTGTGTTTTATTCGGTACATCTTTGCTGTTTATTTTTTGAGCTAGGGTCGTAAGGTCCAAAGCACTGCGGTCAACCGGCGGACGATTTTCTCTTTTCCATCTTTCGTAGTTGTATGTGATCGTTCTTGTACTGATTCCCTCTCCTCTTTCCGGGATTTCGACACTCCATTCATTCCTGATCTCTCCAATAGTTATAAGCCACTCTCGCCCCCCTTGAAGCAATATGTTTAGTTTTCCAAGTGCATCTGTTCGCTTAAATATTTTTTGTCGACTGTCTATTTCTGTGAATATTACCTTAGCAGCACTCATAGGTTTCCTCTTCGTATCTTTCACCGTTAGAGTATAGTCTACGCTTCCTTCAAATTGCTGAGAATACGAAAGAAATAGAAGACAGGACAGGATTACAGTTGCGATTGCTTTCATGTTTAATTGCTGATTATATTATGTAAATGTTCCCTCACGTAGCTTTCTGATAAGTATTCCTTACGCATAGATCAGACCAAATTTGTTATTGGTGAGTACTTGCATAACACAAATGCGTAAAAAAGTTAATTGTTTTTGGCTGATATATTTTTGACTAGCGCCAAGCCCTGTAGATAAATGACTTCATCTCTTTCCAAATGGTACTCTTTTCCTTTACCATGCCATTGCGTGAAGCGACCATTTGTGATGCTACATTTTCTGCATGAATTATAGATATTACCGATTTGATAGATAATTGTTCAAAGGCAAAGAATTTGAAATATTCAGCCGCTTCAGTAGCATATCCCTTTGCTCGATGTTCCTCAATTATGTGATACCCGATCTCGATCTCATCCTTCCCGTCTACCTCCTGTTTGATCAGGCCACATTGTCCAATTAATTCCCCGGTTTCTTTACTTTCCAATGCCATAAGACCGAAACCATCTTGGTTGTACCTCATTAATTGTCGATCAATCCATGTCTGCGCCATGTTTTTATCAATCTTCATGGTGTTCGGATAATACCTGAATCCTGACCCATCGGATACAAACGATTCCCACGATTTTACGTCATTTTGATTCAGGGGGCGTATTACAAGCCGCTTTGTTTCTCGTGAGGTAAGATACTCATTCATAGTATATTGAGTATTGAATAATAGTAATTATAACGAATATACGGTGATATTTTAATAAAAAAAATGAATGTTGCACAATAATTTCACACTCATTGTAAAAGTGAAAATGGAGTTGAAATCCAACCCTCTAGCTCAGATCTTGCTTTCTGTAATTGCGACTATTTCTTTTTCCAGATCCTGAGCTTTTTGCTGTATCTCAGCACCTTTTTTAAGCATATCTTCAACGTATTTGGTGTCGTCTAAATCTTTGCAGTTGATCTTCACATTCATATAGGCCCCCATGACTGCGGCTCTTGCGCATAAGGCTCCAACACCAGCATCGGTAACAGAGTTTGGATTTCCGAATTCTACCATTGCTTTGTTTATCTCCATTGATCTATATGCCGTTTCCATTACTTTGAATGGGATCTCAATGGCATATTTAGTTGCTTCTACTACAGCCTTTTTTCTAAGCTCTTTCTCTTCATCACTTCCTTTAGGCAGCCTAAATGCTTCCATTATTTTGTTGAAGGAATTGGTGTCTTCATCAACCAATCGAATTAGTTCGTTCTTGTACTGCTGACCCTTTTCTGCCCAAACTGAAAACTCTTCCCATCGATCATCCCATCCTCTTTTGTGTGATGACAGGTTGGCTACCATAGTGGCTAATGAAACGCCGAGCACTCCTGCATATGCTGATATCGATCCTCCACCGGGGGCTGGACTTTCGGACGCAGTTTCTTCTGCGAATTCCACTAAAGAAAGGTCCACCAAATTTTTCTCATTCCCTTCCTTGAGCAAGTATTCAATGATCCGCTCTTCCGGTCTGAATGGTCCCAATTCATCCAATCCAAGACTTTTCACAGCGATCTTAATGATCTCCGCTTCTGAAATCCCGGTTGATCGTTGCTGTTTCCTGAGAAAGTATTTCCCGGCACTTAAGATGGCTTGAAGTGGAACTAGGCCCACAAGCTCAGAACCGGTAACACGGATACCGCGATCATTTGCCTTTCGACAGACCTCGTCAAATGCTTCATGTATTGAGGTGACGTTTATATTAGTAAGATTCATAGAAATTTGGGCCACACCATATTCTTCTATGAACCAACCGATAGCTTTAACTGATTTTAATGTCCCCGGTGTCCAGGTGTCATTACCATTTTCGTCCTTAACTACTTTGCCGGAAAGGATTCCTCCTTCTCTGGCAATGCGTCCTTTTTCACGAACATCAAATGCAATAGCATTTGCTCTTCGTGTGGAGGTAGTGTTCAGGTTAATGTTGTAAGCAACTAAAAAGTCACGTGCAGATATCGCCGTAGCGCCCGTAGTGTGTGCTTTTTCATATGCCGCCGGACCATGATCCGGGGCCCAGTCAGGGTCGGATAGCTTAGTTTTCAACCCCTCATATTCTCCCGAGCGAACGACTGCTAGGTTTCTTCTTTCATCACTCTTTGCAGCGTTCTCGTAGAAATATACAGGTATCTGAAGTTCTTCGCCAACTCGCTCCCCCAGTTTATGGGCGAATGAGGCAGTTTCTTCCATTGTAATGTTAGCTATTGGCACCATGGGGCAAACGTCTGTTGCTCCCATCCTGGGGTGCTCTCCATTATGTTTGCTCATGTCGATAAGCTCCGAGGCTTTTTTGATCAATTTAAAAGCTGCGTCCACTACAGCGTTTGGTTCTCCGACAAATGTGATAACCGTCCTGTTTGTTGCTTTTCCAGGGTCTACATCCAGCAGTCGTACTCCTTCGGACGATTCAATGACATCCGTAACTTGTTTGATGATGTCGGTATCTCGACCTTCGCTGATGTTAGGTACGCATTCAATTAACTGCATGTTGTGATTTATTAGTTACTAAAATATCGATTGCAAATATCACGTTTATAAGTGATTTACAACTGCTGCTTCGAAGTTATTATTTGAATTTCGGTTGCCAAACTCTTTTTCAATGGGTTTTTAAAAAAGACACGTTCTTTAGCAAGAAAATCAGATTCAGTCTATTGGACCTAATTGCGAACAAGACTCCGATGCTCACGATAGAAATATTCAGATTGTTTAGTAAGAATTACGGGCGATCAGTATTTGTAATCGACAGATTTCCCCGATTCCTGATTCACATAAACCACGACAACGTAGTCCTTATCTTTATCAGGATAGCGAATGCTCTTAATGTTGAAGAATAATTTCTTCGATGAAAGCTTCCTGCATTTGTCACCATGTGCATCATGGATCAAAGCGAGTCCTATTTTTGGCGGTAGACTTTTTTGATAAGCTCTGTTGCCATATAGCACAAAATCATGTTCCTTACAACCACCATAGGATACATCGATCTCTAAAATGTCTCCTTTAATGCGTAGGCTATTGATGTTGACCACGTCAATGGACTTAGGCAAAAGAAATGCATCGGTCATGTGGATCATCTTTACGTTATCCTGCACTGATTCTTCAGTGGCTGGATTATCGGCAGCTTCTTTTTTAGCTTTGCAGGATGCTGTTCCAATAAGAAGCAGCAACATCATAATGGGTAGTTTAATTGGTATCATCACATCAAGTTTAAGTGTTTAAATTAATAAAACAAAAACTATTCCAATTCACATTGGGATAAACTGCTCGAGTTGGGGGCGTATCTAAAAAATTCACTTATGAAGGGGGAGCTACTCATTTGGTGTCAAGTAGACGCTGCAGTGAATACATTTCATCTCTCAGCCTTCCGGCTTCAATAAAATTCAGCTCTTTTGCGGCTTTTTCCATTTCTTCTTTTGTGCTTTCAATTGCTCTTTCCAATTCTTCTGCCGACATAAATGATATTACCGGATCGGCTGCCAGGTCAACACCTCGAGGTTCTAAATATGCCTTTTCTTCCTCTTGTTTACCTTTTCCTACCTTGCTTTTTTCAAGTATCTGTTGTCTGCTGGAGACGATCTGCTTAGGTGTTATACCATGTTTCGTATTGTAGTCTGTTTGTTTCTCCCTCCGTCTATCGGTTTCGTCAATGGTCCTTTTCATGGAGTTAGTTATTTTATCAGCATACATAATGACTCGACCGTTAATATTTCTTGCGGCACGTCCAACTGTTTGAACAAGGCTTCTTTCTGATCGCAAAAACCCTTCTTTGTCGGCATCCAAGATGGCGACTAATGATACCTCAGGTAGATCCAGTCCTTCACGCAATAAATTTACACCTACCAAAACGTCGTAAACTCCGAGCCGCAGATCTCTCAGAATTTCAACTCTATCAAGGGTATCAACATCAGAATGAATGTAAGTTGTTTTCAGCCCAAACCTATCCAAATATTTGTGTAATTCTTCTGCCATTCTTTTGGTCAATGTCGTTACTAATGTGCGTTCCTTTCTTTCAATGTTTATTTGGATTTCTTCGATCAGGTCATCAATCTGATTGAGGCTGGGTCGAACATGGATAGTAGGGTCGAGAAGACCTGTTGGTCTAATAACCTGCTCGATCACGACCCCTTCAGATTTTTCTAGTTCATAATCCGCTGGGGTGGCTGTTGTATAGACCACCTGCTTGGCAAGCGTTTCGAATTCTTCGAATTTCAACGGCCTGTTGTCCATTGCTGCAGGTAATCTGAAACCGTGTTCAACCAGGTTGATCTTGCGGCTTCTGTCTCCACCGTACATGGCTCGGACCTGAGGTATTGTCACGTGACTTTCATCTATGATCATTAAATAGTCATCGGGAAAATAATCGATCAGACAGAATGGTCTTGTTCCGGGCTCCCTTTTGTCAAAATACCTGGAATAGTTTTCAATGCCTGAGCAATAGCCGAGCTCCCGCATCATTTCCAGATCAAAATTTGTTCTCTCGTCTAAGCGTTTTGCCTCCAAATGTTTGCCTAGCTCCTTAAAAAACTCGACCTGCTTAGTAAGATCGTCCTGGATTTCAAGTATGGCCTGTCTGATGGTTTCCGGGCTGGTAACGAAAATATTAGCAGGGAAGATCTGAATTTCCTCGAAACCATCCAATGTAGTATTGTGTAATGGATCGAAAGACTCAATGCTTTCAATTTCATCTCCCCAGAAAACTACCCGTATTGCAAAATCAGCATACGCCACGTAAATGTCAACAGTATCTCCCTTTACTCGAAATTGCCCACGCCCAAGCTCGATATCCGTTCGAGAGTACAGGTTTTCCACCAGCTGAAGTAAGAACTTATTTCTAGCGATCAGCTGACCGACCTCTATTTTGATCAGTCCTTTATGAAACTCTGCAGGATTACCGATCCCGTATATGCAGGATACTGATGAGACAACGATCACATCTCTTCGTCCGGATAGTAGGGCAGAAGAGGCGCTAAGTCTTAACTTCTCAATTTCATCATTGATGGACAGGTCCTTTTCAATAAATGTGTTGGTAACCGGGATATAAGCTTCCGGCTGGTAGTAATCGTAGTAGGAAACAAAATACTCAACGGCATTCTTAGGGAAGAAGCTTTTGAACTCTCCATATAGCTGTGCTGCAAGAGTCTTGTTGTGGGAGAGGACCAGGGTCGGACGATTTACTTCTGCAATGAGATTGGCTGCAGTAAATGTTTTACCGCTACCGGTAACACCAAGAAGAGTTTGATGACTTACCCCTTCCTGAAGGCCTGAAACAAGCTGTTCTATCGCCTCTGGCTGATCTCCGGTTGGAACATAATCGCTTATTAATTCAAAATTCACAGCTGCAAATTTAGGTTTTTGATCTCCTGTTAATGTCGTATTGCCTAACTTTATTATATGTTAGATGAAAAGGAGTTCAATAAAATGAATACGGCTCAGCGATTTGATCACTTGAAAAAAGAAGGGCATCATCTGGCATCAAGATTCTACACAGATTACAACGTTCATCTCTGTTACGTCGAACCATTTTACACTGAGATCTGGTATAAGATGGGTTTTGATATGATCTATTGGATAGAGATCGTTAAGAACAAGGACATACTAGGGGCATACACTGACCTGGTTGATATCAATAAGAACCTGAAGAATTGAAATGTCTGTTTTTCATAAGCCTACTTTTGGCAGGCAATTGCTATTCTCAGGATTCGCGTGTGAGATCGAGCAGACAGTATCGTGATTCTGTTGCAAGAGTTAATGTCCATGCTGTTATGAATGGATGTTTGCTGGTACGGCTAAGAACCAATCAGAAAAAGATACAGGCGCTGGTACAAAGAGGGGATACTTCAACTGCCAACAAAGAAGAAAAAATGATGAAATTGAAGCATCTTGAAATAGTAAGTGCCTTTAAGTTGAATTATTCTTTTTCAAATATATATTTCTTTTATTCTCATAATTCAGGAAGAGTGAGTTCAGGGGATCTCAAAGGAGTATTGCTGGATGATCATCTGCTTACTCCAACTGATGTTGAGTTAAATGAATTTTTAATTGTTGATCCGTACTTTATTGAGTTTGTCCATATGAATTCACATCAACAAGGACTTGCAGTATTGAACAAAGACCTGGTACAGTTGGAAAGGCCTTTTCCGTATTATGTACGTAAGCGAGAAGCACTTTTCTTTTTAAGGAGAGACTACCATACTATGGTAGCGATCCTCCAGAAAAATCTTGAATTTGCGGCGAGGAAGTATGGTCCTAGCTTGAAATAGCTGTAGTTCAGATAATGGCCCCGCAAAGCCATTATTTTTAGTCCTTTTTTGGCCATTTAAAGAATTGCGTTCCCAAAATGGGAACAATAGTAATCGCTCCATTATTTTAATAGTCACTTAATCAGCAAGTTACGTAAAAGGACTGATCGTTGCGAGCCATATATGCACTCAAGTAGCTCAAATAAGAGAGTTTGCCGATCCATCACAATTCTTTAACTATAAGTAATGTTAGCGGATCTGAAAATTGCTTGTAAGGTTCTGTCTGAAAAGCAGTCGGTAGTAAACTAAAAATATAGCAATCATGAAAAACTGGACATTAAGTATTTTAATTATCAGCGGACTTATAGGGATAGAAAACACGTCTATTGCACAAGAAAATGTTGCCTCATTTGATGAGCTCACGCTCACAGTCAAAGGGAACGTTGTAAATACGGTAGAAAAGGTAAAAGAATTTGATTTCAATGTTTTTGAAAATGGCAAGGTGATTTATTCGCATCATTCAAACAACGGAAAATTTGAGTATAGGCTCCCGTACAATTCGTCTGTAATGATAGAATTTATTGCAGATGGGCATTACACCAAGAGAATAGCGCTAGCTACAAATTCAAAAGCACGCCTTGGTGGCGGACCTACATTGTCAATGACGATGACACTTATATCAACGATGCGTTATCCTGAATTACAGAAGATGCAGAGTCTTATGGATTTTCCTGCAGCTTTTATTACCTATGATAGGGCTGGAGTATCCTATGATAAGAACGAGGATTTTAGTCGTGTAATTAATAGCGCTATGGTAAAGGTCATTCCGGGCATAGACTACAGTGATAGTAAGCTTGCAAGCTTGGATTGGTAAGTATTTGGAATAAGACATGAGGAGGGTACAGAGTAGGCCCGAAAGATAAACAGCATTTAATCATCCATTGTTTTTCAAAATTAAAGGTCGTCATTGGGCGGCCTTTTTTCATTGATCATTCCAGATCGACCACGATTTTTCCGCTTGTTGTTTCAGCATAGTAAGACCATTAAGTACAGTAGCACCGTTGTCCTCACCTTTTTTCATAAATGCGGTTTGCTCCGGATTGTATATTAGGTCAACAAGTAGGTGCTGAGTAGTTATGTTTTTATATGGAATGTCTGGTTGGGTATTGTGGAATGGATACATACCGACGGGAGTTGCGTTAACGATGAGCTGGCATGCGGAAATAATCTCCCGGTTTACTTCTTGATAGTGAAGTTGATCATCCACAGGGCTTCTTGATACTGAATAGCATTCTACTCCAAGATGTTGTAGCACATGCAGTACGGCTTTTGAAGCACCTCCTGTTCCTAGCACAAGTGCCCGTTCGTGATTGCTTTTCAGGAAGGGTTTTATTGCTTGGCTAAAACCAAATGCATCGGTGTTGTGACCGATCAGCTTTTCCGAGGTGAACTGAATGGTATTTACTGCTCCAATTTCTTGTGCAATAGGGTCCAGCTCATCCAGAAATTCAAGTACTTTTTCCTTATAGGGAACCGTCACATTTAGGCCGTTGGGTTTGTTTGTACTGATAAGATTAGGTAGCTCACTAATGGATTCCAGCTCAAAATTCAAGTACTTGTGGTCGAGTTGAAGCTCTTTAAATTTTTTTGTGAAATACGATCTGGAAAATGAATGATCAAGTTTCCTCCCAATTAGTCCGAAGGTCTTAGGCCTCATCTTTCTTCATCTTTTTAGCGATGAATTCCATCAGGAAGATAAATCCAAATCCAACGATCATCAGCGCAATTGCAGCGAATAGCTGGGGGTCTGTTAGATTTGTTTCCGTCACTTCAGCGACTCCGTCAGTGGTAAACACAGAGATGTCTACGGTTGCAAACGATTTTCCGGGAAGGATGCTTCTTTCAACCAGTGATGTCACATGCATCATGTCGGGCTCTCCTGCGTGACTAACATATACTTTCTGCACCTCTTTCCAGGGCCAGATCTTATTCAGCGAGCCGATCAAGAATCCGGTTAATACGGCAATGGTCACATTTTCGAATTTCCTGAA
>Ga0206681_10001089_pt1 | contig 13001 bp, 10 predicted proteins | sample M150012015metaG_FD_161048 | JGI IMG/M metagenome (GOLD analysis project Ga0206681, IMG submission 161048) | Ammonia-oxidizing marine archaeal communities from Monterey Bay, California, United States - M1 500m 12015 | ecosystem: Environmental > Aquatic > Marine > Intertidal zone | place: USA...
GCCACCACAGCAACTATGGATATTGATATTGTCCCTCCTCCCTTTGTAGATGCGGGACCTGATCAAACGATTACCTGTACTTCGAATATGGGAGGAGCGCAGATAGGCTCAGCTCCTGTTGCGGGGAACACATACAGCTGGATTCCAAGCTCTGGCTTGTCGCCATCAAATAGCTCTAATCCAATTGCAAACCCCGTAGGGACAACAACCTATACTGTTACGGTAACGAATTCGACAGGATGTGTATCTGTGGATCAGGTAAACGTCTCTTTAGATATTGTCCCTCCTATTGTTGGTATTACAAACAATACAGGCACAACGGTTCTTACGTGTACTTTGTTAGACATCAGTCTAACAGCAACGGGAGGTGCTAGTTATTCTTGGGATAGCGGCCTTGGGATTTCTAGTAGTGTAACGATTAATTCACCTGGGATTTATACAGTCACTGGAATTGCACCAAATGGATGTGAAGCGACGTCACAGATAGAAATTACCCAGGATAACAATGTAGATTTGATTTTATCTCTTTTAGATGACGAAATATGTAGTGGAAGCGATGTAACGATTACCGCGAATAGCACCAATGCGACAAGCTTTGACTGGACGGTTGTAGAGAACGGAGTGACTGGAGCGACAGCAGGTTCAGGAGCGAATAGTGCCCAGGGACTGGACATCACCCAGACCTTAACTACAACAGGAACTGTACCTGGAACTGTTGACTATATCATAAGCCCTGTTTTAGGTATATGCACAGGGGCTTCGCAAATAATTACAGTGACAGTCAATCCGCCTGTATTACCGTCATTTACTCAGCTTGGCCCTTTCTGTGAAAATGAAATACCAACTACTGGCCTGCCAGCGATATCTTATAATGATATTTCAGGTAGCTGGAGCCCTTCGACGATAAACACCTCTTTAACTGGAGTTTCGACGTATACATTTACGCCGGCAGCGAGCGAATGCGCTTCGATTACAACGATGGATATTTTAGTTCATCCACTGCCTAATGTAACTTTTTCTGCAGATATACTTGAAGGGTGTGCGCCTTTAAATGTGACCCTAACCAGCGGAAGTACTTCAGGTAATTGTATATGGACTATTAGTAATGGCGATGTCATCAATGGCTGTACGGCAACAACAAGCCTTTCCGCTCCAGGGTGCTATGATGTAAGCTTATTATTAGAAGAAAATGGCTGCACCAACAGCTTGACAATACCGGATTATATATGTGTTCAAAACAATCCTATTGCGGCGTTCACATATTCTCCAGATGCTTTTGTAGATGTGAATCAGCTGGTGACCTTTACAAATAACAGTCAGGGAGCTGTGGAATACATATGGAATTTTGGGGACGGGTCATCTAATGCGATCATAAACCCGACCCATCTATATGGAGAGACAGAGGGAGGAGCGCTGATTACGCTTATAGCGATTAGTGATTTCGGTTGTACAGACACCGTAGAACATTTCATACCCTATGACGAACAGGAAATTTTCTATGTTCCCAATACATTCACTCCGGATGGAGACAATTTCAATCAAATATTCACTCCGGTATTTTATTCTGGATTTGATCCGTATAATTTTGAGATGTTAATTTTCAATAGATGGGGAGAGCTTATCTTTGAAACACATAATTCAGAAATAGGATGGGATGGAAGCTATGGAACAGAAGGAAGAGATGCACAAGATGGCGCGTATACATGGAAAATAACTTACAAAAACCCGGAAACAGACGAACGTAAATTTGCGGTTGGTCATGTAACCTTATTGCGATAAAACACGAATAAAGAATAAAACTTTTTCGTTGGAAACTACAAGAATTTCATTTTACATTAATCGTTTGCTATGGGTATTTGTATCCCTCCTTCCAATACTTATTTTACCGATTCCAGGCTTGCCTCTAATATTTACCACTCCTAAAGCAATTCTTTTAACTGTTTTTTCCATAATTCTTTTACTGCTATTGATAAAACAAAGGCATAAAGAGGACCGTATAGAATCAAAACTGCTTTTTATTTATTTGGGCCTTGTTTTCATAGCGTCAATAATGGCTTATAAGCCGGTTTTAGCTTTAACAGGGATAGCGGAACGTGCGGGAAGGTTTGAAGGATTTATTACTTTGTTTTTTTATGGTGTATTATTTATTGCTGCAAAAAACAATTTACAAGTGAAAAGAAAAAATATAATGTTCTTTCTCACAGTGCAAAGCATAGTAGCGCTATACGCAATTCTTCAATTTTATAATATAAACCCTTTAGTTACTTACATGAACTTTGAAATAGGGACCTATTCTACTATTGGAAATCAAAATTTTTTGGGATCGTTTTGTGTGACCTTGTTAATTCTATCTTCAGGGCTGTTTTTAATGGATAAAAAACCCACTACTCTTTTGATAACGGCCATATTTTTTGGAGGTTTTTTAGCATCGAATACAAGGGGGTGCTGGATTGCTTTTGCTGTAATATTGGTTTTCTCTCTGTTTTTGTTGGCCAAAAAAAGATTTATTGGCGCATATTTTTCTCTTTTGCTTTCATTTTATGCAGTTTTTCTCATCATGAATTATACAAATCAGAATCATCTTGTAGGAAGGGCAAAAAGTATAGAACACCAGTTTACTGTTGAAAGCGAAGCTGCCGGATCGGGACGGGTTCAAATCTGGTATATGTCTAAAGAAGCAATTTGGGCAAATCCGATTTTCGGAACAGGCCCGGAAAACCTGAAAGAGTATTTTTTCCAATCGAATAATGAACGGTTTATAATTTACGGGAAAAGAACAGGTAAAACGGTTGACAAAGCACATAGTGAGGTTTTACACATAATGGCCGTATCTGGAATACCGGCTGCACTTGTTTATTTGTGTTTTTTACTTGCTATTTATTGGAAAAACAGGAAGTTTATTTTACATCATAATTCTTCTACGATTCTGGCTTTTACTGTAAGCGCTTATCTGGTACAGGCACTTTTTAATATTAGCGTGATAGCAGTTGCCCCTTTATTTTGGATAATTCTTGGGGTATTTGCTCGCGGGCAATTAATTCAAAAAGACGATTTTTTCTCTTATTGAAATACATCCAGGAGAACACCATCGTACGAAGCAAATACAATTTTTGGATGACTTTCTTGCCAATATATATTTCCTTTTGAATCAATCCCAATCGCCCCAGCAAAGCCATCAATTTCATCAAGATCCTTGAAAGTTTGATTAAAAGCAGATTCTATACTTTGTCCATCGGTAACCCGTGTAACTATTTTACAAGCAAGCGCAGCATTAATTATATCTTCCCCAACCCCAGTACAGCTAATAGCACAATTCCTATTTGCATAATTACCGGCAATAGTTGCAGAATCAGACACTCTTCCAGGGATCTCAAACCCCTTTCCACCTGTTGATGTAGCAACAGCTAAATCTTTATTTTTGTCCAAAGCAACACAACCGACAGTACCTGTTTTAGATGACCTAAGCTTCATGTTAAATTCCTTTCTTCTCTCCTTCGTTTCTGTAGAAAAGGAATCAAAACCCTTTAAATTTGCATATTGTTTTGCTCCATCACCACTTAAAACACGGTCCCCTTCTCCCAGTAGTTTTTCAGCAATTAGAACAGGGTTTTTAACTTTCTCGATATTGATTACACCACTGAATTTAGATTCTATACCATCCATTATAGCTGCGCTCATTCGTATTCTTCCATCACCTTGGATTTGAGAGCCTGTACCTGCATTAAACAAAGGGCAGTCTTCCAATAATGAGGTGGTGTAAACGACTGTTTCTAATGCAGAGTGTGTTCGAAGAAAAGCGTAGCCTTTGGTAATAATGTCTTTTAAAGCGGCCTGTTTTTTATGCTTGGTTTCATCAGATTGCGATGATTCACTAAAAAACCCACCGTGAATCACAATTTTCATGTGGATATATTTGCTTTTTTATGTATAGAAAATGAATGATTATTTAATAAATAGACATCCCCCTTGCTCATCACGTGAACTACAAGGTTTTTAATCGACACAGGATCGCCTATTTCAACATCTGAAATGTTTGTATCCGCGATTCTTCTTCCGTCTACCAATATAACCAGACCAGATCCAATGGCTTCCATTTTAAACCCATCCCTAATTAATAAACCGGTGTCCTCTCCAAGACCGAGGCCTAACATTTTTGGACTTGAAACGACTGCCTGAAACAGCCTGCCGATTCTTCCTCGTTTAACAAAATGCGTATCTACTGTTACATTGTCAATAAGACCTAAACCTGCGGTAATTTTAATTTCTCCTTTAAGCAGGGCTTCCTGGCTAGAGCCTTGATATATCATTTGTTTCGATGCACAGGCAGCCCCAGCTGAAGTCCCCGCGTATAGAAACGGCTTATTGATGTATTTATTCAAAATAAGTTCGTGCAAGGAGGTCCCGCCAAGTATAGAAGTTAATCTAAGCTGATCTCCTCCAGTGAAAAAGACAATATCTGCTTTTTCAATTCGGGCTAAAACCCCTGAATTCTCGCATTCTTTTCGGCTTTCAATTTTTAATACTCCTACATTTTCGGCGCCCAGAAAACGAAATGCTTTTGCATACTCGTCGCCGACAATCGCCGGGATTTTTGAGGCGGTTGGAATAATTTCAATTCGAGAACGAATACCAGCTACAGACTCGTCTAAAATCCGCCGTAGAATGCCTTTTTCAAAAAAGTTTAGATTTTTTTCGACTTGATCTGTGAATTCCTTTTCGGTAAAACTTCCTTTATCGACCCCCCCCCCAATAATTATCATTTTTCCTTTAGGCGTCATATAACAAAAATAAGATTTTTACGAAATAATTCATTATCAAAATCCGAATTGTTAATTCCTTTGTTGATTTCTAGTAAATTTAAGAAGAAACAACTCAAAGCAATATGTGTAAATTTGAACCTAATGAGTCAAACTGTCAAAATAATTAATACCTCTAATAACCCTAATCCTGAATATACAACAACAGGTTCTTCGGGGATGGATGTACGGGCCTTTATTGATGAACCCATAACAATCCAGTCTCTTGATCGTGCATTGATAAAAACAGGGCTGTTTATCGAGATGGATAACTCTATTGAATGTCAGATAAGACCCAGAAGTGGCCTCGCATTAAAAAAGGGGCTCACTGTTTTGAACAGTCCCGGTACAATTGATGCAGATTACAGAGGGGAAGTCGGAGTAATTCTTATGAACCTATCAAGAGATTCAGTTGTAATATATAATGGCGACCGAATAGCTCAAATGGTTTTTGCGAGAATTGAAAAAGTAGACCTCGAGAATGTTGATATTGTGGAGTCTACGGACAGGGGCTCTGGAGGATTTGGAAGTACAGGAATAAAATAAATTAGCATGAAAATAATTGTACCCATGGCGGGCAGGGGAAGTCGTTTAAGACCCCACACATTAACAGTTCCAAAACCACTCTTACATGTTGGCGGTAAACCAATAGTCCACCGTTTGGTTGAAGACATTGCGGAGATGTGTCAGGAGAAGATAGAGGAAATCGCATTTATTGTAGGGGATTTTGGTAAAGAGGCGGAGGAAGAGCTTATACTTGTAGCAAGGGCGCTGGGAGCAACTGGATCAATATTCTATCAGGACGAGCCACTTGGAACTGCGCATGCCGTGCTATGTGCTAAGGAGAAATTAAATGGTCCGGTGATTATAGCTTTTGCGGATACCTTATTTAAAGCAGAATTTAAAATATCGGATACACAGGAAGGGATTATTTGGGTGAAAAAAATAGAAGATCCCAGTTCATTTGGCGTGGTAAAGCTGAATGAAAAGGGTGCAATAATAGATTTTGTGGAAAAGCCTAATGAATTTGTTTCAGATTTGGCGATGATAGGAATTTACTATTTTAAATCAGGGGAACAATTGAAAGAAGAGCTCAATTACCTCATAGAGAACAATATTTCAAAAGGAGGAGAATACCAGCTTCCGGACGCCCTGAGAAGACTCACGAATAAAGGAGTTTCTTTTGTTCCTGGTGAAGTTTCTGAGTGGTTGGATTGCGGTAATAAAGCGGTCACAGTTGAGACGAATCATCAGGTATTAAATTTTGACAAACAAAAAGGGAAAGAGTTAATTGATTCTGACGCAGAAATCATTGAAAGTGTTATACTGGAGCCATCATATATAGCTAAAGGGGTGAAAATTTCGAAGTCTATTATAGGGCCGCACGTTTCAATAGGACAAAATACAGAAATTAGCAATTCCATTATTTCAAATTCAATTATTCAGCAAGATTCTAAACTATCTAAATTAATTTTAAAGGATTCTATGATTGGAAGCTCTGTAATTGCAAATGGAAAAACTGATAACCTGAGTCTTGGTGATTATACAGAGATAAATGATGCGGTTTAATTTACTGATAGTACTTTTTTACGCTTTGTTTTCTTGTAAAACCGGTTCAGAACTGGCTTCTGTTTCAAAGTCTGCCGAATTCACAAAATCATTTCACGAAGGATTACGCTTGAAGCTCCTGGGGAATTATGATGAGGCATTAGATTCTTTTAGGAAGTGCTTAAAAGAGAAGACTGATGATGATGCCAGTCACTTTGCGATGGCCCAAATTTATTTAATGAAAGGAAATTTAATTGAGGCAAAGAAGCATACGATAGAAGCAGCGAGTAAAGACGAAAATAATATCTTTTATCGAATTGAGCTTGCATATATGTATAGAGAGCTTAATGAATTTGAAATATCAGCACAGATATTTGAACATCTTATTTCTGATCGCCCAAGATCATCTAAGTATTATTTTGAAGCTTCCAAATCGTGGGACCAAAGTGAAAAACTAAACAAGGCAATACAAGTTTTGAACAGGCTGGACGATGCCATGGGAATTAGTGTAGAAACATGCCTGAAGAAACACCGTTGGTATATAGAATTAGGAAACACTAAGGAAGCGGAAAAAGAACTCGTAAAAATTCAAAAGAAAGACCCAGATAATCAATATGTTACGGCAAGCTTTGTAGATTTTTATTTCAGAACAGGACAAACAGAGAAAGCCATTTCGAAGCTAAAAAAATTGGTTGAAACGGATCCTAAAAATGGTAAAGGGTTGCTATTATTAGCAGAATACTCGTATGACAATGAGGACATTGAACAAGCAACAGATTATTTCTTAAAGGCGATACGTTCAGAAAATCTACGCGCTCACGAAACCATTAATTCCTTGCAATTTCTGATTTATCAAAAAGACATACTGCCCATCGAAGAAGGACTAGTCTTTGCGGAAAAAAGTTATTCAAATAACGATACTGTAATGGAATTCATAGGGGATTATCATATAGAAAATCAGCACTATGAAAAAGCCTTAGTCGTTTTTGAAAAAACCCTTGAAGCGAACCCTAATTCTTATAGGATATGGGAAAAGGTGCTTAATGTGCATTATGACAATCAAAAGTGGAACAACCTAATAAAAAAATCAAAAAACACGATAAAAACATTTCCTCTTAAACCCCTTCCGTATTACATGCTGAGCGTAGCCTATAACCAAACGAAACAATATGGATTAGCTAAACAAACCGCAAGGGAGGGAATTGATCTGATTGGAATCGCGATGCAGGGGAGTGAACGAATTATGGAAGCGGATCTTAGGGGCCAGCTGGGGGAGTCAAATTTCGGACTGAATCAATACGAAGAAGCCAAGACGAATTATTTAAATGCCATTAAAATATCACAGCATAAAGAGAACGACTATCTTAAATTTAATTTTTGTTTCAGGCTGTATGAATACAACAGGGATTTAGAAATGGCGATTGAATTTTTAAATGAAATGCTGTTGACCAGTAATTCGGAAAACTTTGACGTACTTCTTTTAAAAGGAGACATCTATTTTAGAAAAGAGAATTTTCAGGAAGCCTTATCTGTTTTTGACAAATTGAAAATTGATTATAACGATAATCCAATGGTTTATGAAAGAATAGGAGATGTAAAGGCAAAGTTAAATAATCTTAAAGAAGCACTCGAGTTTTGGAAAGAGGCACAAAAATTGGGGTCAACAAATGAACTTCTTCAAAAAAAGATAGAGAATGAGGCGTATTTTGAATAACATATTGTGGTTTACTTTTGCATGCAGTATTGTTTCATGTTCGAAGCAATGGTCTGATATGCAGGACAAACCGGATAAGCTACCAAGGATTAAAGAAAGAGTATTTGTAGAAAAACTCGATAGTATTCATTCTGTGAAGCCAAAATATTATTATTCAAAAATTAAGATTGGGTACAGCAATGGCGATCATAAATTTAACTTTAAGTCCTCGATGAATATTGTCTTGGATTCTGCCGCATTCACTATAATTTCCAAGGGACCGATTCGTCCTTATGAAGCCTATCTTGACCAGAAAGGGATTATTATTTCCGATAAATTGAAAAAATGCTATACAAACAAAGACATTTCCTCTTATTCCGAATTGTGGGGAATAGCTCTTTCGTTTGATAATATCCAGGAGCTATTTTTCGGGCTGCCATTGGGTTTTTCGGCAGACAAGAAATACCATGTTATAAATAATCCACATGAATATATTTTGTCTTCACACAAAAAAAGGGAGCAAAAGAAAAGTGAAAAACGGCATAAGTCAAACATCATTTACACGTATAAATTAAATTCGTCTGGTAGCAACTTGTCCTCAGTTCATGTGCTTAGTCCAGCAGATTCGGTTAAAATTGACATAGAATATGTGGAATGGCAAAAAGCAGAAAACATGTTGTTTCCAAAAGAAATGAATGTTATTTTTAGCGGTCCTTCAATAGATGTCAAAATTAAAATGGTATACAATAAACTTACAATCGGAGAGCCTAGAGAGTTATTCATCATTATTCCTGAGAAATATGAAAAATGTGATTAAAGTAATTTTACTGTGCTCAATTGCTCTTCCGGGTTTTAGCCAATCTAAAAGCGAAAAGCTCAAAAAGGAACAACACAAACTGGAGAAAAAAATAGCAAATACTAAAAGCTTATTGAAAAAGGTTTCTTCAAACAAGGAAGAGTCTTTAAATGAACTTCAGCTAGTAGAAAATCAAATAAAAAGCAGGGAAGCCCTTCTTAGGGTTTATGACAATCAGGTTAAAATGGCAGACATTTATATTCAGGAGAAGGAGAGCGAATTGAAGGCACTTAGATTACGTATAGAGAAGCTGAAAAAACAATACAAGGAAATGATTCTGTATGCCTATAAAAACAGAAACAAGAATGGACAAATGATGTATGTGCTTTCTGCAGACAGCTATTATGATTCTCAAAAAAGAAACAAATACTTAAAAAGTGTTTCGTCGCTCCATAAAAAACAGCTGGCCCTCATTAAGCAGGATCAAATTAAGATCAATCAGGAAATAGAACGAATCGAAATCGAAAAAAACCGAAAAAAAGAAACTCTCATTCAGAAGCGTATTGAGAGGGAAGAAATTGAGACGGACAGACAGAAAAAATTAGAATTACTTGCATCTATCCAAAACCAGGAAGCTGTTCTGATAGCCGATATAAGAAAAAATGAGAGTAAAAAACAAAAAATCAAAAAAAGAATAAACGCAGAGATCAAAAGAGAGATTGAAGAAATAGAGAGGAAAAGAAGAGAAGCGGCAATAAAGAACGGAGAAACTACGACCAATACAAATGTGGATTTTAGGGACGAATCATCTGAAGGAAAAATTGTAAGTAAAAAATTTGAGAACAACAGAGGCACATTACCGTGGCCAGTGGAAAAGGGTTCTATAGTAGAAAGGTATGGCAGAAATCAGCACCCCTCCTTAAAAGGAGTTTACACCAATAATAATGGAATAGACATTTCCTGTCCGTTAAACGCCTCAATTAGAGCAATTTTTAATGGCGAGGTTTCAAGTGTGTTTACGATTTCCGGATCCGGAAAGGTGGTCATTATTAAACATGGAAATTATAGAACAGTGTATAGTAATTTAAAAGAAACAACTGTTTCCAAAGGAGATAAAATAGCTACAAAACAGCGTATAGGAACCGTGATAGGAGAGAGCTCTTCTATAGGGAAGCTGCATTTTGAAATACATAAGGTGTCGGGAACAGCTACAAAAAGCCTCAATCCTGTGTTGTGGATTTATAGGTAGAATTTTTCGCAAGCATCATCGAAACGATCATGGCCGCCATTGCCCAAACTGGAACAGCCGCTTTATCCGTGTCAAGGTAATTATTTAGTAAAGAGTGAATAAAATACGAGGATAACGAAATAATAATACCCATGATCAATAATTTAACGTCGTTTTCTTCTGAAGGAGTTTGATAATAGAGATTAATCGCGGAATAGAATATAGCCGTAATTATTGACAGGAATGTTAATAAACCAACGAGCCCGCTTTCTGATAAGGCGCTTAAATATTCACTATGAGCATTTCCAAGATCACCAAAATTTGTAGAAATAATCGTTAGGTTTTCAGGATCCTGGAATGGGGCATACTCAAAGGCATAGGTTCCCGGCCCATACCCAAATACAGGCTTTTTCTCAAACATTTCAACGGCACAATCCCATCTATTAATGCGCTCCAGATTAGACGCGTCAGTGGTTACATTGGTCGCGCTTTGCATTTTTTCCTCAAAAGATTCTGTGGTATGTTCGTATTTGTTTTTTTCAAGGAACATCTGTAAGCTATCCCATTGAGAGTATATACCAATAAGGACCACAGCTGCTACTCCTATTAGGAATTTAATATTTACTTTGAAATACACAATTAACCCGATTCCCGCCGCGCAAATCACACTTAACCAGGCTGCCCTTGTATATGAAAAAATCAAGCCCACAATTAAAATCACATTAAGAAGAATTAGTACTGCCTTGGATAAAGGGGGACTCCCTTTTTGCTTTAAAAGTGCAAGGCTAATAGGTAAACAAAGTGCAATTGTGGCACCGTATACCGTATGATCCTTGAAGAAGGGCCACATAACCCAATGCCCTTCATCTTCTCCAAAGCCATAGGTAGAATGGTGGATTAATGTGTAGCAAACGACCAAACAGCAAGAAATAATAAATACCCATAAAAAGATTACTCTATTTTCATGTTTTCTAAAAAAATGGGTGCCAAAAAAAAGAATTGGGATAATAAACCAAAGCTTTGCCAGTAGAAATTTAAAAGAAACTAATGGGTCTGAACTTGTAACAGAAGTAATCAGTAACCATATTATGTATCCTATAACACTAATTATTATTGGGTGCTTCCACATGCGGCTATCTAGGAAGGGGCTTTTGATTTGAAGAAATATAAAAAACAACATAAGCCCAAATAAGAGAGGTTCTGTAGGTAGAAAAAGACCTAAGCTGTCGGTGTATTCCTCAATATTTATGGAAATAGGAGTAAGAAAGGCAATCGCTAAGAAAAACTTTTCTGTTTCGTATATAGCAAAGTACATCAAGAGAAAAGCAACTGGAAAAAGGGAGAGATATTCCAGCCTTACAGAATTAAATACTCCAAAAAGTAAGGCGATAATAATCGCACCCAATGCTACACTGATTTTATTAAACAAAGTCATGCTTACGACTTCATTTTTAATTCTCTATAGCGCTCATTAATAAGAAGACAAAATACAATAAAAACAAAGGATCCGATTGCGGCAATGATTGTGATAATTATCCTTTTAGGTTGATCTTTACGATCGGCAACCTCAGCCCTTTCTACAACAAACTTATGACTAAAGACAGTGGCAGCATCCGATTCAGCCTGTTCATAAGCCACCTTAAAATCTTCCATTTTAACGATCTTTTCATTCCTTTTCCTTTCCAGACCATCATATGTCGACCCGTATTTAGAGTTCGCTTCGATTTTCTCTCTTAGCTGCTCCTTTTCTTTAGGGTTTTTCGAGTCAACGAGTGCTTGAAATAATCTTGAGCGAACATCTATAGAAACGACTCCTAATTTTGATAAACGGTTCATCTCGTCTAAAATCTCATTGATTTCATTATCGAGCTGCTCCTTTTTTCGTTTTGTAATTTCAAAAGCAGGAAGGGTTCTTTTTCGAATAATAATGTTCTTTACGGTATCAATTAGTCCTACAATTTCGTTGGCCATTTTAGCCGCAAGCTTGGGGTCCTTATCTAAAACGTCAATTTTAATTGATCCAAATCTTGTTCTTTCAAATGAAAAATGACCTTCATAAGCTGTATTAAGCTTGTCGTATTTATAATCATCATTATCACTTATATTGTAATGCTTCATTAAATCATACTTCTCAACAATGAGGTCTTTTATTTGTGCAGATTGCAAAATCTGTACAAGCTGTTCAGCTTGCTCTTCTTCTCCAAAATCCATTGACGACGCTTTTACGTTTCGCTGCTCGGAAAATGAAACCGAGCTTGAAGCGGAGGGATATACAATCGCTGTTGATAAATATAAGGGAGTAATCAAGTAGGAAAGGCCAAAAGCCAATGCACTTACAATAAAGGAAAACGATAAAATTATTTTTCTTTTTCGAAATAAAAAAGTTATAAGTTTCTCCCTTTCTTCAGTTAAATTTAGATTAGTCTTTTCCATTGCATATTTTTCAGGTTACGAAAATAGGACATATAAACACAAATAAAACTGTATTTCAAATAAATTATTTGATTTCACCCGAAGAGAAGTATAACTTTTTCATGGATTTAAGGTCTATCAAAGACAGAGAGAAAGTCAGGGTGAGACCAATTATTAATTGCAAAGGAATTAATAATGTATGATTTTTAAAATAATGACTAAAGGTCAAAAGGGTTAATACCAAAAGAACAAACTTAAGACCACCAGTAATCTTCATTGGAATTTTAAATTTATTCACACAATAAAAGAACTGAAGTAAGGCCGTGATAAGCTGAGTGAAAAAAGTAGCTTTTGCAGCACCTAAGGCACCATACTTTGGAATTAAAATGAGATTCAATAGTACATTTGCGATGATACCCCCAATTGAAATTAGATTCAGGACTTTTAAGTTCCCATTTGCAGTTAAAAGAGTCCCAAAAATAAAATTCATGCAAATGGGAAAAAACCCAAGCATCAAAAACTGAAATG
>Ga0206681_10001091_pt1 | contig 12997 bp, 12 predicted proteins | sample M150012015metaG_FD_161048 | JGI IMG/M metagenome (GOLD analysis project Ga0206681, IMG submission 161048) | Ammonia-oxidizing marine archaeal communities from Monterey Bay, California, United States - M1 500m 12015 | ecosystem: Environmental > Aquatic > Marine > Intertidal zone | place: USA...
GGTGGCTGGGGGACAGTTCACTGGCCGTATCATCGCCGAAGACGCCGCCGGGGTCCTCACCACCGTTGAAGGCTCCGCCCACCACTACGCCACCACCACCTTTACCCTTGACCCCCGCGACGCCCTCAACTTAGGATTTCAACTGCGATGAACAACCTCCCCCACTTTGATGCCCAAGCCATCGCCCAAGCGGTCAGCATGAGCGATGCCATCACCGCACTTCACCAAACCTTTCAAAACCTTGGCCCCCTCCATCCCCGCACCCAAATACCGCTCGGGCCCGCCGACGATCTCCTCCTCATGCCCGCCGTAACCCCCCAAGGAATTGGCATAAAAACCGTGACCGTAGTCAGCGACAACCCTGCCAAAGGCCTGCCTCTTATTCACGCCCACTACTTGCTCTGCGACCGCCAAACCGGGCAACCCCTCGCCACCTTTGATGGGTCCACTCTCACCGCCCTCCGGACCCCCGCAGCCTCCGGTGTTGCCACCCAAATCTTGGCCCGACCCGACGCCACCACATTGGGGATCTTTGGCACGGGCATTCAAGCCGCCGGACACCTCGAAGCCATGTTGAGTGTTCGCCCCGCAATAGACACCATTTGGGTGACCGGACGAACGCCTGCCGCCAGCGAAGCCTTCGTCACCCGTTTCGCCCAAGACAGTTATCAACTGCTGACCGCTCCCGCCGCACAAACCGCCACTGCTGACATTATTTGCGGCTGCACCTCATCTGTTAATCCGGTGATTCCCACCGCCTCGGTCAAGCCAGGAGCGCATATCAACTTAGTGGGGTCATACTCAGCGGCTCGGCGCGAAGTTGACGTTAACTTAATTGCTACCGCATCCGTTTATGTTGACGAACGAGAAGCCGCCCAGGTTGAAGCAGGAGAATTAATAGCCGCGGCAACTGGGTCTTGGTCATTTGATCAGATTGCTGGCGACCTCGCTGAATTAACGACCGGCCAAGTAGGGCGTCAGAATAACGATCAAATCACCTTGTTTAAATCAGTGGGTTTAGCCGTTGAAGATGTTGTGGTGGCGGCCGCCGTATTAGCCGCTCAGTAAAGTTACAAGAACACTTTAAAGTGCTGCCGCTTTATGAGCAGTGCGAATGCGGAACCAGTCGCCCACATTATTCAACGAATACACCGTAAATACCAGCATCAACGAAGGCCATACCACCGGCCAAATATTGATACGTAAGTCGGCACGAGAAGAGTTGATCATGACGCCCCAAGAAGCGGTAGGGGGCTCAACACTTAAGCCAAGAAAAGCCAGCGTTCCTTCTAGGACTACCGTCACCGCAGCAGCTACCAAAGCGTAAGCAAAAACAGTAGGCATCACGTTAGGGACAACCTCACGCCACAAAATTGTTCGATCTTTTGTACCAATAGCACGAGCCGCAGCCACAAACTCTCGACGGCTTACTGCCAAAGCGTTGGCACGAGCCACTCGGGCATAGCGAGGAATAGCCAACACGCCCACTACCAAAGAGATAACAAGAAGATCCCGTTTTTCCATCAAGGTCACCACAGTGAGCAGCAACACCAGGGCAGGAAAGGCCAAAATAACATCAATGGTGGCCATGATGGCCGCCTCACGACGGCCTCGCACGTAACCCACGAATGAACCTAATAGCCCACCGAAAAATGTGCCGAAAGCTACCGCAGTGACCGCCACGGTGAGCGACACTCGGGTGCCATAAATTAATCGAGACAAAATATCACGGCTTGAGTTATCTGTACCCAACCAGTGATGCCAAGATTGTCCGTCGTTGGTCACATCGGTTCCAAACAAGAAACCTTGATAATTGGGATCAGCTAATTTTGGGATGAAGTCAGCGAAAACAGCCGTCAAAATGATAGTGGTTAACCAAAAAGTGCAGAGTTTGGTCACAATCGGCATAGCCCAGAAAACCCGGAATACCATACGAAAACGTGAAGGTGAAGAGGAAGAGGAAGGGGAGGACATCAGACCTTCTTTCGAATTCGAGGGTCAACCAGCATATAGATAATATCAACCACCGTATTAATGGTGACATAAACTATAGCAATAAATACAGTGATGCCTTGTACCATCAAAAAATCTCTTTGGAAAATAGCATCAAGTAAGCGCTTACCTAAACCAGGAATAGCGAACAAAACTTCCATGACCACCGTGCCGCCGATAAGGGCCCCCACGTTCAAGCCAACCACCGTAATCAAAGTCAGCGAACTCGGGCGGAGGGCGTGGCGAAACAAAATGAACCGGTCTTTTAACCCCTTTGCTCGGGCCGAAAGGACATAATCTTCTTGCAAGGTAGAGACCATGTCAGAACGCACCACCCGGGTATAAACCGCTATTTCCGCTAGGGCCAAAGACATGGCCGGCAAAAGAACTGACTTGATATTGCCAGACACGCTTTCCGTTAGGCGCGTCCACCCAGTAGCCGGCAGCCACCGCAGTTTCATGGCAAACAAATAAATTAAAAACAGCCCTAAAACAAAGTTTGGAATGCTTAAAGAGACTTGGGCTACCGCAGAAATCCCCTGGTCGACTCTTTTTCCTTGTTTATAAGCAGAAAGTGTGCCTAAAGGAACGGCCATCATTAGCGAAAAGACTACGGACACTATGGCTAATTCAGAAGTAATGGGCAAACGCCGCCATATTTCTTGAGCCACCGGTTGTTTAGTTATAACCGATTTTCCTAAATCGCCGGTAACGGCATCGCCAAGCCATTTACCGTAGCGCACCAACATGGGGTCGTTGAGGCCAAATTCTTCTCGCAATTGCTCAACAAATTCCTGGTCATGCTGAGCTTCTGGTGGGATAAGAGCATTAATGGGGTCCCCGGGGAGCAAATTGACCATCAAGAAAGTCAAAAAAGATACGGCCAAAATAGTGGCTATCAACCGGACAAACCGGACTGCAAGCATCTTTCCCACGAATAAAACCCTTCGATAAATAAAAAGTAACTGAAACAATTAAGCACATGGGTGGGGTGAGTTTCCTCACCCCACCCAATGCTTAATTAATGGCTAGCTCTATTCAGCTGCCCAATAAGCTTGGGCCCAACGGCCTTCAGCTGCTGGGTGACCAATACCGGCTTCACCGTCTGGCATCTCCCAAGAGTCAAGACCCCCGAGACCTTCAGCGGTTGCGATAACGGTTGCTGTACCACCTGAGTACCAAATGGGGCTCTCAGCGGTCAGGATCAAACCAAACTTCTCGTAAAGAGCGACACGGGTTGGCATGTCGTCAGTTTTGACAGCTTCAACCAAGTAGCCATAAGCCTCTTCGCTGTACCAGTTAGAGAAGTTCAAGGCCCCTACACCACTTGGGTCAAATGGGTCAGCAAACCCTCCGTTCATCCCCATGCCAGGGTCGTCTTCGCTTCCCCAACGCCAGCAGTGCATATTATGAGTACCAATAAAGGTTCCATCTGCTGCACCAACGGCCATCCCAATGTGAGTGGCCTGGTCGTAGTTACTCATGTTGACGTCAACGATGCCGGTTGATTCCATAATTGCTTGGATTACCTGCATAGCGGCGATCAAAGTTGGGTCGGGTGGGCAACTCAACTCAACTTCAATGTTTTCGCCTACCGCACGGCCATCAGAACGTGCTGGATCGTTGATGTACTCGGTTACCAAGACAACACCGGCAGCCACATCAAACGCTGGATAAGCATCAGCAACTGCTTGTGAGTAGAAGGGGCTGTCGGGCGCAAAGAATTGCGTGGCACCAGTAGAAATTCCCTTACCGCCCAAGGCTTCGATCACTGCATCTTGGTTATTCATGTGCATCAAGCCACGACGTACTCGCACATCGTCGTATGGCGCAACGGTCACGTTGAACATACCGCCACCGGCGTTGTTGCCTTGGTGTTCAAACAACCAAAGCCCGTCGGTGTTTCGAGCGTCACGAATGCTTGCTTGACGCAAACTCTGCATGGCAGTTACCGTGCCCGAAGCCAAGGAAGACAAGCGGGTGCCTTCGTCAGGGATTGGGTGGAAGGTAACGGAGTCTAAGTAAGGCAATTGTGTGCCGAAAGAGTCAGACATCCAGTAGTTCGGGTTGCGAACCATAACGGTCTTGTTGTCCACATCACGACTATCTACCATGAAGGGGCCAGTACCGATAGGTGCGTTACCCGCTGCGGTAACCGCATCTTCATCTGCTCCAGTGGAAGGAGCAAACACCATACCCAGTGCTGCACGAGAAAGATAGGCCGGGAAAATAGCATTCGCTGCACTCAAGGTGTAAGTCACCTCGAGGTCACCGGTTGCTTCTACGGCGGCCAAACTTGATGAACCAATGGCACCACTAGAGGCCGCACCAGTTTGTTGCACAACAAACATGTCAGCAATGGTTTGTGCCGTTAACTCACTGCCATCATGGAATACCACGCCTGGACGTAAGTTCATGGTCCATACGGTGTAGTCATCGTTGGCGGTCAAGTCTTCAGCCAAAAAGCCGCCGTAACTGCCATCAGCGTATTGTTCGGTCAACTTGTCGAACACTGCGTTCATCATGTTGTAGCAGGGGGAAGAACAGGTGTCTTCCCAAGGGCGCAAGCCTGGGGCTTCCGCTTCGAGACCTACGCTGGCATCGCCACCTTGAGCAGGCCCCACAGGGGGTGCTTCAGTGGTGGTGGTTGGTGTAGCCGTAGTAGTTGGCGCCTCCGTGGTTGGTGTGGCAGTAGTTGGTGCAGCGGTAGTTTCCGTCGCATCCGGTGCCGCCGTGGTAGCAACAGGGGCGGCATCGCCGCCGCTATCGCTGCCACAAGCAGTAGCTACCATTACGGCAGCCAGAAGAACAGCTATCAAACGCATAGCTGATCCCCGCTTTCTGGTTAATTTATTCATTGCTTTCCCCTCCATGGGTTGGTTTATTTAGAGAACATAGTTGATACATCAGACACTCGCCGTTACCAGAACAGCAATCGGGGTATCCGCTTGCTGAGAAAGTGGATGATGGCAGGCCACGAAATGGTTTTGTCTGACCTCTTTCATCTGTGGTTCTTCGGCCGAGCAAATTTCGTCGGCAAACGGGCATCGAGTGCGAAAGCGGCAACCGGACGGCGGATCAATAGGTGAAGGGAGCTCTCCATTATCGTTATCCGATTTATCAAGAGCAACCGCGGGGTCAGGCTCTGGGCAAGAGTCCAACAATAAACGGGTGTAGGGGTGTGCCGGATGGTCATAAAGCTCGTCAGACCCGGCGACTTCACAGATTTTTCCGAGATACATGACAGCCACCCGGTCACTAATGTTTTTAACCACGGCAAGGTCGTGGGCAATGAAGACCAGTGTCAGGTTGTATTTCTTTTTTAAATCTTCGAGTAGGTTCAAAATTTGGGCTTGCACACTGACATCAAGCGCACTTACCGGTTCATCGCAAATAAGCACTTCGGGTTCTAAAACCAGGCTGCGAGCAATAGAGATGCGCTGACACTGGCCGCCTGAAAATTCATGCGGTCGTTTGTTACGGGCTACGTCGGGGTCGATTCCTACTGCGTTGAGCATTTCATCAACCAAAGCTTTTTGCTTTGCTTTGTCTTTGGGGCCCCAAACGTTTAGCGGCTCAGCAACAATTTCGCCTACTTCACGGCGTGGATTAAGTGAGCTAATGGGATCTTGAAAAATCATTTGCAGGTCAGTGCGGCGGCGACGCATAGCTTCTGTTGACAATTCAGTGAGATCCACCAAGTTGTAGTGCACAGCGCCCGAGGTGGGGTTAGGAAGTTGAATTATGGCTCGTCCTGTGGTGGATTTACCGCACCCTGACTCACCGACCAAACCAAGGGTTTCGCCTCGTTTGATATCAAAACTGATGCCACTTACCGCCTTTACGGTGTTGCCACCAGTTACCGGGTATTCCACTACTAAATCTTCAATGCTGATCAGCGCTTCGCCTTCGGGTCTCAGGTGGGCTTTTCCGCTGCCGGCCATTAGTTGTTCTCCTCGGCGGTCGCCGCTTGATCAAGTAGTTGATTAGTGTCGACCATTGACCCTTCTGCTACTGACAAAGTTTGCGGTAATTTAGCGGCCAAATTTCTAGCAAAAGCCTCTTTGTTCTCTGGTGTACCTACAGGGAACCAGCATGCTGATTTGTGGGCTGGATCGTCGGTTGTTTGCAGCGGTGGCGCTTCTTGGCGACATTTTTCTTGCACGTAGGGGCAACGAGGGCTAAACGCACAACCACTTGGTGGTTTAATAAGGTCTGGTGGGCGGCCGGCAATAGCGGCTAAACGAGTATGGCTACGCTGGGTTGTGCGAGGAATAGACCGCAATAATGCTTCGGTGTAAGGGTGTTGCATGTCGGCAAACAACGAACTGGTTGGCGCCTGTTCGACCACGTTACCGGCATACATAACCATGGTTTCGTCGGTGCGTCCCGCCACTACGCCGAGATCGTGGGTAATGAGAATCATGGCCATATGACGCTCTTGTTGTTCCCGGTTCAACAGATTCAAAATTTGATGCTGGACCGTTACATCTAAAGCGGTGGTTGGTTCATCAGCAAAAAGAAGGGTTGGTTCGCAGGCCAAAGCAATGGCGATGCAAATACGTTGACGCATGCCTCCACTAAGTTCGTGCGGGTAAGCGTTGAGGCGACTTTCTGGCTCGGGGATCCGAACCTCTTTCAAAAGATCAATAGCCAATGATTTAGCTTCCGACCGAGAAGCACCTAGATGCTGGCGAACATGTTCGGTGACTTGGCGGCCGACTTTCACCAAAGGGTTCAATGAGGTCATGGGGTCTTGAAACACCATGGCCATTTCATTACCCCACAGGTTTTGCATTTCCCGCATGGAACAGCCGAACAATTCTTTTCCTTCGAAGACTGCTTGACCGGTGGTATTTACGTTGCCACCCAGGTTAAGCCGCATAATGGAACGGGCTAAAACTGTTTTACCAGAGCCGCTTTCCCCCACCACACCAAGGGTTTTTCCTTGGTCAAGTGAAAAACTTACGCCACGGACTGCTTTTACTTCACCGGCCTTAATACTAAATGACGTATGAAGGTCGGTTACTTGAAGAAGAGGGGCGCTATTTGTGTTCGTTGAGAATTCTACGCTCTCAGTAGTTACTGGTGTATTCAACTTTCCCCCCTTTTTTTCTTTCTCGTTTGAATATTACAACGCTGAAGAGTCTGACTTATTTTCGGGCGCTAGTCCACTCCGGCGATGAAGTTATCTACTTAATGATGTCGCTTCGCTTTGATCTCGTAATGTTGAAAGCCAAACATTTAGTTAGCCAAGTGGCTAGTTCTTAGAACCTAGTACAAAAAGAGGAAATAGCAAAGAAACCTCACCACAATTAAATAGTACGTTCGCTGCCGCCATCGATTGGTATTTGAGCCGCCGTAGTTGCGGCAAAACGGTCACTGCAAAGTTCCGCTACTACAGAAGCTACGTGACCAGCACCTACTTCCATTTTTAACAGGTTGCGGGCCTTGTATTCCTCTACGGTCATTTGGTAATTCTCTGCCCGTTTTTTAAGCAGTTCTTCGGTCCAAAGGCCGGTATCAAACACATTGTCGGGATGCACCACGTTGACCCGCACCCCATGCTCGGCCCACTCAAAAGCTGCTACCCGAGATAACTGCGTTAACGCCGCCTTTGAGGCCGAATAGGCTGCCGCGCTTTTGCCGGGGGCCAAAGCATTACGAGAAGCAATAACCACCACTCGGCCACCCACTGGTGAAAGCGCAAGCAACGGGGCAACATGGTGAAAAAGTCGGGCCACAGAAGTGACGTTGATGTCCATTGCTTTTTGCCAAGAGCCCGCATCCATGTCAGCGATTAACGCACTTTGGGGGAATACTCCGGCACCAATAACCACCATGTCGAGCCCGCCAAATTGTTCAACTCCGGTTCGTAAAGCAGCTTTTTGCGCTTCTTCGTCGCCAACATCTGTAGGGCACCCCAACCATGAAGAGCCAGAAAATGTTGTGGTGACTTGTGGGTCAATGTCCAACCCGATAACCGCGGCCCCGCGATCCAAGAGTTCCGCGGCACATGCTCGGCCAATACCCGAGGCGGCTCCAGTTACCAGCGCTACCTGGCCAGCAAATTCTTTACGGGGGCCCGCCAAACGAAGTTTCGCCTGCTCAAGATCCCAATATTCTAAAGAAAAAAGGTCTGCTTCTTCTAACGCCACGTAACCGCTGCGCTGGTCCTCAAGGCACTCCAACACTGGCATGGTGTGGTGGTAAATATCAGAAGCAATTGCGGCATCTTTTGCCGTTGCTCCGATAGTCATCAGGCCTAATTCAGGGTCCAGCACCACTCGTGGGGCGGGGTCCAACATGGTAAGTTCTTGAGAAACGTTTCCATGGTGTTGTGCGAAATATTCGCGATAGTCCTCAGCGAACTGGTTTACGTCACGACCAACTAAAGGAACCCGTTTAGTGCGAATGATGTGGTCGGGGGTTAATGGGCCGCGGGTAGCCAAGTCGGCCACATCGGGGCGATTCACGAACCGTTGAATCTCTGGGCTGGTTTGGCGATGCATGATCATGGGTGACCCCGCAGTTTCCGAAATAACCCGCCGTAAGTCCGCTAACTCAGTAAGTACTATTTCTGCTTGTTCGCTCGGTGCTGGAGCTTCTTGTTGGCCCCCAGGAAGACCGGCCAAATACGTTTCGGCTCGCCCAATCAGGTCAACGTGTCGACCGTACGCTTGGCGGGTTGTTTCGGCAAAAGTAAAAAGCCCGTGATGCAAAAGCACCATGCCGATGGTTCCGGGATGAGCTTGTTCGGCCCACGCTTCTTGCACTGCTTTTGCTAAATCAAACCCCGGCATCACATAGGGCACGGTCACTACGGCGTCGCCATAAACCTCAGCCACCGTGTCGGCCCCTTCGTCAACGTTGGTCAAACTCAAAATAACGTCAGCGTGGCTGTGCTGGATAGCACGGAAAGGTAAAAAAGCATGCAGTAGTGCTTCTACCGACGGGTGTGGGGCATCAGCACGCAACCGGGCGGTTGACATTTCAGCCATCATGTCTTCGTCGCTTAACCGGTCAAGGCTAAGAAGGTCGCTCATCCGCTCTAAGGGCAGCGGAGTAAAGCCAGGGACTTCAATGCTGGCCAGGTCCCACCCTGAACCTTTGACGTAAACGGCATCGATGGTGCGGCCGGTGATGTCTACCCAATCGGCTTTTACCGAGGTGTTTCCTCCGCCGTGCAGCACCAAAGATTGGTTGCCGCCCAACAATCGAGAGCCATAAGCGCAACAAGCCAGTGCTCCGCCGTCACCACAATCATGTTCGTTCCAAAGATTTTCCATTTTTTCCGCTTTTAAATTTCTTAATCTTCTGCGTCGGCGCCGGATCGACTCTCAAGGAGGTCGGTGCGGATTTTAATTTCCGGAGCAGCACTTGGTTGAGCAGGCTCATCAGCAGTGTGCATCCATACTGTGCGTTGCGGGAAGGGAATTTCAATGTTGTGCGCATCAAAGGCTTTTTTCATTCGCGCCCGCAAAATACGGCCAGTAGCCCACTGTTCGCCAGGTTCAGTTTTTACCGAGAGGCGAATGGTGATGGCATCCGCCCCAAAGCTTTGCAAACCAGAAATAACTGGTTCTTCAATAATGGTGGCTGCTTCAAGTTGCTCTTCCCAAAGTTCATCAGCTGTTTGTTTGATAACGGTGGCCGCTAAATCAATATCGGTGTCGTAAGCCACGTCAAGGTCGAGCACTGTTTTGGCCCAGAGTTGTGAGGAGTTTCCTACCCGATGGATCTCCCCGTTGGGAATAACCCAAACTGTGCCGTGGCTGTCCCGTAACACTGTGGTGCGCAAGGTGACCCGCTCCACAGTTCCTGAAGCAGGGCCAACGTCAATCCAATCACCTACCCCGTATTGGTCTTCGATGATGACAAAAATGCCAGCAATAAAGTTCGCCACCAAATCTTGGGCTCCAAAACCGACCGCGAGGCCGATGATGCCTGCCCCGGCAATAAGTGGGCCGAGGTCAATGCCTAACTCGCCTAAAGCGATCATCATCCCCAAGAGGTAAATCACCCCGGTGCTAATACCCCTCAATACGGCCCCGAGGGTTAAGGCACGTTGGCGTGATCGGTCGCCTTGTTCGGCGAGGCGTTGAAGTTTGCGCCGGGCTCGGTTTCCCATTACGGCCAACATTTTGTTGGATTCAACTTCTGCCACTTCTTGTTCTTTTTCTCTCGTTTCAATGAGGCGAGACACCATGCGATCTATGCCGCGTCGTACCACACGATTGATCATCATTGACACCAACAAAATAAGAATGATTTTGAGCGGTCGTTCTACAAACCATCGCGCTGTTTCGGCCATAGAGTCATTTTCGGTGGCGTTCCATACCCATTTACAAATTGCACTTGGGGCAGGCCCGCAAGCATCCGTTATTCCAGTTGGCAACATGGTGATCTTCTCCTCGTCTTCTAAGCGACAGTAACCGAAGCCACGCCTAAACAGGCTGTTGGTCAACAATCGCTGCTATCAGCTGCCTAAAAGTGTACCCAGGGCAGCCACGGTGGCTATCAAACCAAGTGAGATATAAAGCACGCTGCGCCAAAGTGGCGCTTTTTCAAGGTCTCCCTCGTCAAGTTTTTCTGGGGGCCGGATTAAGGCCAGGCCGTTGCCCACCATCATGGATGCCCCCAAGGCCAGCAGAAGCCAACCCAAAAGGTCTTCGCCTAAAAACATGGTTACGGGGTACGAGCCATGTCGGCAAATCGGGTGTAGTGAGGCAAAAAGGCCAGCCTCACTGTACCGGTAGGGCCGTTGCGGTGTTTTGACAAAATGACTTCGGCTGTACCCATATCTGGGCTCTCTGGGTTATAAACCTCGTCGCGATAAATGAATACCACGGTGTCAGCATCTTGTTCCAATGATCCAGACTCGCGGAGGTCGGACAGCATGGGGCGTTTGTCTTGGCGGGCCTCTAACCCACGAGAAAGCTGAGACAGCCCAATCACTGGGGTTTCAAGTTCGCGAGCCAAGATTTTAAGACCACGGCTAATTTCAGACACTTCAACTTGCCGGTTTTCTGCAGTGGAGCGTCCGGTCATAAGTTGGAGGTAATCCACCACGATGACCCCGATGTCTCCGACCCGGCTTTTTAGCCGGCGAGCTTTGGCTCGAATTTCCATAATGGAAGTATTTGGGTTGTCGTCAATCCAAATTTTTGCTTCGGAGAGTTTGCCAACCCCATGGTTGATCCGGCTCCAGTCATCTTCTGAAAGCTTTCCGTTTCGTATGTTTTTTGAATCCACTCGAGCTTCTGAACATAAGATTCTTTGACTGAGTTCTAACTGGCTCATTTCTAACGAGAAGTAGAGCGCAGGCAGGTTTGCGGTGGTGGCCACGTGGGTGGCGAGACCAAGAGCAAATGAGGTTTTTCCCATAGCGGGGCGAGCACCTAAAATCATTAGAGAGTTTTTTTGTAAGCCAGAAATAAGGTGATCAAATTCGGTGTAGCCGGTGGGTACCCCGGTTATTTCGTTGCCACTTTCAAAAAGTTCTTCTAATCGGTCCAGGTTGGCATCAAGCAAGTCGCGAATGACCGCCATGGTGTCGGTAACCCGGCCCTGACCTACTTGAAAAACAAGGTTTTCTGCTTCGTCGACCGCTTTGACGACATCGTCAGGGTGCCCGTAGCCAATTTCGGCAATCTCATTAGCCGCCCCGATGAGGCCACGCAACGTAGCGTGTTCTTGAATAATACGAGCATATTTTGCCGCTGCAGTAATAGCCGGAGTGGTTGCTTGAAGTTCCAGCAACACGCCGTCGCCGCCTATTTGGTCAAGAAATCCTGCTCGTTTAAGGGTTTCAGCCACTGTCACCGTGTCGGCTGGTTCTCCGGAAGAATACAGCGTGCAAATGGCGTCAAAGATATGCGCATGGGACGGCTTGTAGAAGTGTGCTGGTTCGACAATCTCTAAAGCATCAGCAATTGCATCTCGGGAAAGCAGCATGGCTCCCAACAGTGAGGCTTCTGCATCAAGGTTGTGGGGAGGCACTCTGGTTGATGCTTTTGTGGGTGCTTGCCGTCTTTCGAATTTTTCAATCGGTGGCGGTTCATCAAAGGGGGATGGCCCGAGGTCGGGTTCGTTTACCACGTCAGGAGCTTCATCAGCCGGCAAGGGAGCGGCCTCGTCTTCGCTTATTTCATTGTTTTCTGACTGTTCACTCACTGAGAGACTCCAAAAAGTAAGAGGGGAACTTCACTCTCTAGTCTGCAGGAAACACCCTGTGAATCGCTAGGGGATATCCGGTGGATTTCGCCCCTTTTAGCGCGCGCCACTGGGGAAAGACTTGTGGACAACTTACTCTTCTGGCAGGAGGGGGTGAAAAGCACCGGTCCTCCCATGAGTTATCCCTCGGGGGTTACCTCAATGTTCATCGGTACGGCCACCTCAGGGTGGAGTTGTACCGTGAATTCATGAGTGCCTACATCCTTGATGGTTTCAGTGGCGATCTGCGTGCGATCAACATCTATCCCAATTTGTGAAGCAAGTGCCGCAACAATTTCTACGGCTCCTACAGAACCAAAGAGGTGACCAGTGTCGGAAGCTTTTGCCGAGGCAGTGACCGTTTGGCCCGCCAGCGAGGCAGCAACTGTTTCTGCTCCTGTTCGATCAGCCGCCGACTTAAGGGCACGCTTGCGTTGCATGGCTTCTGCTTGAGTCGCCATGCCAGCAGTAGCCGGAACGGCCAAGCCTTCAGGTACCAAGTAGTTGCGGGCATAGCCGCGTGCTACATCAACAATGGCGCCCGTTGTGCCGAGCCCTTCAACGTCGGAACGTAACAAAACCTTCATTCCGCTACCTCCTCGGTGGTCGTGGTGTCAACTACTTCAATAGTTGCTGACAAAGCTTCTTCGAGTACTTCGGTTACTGCTTCTTCAACTTCGTTTTCGGTGCCTGGTGGCGGCGAAGATGGGGTGGGGGCTGGCCCAGAAGAGCGTGCACCGCGGTCATCAGGGCGACGCTCACGACGTTGCGTGGCTACCCGGTTTACGTA
>Ga0206681_10001092_pt1 | contig 12992 bp, 8 predicted proteins | sample M150012015metaG_FD_161048 | JGI IMG/M metagenome (GOLD analysis project Ga0206681, IMG submission 161048) | Ammonia-oxidizing marine archaeal communities from Monterey Bay, California, United States - M1 500m 12015 | ecosystem: Environmental > Aquatic > Marine > Intertidal zone | place: USA...
CGCCCACGACGAGGTGTAGACGTTCACCCCGTTGGCATTGGTCAGCACGAAGTAGGGGTCGCCTGGGGAGGTGAACAAGTCATCGACGTCACCCGACCAGCCGTCGTTGGTCCCGGTGAGGGTGAGTGCAAGGAGTTCGTACTGTCCGATGGTGGTGGTGAGCGTGGGTGTATACACACCGGGCTCGCTATAGGTCACCGTGTCGGGGTGGGCGCCGCTAGCCGTCAGACCGTTTCCGAAGTCCCAGGCGTGGTTGGCGACTTGTCCATCGCCCGCTTCTATCAGTGCGTCAAATCCAACGTCGAGTGTCCCACAGCCCGCCGTAGGCGAGTAGGTGAAGGTGGTCGTGCCGCCGGTTCCGGGCTCGATGAGGAGTGCGTAGTCGAATTGCTCTATCACAGTTTGATCAAAGCCCAATGCCGTCACTTGTACGCTCACGTGGATGGTCATCACGAAGGCTCCTGGCAGCAACGGCGTTCCGCAAACCGTGGCGCAGCCCAAATTCTGCCCGGCGGCCGGCTCGTAGATCGCATCTTCCTCGTCCAGGAAGACTTCGAGCCCCAGGGGCAAGCCAGAGATGGACGTGACCGTTAAAGAGTTGAGCGTCGCGGTCACCCCGGAGCCGGCGTCCACGATGTCTGCGGGCATGTAAAAAGTCAAATTCTGCTCATAAAATTCTGCAGCAGTGCCTGCAGGCAAGGTGGCCGGACAGATTGTTGGCATGCCGTCTGTGCTTGAACAGCTTGGATCGGCAGTGCATTCAGCGCATTGGGCGGTCAATGCAAAGGGTGCAGCAAGCAGGACGAGCCCTGAAAAAATGCGGCGGAACAACTTTTCACTCATGGGGGGAAGTTCGGACACGTTGAGCAAACCGCACGCACTACCTTTGATGCCGTAATTACAAGCGATTTATTATGGGAGCATCGACTGCATTGGCCACCCTCGAGCAGGCCGAAGAAATGGGCTTATTGGCCTCTGAATTTGAGTTGATTGAGGAGCTTTTGGGGCGCACCCCGAATTTCACAGAGATGTGCATTTATTCGGTGATGTGGAGCGAGCATTGCTCGTACAAGAATTCGATCAAGTGGCTCAAGACCTTGCCCAAGGAGGGGCCACATATGCTCGTCAAGGCCGGGGAGGAGAATGCGGGGATCGTCGATATCGGCGACGGCATCGGCTGTGCTTTCAAAATAGAGAGCCACAACCACCCCAGTGCGCTGGAACCATATCAAGGTGCTGCCACGGGTGTGGGCGGTATCAATCGCGACATTTTCACGATGGGCGCTCGCCCAATTGCTCAGTTGAATTCGTTGCGCTTCGGCGACTTGGATGAGGACAAGACGCGTTGGTTGCTCGATGGCGTGGTTCGCGGCATTGCGGACTACGGCAACAGTTTCGGTGTGCCGGTGGTGGGCGGCGAGGTCTTTTTCGACGAGGTCTACCACACGAACCCATTGGTAAACGCCATGAGCGTGGGCTTGCTTAAGAGCGATCGAATCATCAGTGCCAAGGCAGGCGGTCCGGGCAACCCTGTATTTATTGTCGGTTCGGCCACGGGCAAGGACGGCATCCAAGGAGCGTCGTTTGCGTCAAAGGATATTTCGGCGGATTCGGCCAATGATCTGCCGGCAGTACAAGTCGGCGATCCCTTCCAGGAGAAGCTTCTTTTGGAGGCGTCGCTCGAGCTCGCCGCCGGAGATGCGGTGGTCGGCATGCAGGATATGGGGGCTGCGGGCATCACCTGCTCGACCAGCGAGATGAGCGCGGGCGGTGGCGTGGGGATGGATATCCAACTGGACTTGGTGCCCACGCGTCAAGCTGATATGCAGCCTTATGAAATTTTGCTAAGCGAGTCGCAAGAGCGGATGCTCGTGGTGGTGAAGAAGGGGCAAGAGGCTGAAATCAAGGCCGTTTTCGATAAATGGGATTTGCACGCTGTTGAGATCGGCGTGGTCACCGAAGGCGACACCTTGCGTTATTTTGATGGCGACGAGCTCGTGGGGGAGCTCAGCGCGGACAGTTTGGTGCTGGGCGGCGGCGCACCGGTGTATGACCGCGAGACGCGCGAACCGGGCTACTTGAAGGATATTGCTGAGTACAGCATCGACGATATCCCCGAGCCGGACGACTATGTGGCGGCGGCCCGCGAATTACTCGCTCAGCCCAACATCGCTTCAAAGCGTTGGGTATACGAGCAATACGATTCCATGGTGGGCACGGCCAACCGTTCAACCAACCGTCCAGGCGACGCGGCCGTGGTCCAAGTGAAAGGCAGCAAGAAAGGGCTCGCATTGAGCGTGGATTGCAATGCGCGTTACGTTGAGGCGGACCCGCACCGGGGATGCGCTATCGCCGTAGCAGAAGCCGCGCGCAACATCGCGTGCGTGGGAGCCCAGCCTTCGGCCATCACCAACTGCTTGAATTTCGGCAACCCGTACAACCCGGAGGTGTACTGGCAATTTGTCGGCGCAATCAAGGGGATGAGTGAGGCTTGTTTGGCATTCAATACACCGGTGACCGGGGGCAATGTCAGTTTCTATAACCAGACGTCAAATGAGCAGGGCGAGCCCATGCCGGTGTACCCGACGCCGACCATTGGTATGCTTGGACTGCTTGAAGATGTGGATCTTCAGATGACGTCTGATTTCAAGGAGAAGGGGCATCTGATTTACCTGTTGGGCGACTCGCATAACGACTTGGGTTGTAGTGAGTACTTAGTGGCTTTGCACGAGGTGCGTTACAGCTCTGCACCTCACTTCGATCTGGACTCTGAGGTGAAACTGCACGAGGGCGTTCGCACGCTGATAGACCGCGCCCACATCACCGGTGCCCACGATGTGTCGGACGGCGGTGTGATGGCCTGCCTTGTGGAGATGGGCGCGCCTCGCGCGCTCGGATTTGACGTGGAGAGCGACGGCGACGTGCGGCTTGATGCATTCTTGTTCGGCGAGGCCCAAGGTCGCATTTTGGTCACCACCACGGACGACCTCGAAGGGAAGATGATCGACTCGCTGACCGAAGCGGGCGTGCCTTTCACCTTGCTCGGCCACGTTACGCGAGGCAAGTGTTGTGTGGACGGGGTGAAGTACGGATATATAAACGACCTTTCTTCCGTTATAGAGTCGACCATTCCTGCGGCGATGGCTCATTGATCTATGTCGACCCCCTGCTGAACTGATGCTGAAATCTTGCAAGACTTTCCTGTGCAGTCGCACTTTCCGCATTCAACTTGCGGTGGGTGTGCTGGGATTGTTTCTCGGTTTTTTCTTGCTCAAGTTCAGTTTAAGGCAATTCACGCGTTTTGGCGATCACATTGCAGTGGCTGAAGTAATCGGACTGGACCGGTCCAGTGCAGAATCACTGCTTGCCGCCCAAGGCCTTGAAGCGATTATGCTCGACAGTATTTATGATCCACGAGGCCGCGCGGGGGCTGTGGTCGACCAGGACCCCAAGCCTTTGGCCTCAGTAAAAACAGGGCGGAAGGTGTATTTGACGGTTTACCGCTCCCAGCCGCCCAGAGAGAGGATTGAAGTGGCCGAAGGCATGGACGCTCAAGTGGCGCGGATTATTTTGGGCAACAAGGGTTTTAAGTTCTCAGAGCACTATGTGGCCACGGATGATTTAGCTGGCCTTGTGGTTGAAGTGCGACAAGGGGCTGCAAGTCTATTGCCCGACGACCGTCAACCCCGGGGAGCTTACCTCGAATTGGTCATCGGCCAATCCAGGCGCCGCTCTGTGGAGTTGCCAAATTTCACAGGGCTCTTGCTCAATGATGTGCTGGCGACTATTGAAGAATTGGGGTTGACAGCGGGCCGCATCGAATATGAAACCCGGGACACGGCTGCAGCTGTCGTTCGATCCCAACAACCGGAATTCGTAACCGGACGCCGCATCGCACTTGAATCACTCATAGATTTGACCGTGCTTGCACCCCCTGCAAATGAAAAGAACCCGTGATATGATGAATCGAGGATGGAAGATGCTCTGGGCTGTGGCCTTGATGATTTTGAGCTTGTCGGCTGAGGCCCAAGAACGCGAGCAAGACTTGCAGTTTATGCCCACGGACCGTGCAGTTGTTAGTGTGCAAGCGGAGCGTGCTGGTGCTCAAATTTCGCTGCCTTTTTTCGACGATTTCGCCTCACCTACGTATGCATCGGATCTTGGGCCTGCTGCATTGGTCCGCTGGGTGGACGCCTCGGCCCGCCGCACCACCACCATAGCGATAGACCCGCCTACGGTGGGTTGCGCCACACTCGATGGTTTGGACGCCGGCGGCTCGCCTTACTATTTTCAAGCCGATGCCACAGGCTGGGCCGACACACTCACTTCTGCAGCCATTGATTTGAGTGCTCAATTGCCCGACGATGGGGTGCACCTGGTTTTCCAATACCAAGGCGGCGGCCTGGGCAACGCCCCGGACGAAAATGACTCCTTGGTCGTGGAATTTCTCGCTCCTGCGGGTGGCGACGAAGGTTGGTCGCAGGTGTGGTCGGCCGCCGGCGCGCCGATGGACACTTTTGCATTGGCCTTCATTCCGATCACCGACCTCGCCCATTTGCAGAGTGGATTTCAATTTCGCTTCCGCAACCACGGTACGCTCGCTGGCCACGCTGACTTGTGGCACGTGGATTACGTGTTTCTCGACGACAACATCGCCCCGGACAGCTTCAACTTTTTCGAAGTGGCTTTCACCGCCCCTCAGCACACCTTGCTGCGCACCTATCACGCCATGCCGTGGTCGCATTTCCTTACGAACCCGGCGGCTTTCATGGCCGATAGCAATCGGACCCTCCACCGCAACCTCTCCTCTTTGCAAGCCGACAATGTGACGGCAGGATTTGTCGTCCGCGACGTGGAAACGGGCGCCACCGAGGTCCACGAAAACCCATTTTCTACCACGGTGGTCAATCCGTTTGAGCCTTTTGAAGTGCCGTACTATATCCAGGCGGGAAACAGCATTATTGATCCCAGCGGCTTTGTTTTTGACGCGCCTTCTAACGACAGCTGTGCCACCTTTGAGGTCAGTTTTTACGAGAACAACATCGGCATTCTTTACCAGGACCGCGTGGGCGTACCGAACAATGACAGCATCGTTTTCACGCAGGAGTTTTCCAATTACTACGCCTACGATGACGGATCGGCTGAGAAGGCTTACGGTTTAACATCGGCCGGGGGTAAGCTGGCGCTGCGCTACGACATTGTGACGCCGGACACTTTGTTGGGCTTGGCCATTCACTTCACACCGTACTACGACTCGATGATCAATCACAATTTTTTACTGCGTGCGTGGGATGACGACAGCGGTATGCCAGGGGAGGAGCTCGGCGACCATTACCTGTTCCATTATCCCGAGTACTTCACCGACGGCCACGATATGTTTGCCTATTACGCATACGACGAGCCGCTTGCGGTGGAGGGCACCGTTCATGTTGGTATGGTGCAAGAAGCGGAGTTTTCTCTAAACCTGGGATTGGACAAGAACACGCAGTTCAATGCCACGCGCCTTCATTACCAATTGGGCCTTGGCGCCGATTGGGTCGCCTCAACGATTGAAGGCACGGTTATGGTCCGGCCAGTATTCAAATCAGGCGATTGCGATTATTGGACGGGCGTTTCTCCGGTGAATTCGGAGCTCACCGTTGCCCCGTGGACACTCGCACCCAACCCCGCCCAGGATCTGGTCCACGTGATGTGGGCGGACGGCGCCCCTGAGGCACTGACCATTGGTTTGTACGATGGGCTCGGTCGGTTGATACGCTCAACCTCGGCTGCTGCTGCCGAACGCTCAGCCCAAATTGCTGTCGCTGATTTGCCGCGCGGCTTGTACTTGGTGGTGGTGGACCGGTCGGACTCACGCGGCTCTGTGGCTTGGCAATCGGCTCAACGTTTGATTCTCAAATGAGCGACACTGGACCAGCCCACGATGGTGATGCTTCGGGTGAGCTCTCGGGCGAACTTTTTGAGCACCACCGACTCGTCGCCCAGCCCGGCCAAGCGCTGCTACGTGTCGACAAGTTCTTGTTCAACCTCTTGCCGCACACATCACGATCTCGCTTGCAGCTTGCAGCCAAGGCGGGCTATGTTCGAGTGGAAGGCGTGGCGGTCAAGTCAAACTACAAGGTCAGGCCCGGCGATGTAATCACCCTCGAGCTGCCCCAGCCCGTCCGAGAATTTGAACTCATCGCAGAGAACATTCCGCTGGACATTCGCTATGAGGATGATCACCTTGCCGTGTTGCACAAGCCGGCCGGGCTTGTGGTCCACCCCGGAATCGGCAATTTCACAGGCACATTGGTCAACGGTCTTATCTATCATTTTGGCCAGCTTGCAAGCAAAGAAGGTCAACCCGTTCCGCGACCGGGTCTTGTGCATCGCCTCGACAAGGACACCACCGGCCTTATGGTGATCGGAAAAACCGAACAAGCCCTCTCGCATCTCAGCGAGCAGTTCTATGTGCGCTCAACGGAGCGCCGCTACCACGCACTGGTATGGGGCGATATCCAAGACCCTGGATCGGTGGACAACTACATCGGTCGCTCGGATGGAGATCGACGGGTGCAGACTGTTTTTCCCGATGGCGATTATGGCAAACACGCCATCACCCATTACACTCCGATCGAGCGCTTCGGACCGGTGACTTTGGTCGAGTGTAAACTGGAAACGGGCCGCACACACCAAATCCGTGTGCATATGCAGTCGATTGGCCGCCCGCTTTTCGGTGACCCCGTGTACGGTGGTGCTCAAACGGTGAAAGGCTTGAAAACAGGGAAGTACGAACAGTTCATACGCAATTCATTCGCCATCTTGCCCCGCCAGGCGCTTCACGCAAAAACGCTGGGCTTTCAACACCCGGACACCGGTAAGATGATGGAGTTTGACAGTGAACTTCCGGACGACATGGCCGAAGTGCTCGACCGCTGGCGTCGCTACCTCAAGGCGCCTACGCGTTGAGCTGATCGAGGGCCTCAGTCGCCTCCTCCCAATCGGCCATGGCCTCGTCCAAACCTCTCTGAACTTTCTCGTAGGCATAGGCCATTTCGACGCTTGATTTCCGCTCCCCACCGGCTGCGGTCACTTCGGCATTGAGTTCAGCCAGTTTCTCTTCGAAGGCTGCAATTTCCTTCTCGCGCTTTCCGATGCGGTTTTTCAGTTTTCGCTCGTTTCGCTGACGTTCTTTGCGCTGCTCGTAGACCTGTTTCCCCGTCAATTTCTCGCCATCGCCATCGCCCTTGCCCGATTTCGCGGCTTGCTCTTTCTTCTTTGCTTTCCGGTCGGCCTCATACTCGGCAATCGATGAGGTGCGCTTTTGGGCCAAGAATTCTTGTATGTCCCCGATGTATTGGCGCAGTCCCGTCGGGGTCACTTCGTAGACCAATTCAGTCATGCCCGTCAAAAAGTCTCGGTCGTGCGACACGACAATCAGCGTCCCATCAAAGTCCATCAAGGCCTTCTTCAGCACGTCTTTTGCTTTCATGTCCAAGTGGTTGGTGGGCTCGTCAAGCACCAGCACATTGTACGGGTGCAGCATGAGTTTGCACAAGGCCAGGCGCGCCTTCTCCCCCCCGCTTAACACTCTCACCTTCTTTTCTACGTCCTCCCCGCTGAAGAGAAACGAACCGAGCAACGCGCGCACCCGCTTGCGTACATCCCCCACGGCCTCACCATCAATCGTTTCAAATACGGTCAACTCTGGATTGAGTTCCTCGCTTTGATTCTGCGCGTAGTACCCCACGTCCACATTGTGCCCCTTCTCTACTTCACCCTCGGCTGCCTCCACCCCGAGCAGGATGCGCGTCAGCGTTGTTTTTCCTGCCCCATTTTTCCCCACCAAGGCCAATTTTTCTTGCCGAGCAATCATCAAATCAACGTTCTCAAACACGTCGAGATCTCCAAAGCTCTTCTTCAATTGTTTGGCCTCAAACACCACTTTTCCGGACCGGGGCGCGGGAGGGAAGCGGAATCGCATGGCGGCGTTTTCCTCAACATCCACTTCTATGCGCTCCATTTTTTCGAGCTTCTTAATCAAGCTCTGAGCGAAGGCGGCTTTGTTTTTCTTCGCTCGAAACTTGTTGATCAGCTCCTGCATGTGAGCGATTTCTTTCTGCTGCGCTTTGTAGGCCGTCTGCTGTCGCTCCATATCCTCTGCGCGCCATGCTATGTATTTGCTGTAAGATGCCTTGTGGTCGTAGGTCCGATAAGTACTGATCTCCACGGTCCGGTTTGTGATGACATCAAGAAAAGTCCGGTCGTGTGAGATGAGAATGATGGAACTCGGCGAACTCTTCAGAAAGCCCTCGAGCCACTCAATAGACTCGATATCCAAGTGGTTGGTCGGCTCGTCGAGCAGCATCAAGTTGGGGCTCATCAGCAGCAACTTCGATAGCTCTACGCGCATCTTCCAACCGCCTGAGAATTCGCTCATCTTCCGCCCCATGTCCTCTCTTGCAAATCCAAGCCCTTGAAGTACGCGCTGGGTCTGTTCTTCGGCACTGGCTTGGCCCAACAGGGCGAGCCTGTCGTTGTCATCGCTCAGTTGGTCAATGATCCGAGAATATTCATCGCTTTCGTAGTCGGTGCGTGTGGCCAGCTCCTGTCCCAATCGTTCCACGCGCGACTCCAGGTCTTGAAACTCAGAAAATGCGCTCTGTGCTTCCTCCAAAATGGTCGCTTCCTCGTTGTGGGTCATTTCCTGAGGCAGGTAGCCGATTCGGTAATCTTTCGGCATGGACACCGTGCCCTCCGACGGCTTCTGTTCCCCGGCAATAATCTTTAGCAGGGTTGTTTTTCCCGCGCCGTTGCGCCCCACCAAGCCCAAACGATCCTTCGCTCCTACAGCCAAGGACAAGTCTTCAAAGAGGGCGCGCTCACCGAAATGAAGGCCTATTTTACTGAGGTTGAGCATTTTAATTATTCAAAAAACGTCCACCGAAGTGGACGTTTTTACTACGGCGCAAAGATAGTGCCTATAATGCTATGTCTCAGTAATGCCAGAGATCGTGTTCAAGTTGGAACATCTCGTTCTTGATCCGCTCGGACTCTAGCAAAGCGTCCAAACCTCGGGCGTAATCGCCGATTGCACGATCAAAGACGTTGTCCTCCTTGATAATGTAGCTGGCGAAGTAGCGCTTTTGGAACACATCTTCAAACGTACGACGCTGTGCATTGTTCCGAATGTTGTAGCATTCCGCGTTGGCAAAAACGTACCGGCACTCAGGGTAGTAGAGCCAGAACAACGGCGTCAAACCCTTGCTGATCCCATCGTCGTCGAAGGACTCTTTCACGGGAGCAATACCGATGATTCGAATGTACCGCTGGCTGCGCTGACGGTCCCAAATCCAATCTTCTTTGATGCGGTAGCGCACAATGTCTTGGGCACTAATCGTTCCACGCACTTCACGCGATCCGATCTTTTCCCCGGTGTCGATATCCCAATCGTCAACCAACTCGGTGGGGTTCAACAGTGAATCCACTTGGGTCGGTGAGAGGGGGTAATGAAACTCGTCGTCCGCACCCGTCGGTCCCGTGCCATAAGCCGTCAGTGATCCTTCAACCTCCAAGGCGTAGCGAATCACGTCAAACAAATTCTTGCGGTCCTCAATTTGATTGATTGGGAAGTAGAATTGCTGATTGATTTTCTGGCGTAGGTCGATGTCCTGATGAATTCGGCGCTGATACATCACGTCCGCTTCACGCAGAGGAGGGTACGGCACAACGCGCTTTGTCAAGTTGGTTTCCTTGACATAGGCGCCGTCCAAAATAGATTGGACTTGAGCATTTCCATGGCCAACTTCCGCAAGGAAGATGAGCAAGAGCGATAGGCGGAGTACGTGCTTCATATCAGATTACTTTCAATTTCAACGGGGCAACTGCGCGTTCTGTTCCGTCGGGCATTTTTACGAAGATGTCTTCAATATAGACCACAGATCCACGATTGCAAGTCTTGAACAAGGCTTTCATGTCATCGGTGATGCGGTTGGTGGGGGAACTCTTCTCTACGAGGTTGCCTCCACGAGACACAGAAATGGCAAACGACTTCACGCGAACTTGCACATCGAAGTCAAAATTTTCCATGCGAGCTCCGATGCTTGGAACGTTGACCAAATCCGTCTTTTTGATTGTTCGGTCGCTGGGCTTTTTTCCCGCCACTACAGGCACGGGATCCGGAATGCGCTTCACTCGGAATTCTGCACCGGGCAGGGTCTTTTTCGAGCCATCGGGCATTTGAGCCGACACCGTAATGGTGGCTGTTTTCCCGTCTCCAGGGTCAACAATATAACCCTCTGAAGTCTTTTTAATCCTGTTGCTTCCGCTGATGCGAACGGTCAATTTATCATCGGCAACACCGGGCACTGAGATGTCCACAGGGTTCGGCAATCCGCGGTAGAACACGTTCATCTTCGTGGGGCTCACCACCAAGGCGGGCTCAGCAACGGTGAATTTTGGCGTGTAAAAAGGGTAGTCCTCAATTGAACCGTCGGGCCCTTGAAAGCGAATTACGCCCTTGTGGCTGCGTTCACCCAATGGCAATCCACGCGTGGAAATGCGCAACTCCCCCAAGCCTTCTTGATCGATTTTTAGTGGATCAACTTCGGCATAGGTCATCAAGGTCGAATCGCGTTGGTCCCACTTCTCCTCACTGACGTAGATGTCAGGGGGATTTGTTCCGTCATAGGCAGCAAGCAATATCTGAGCACGGAAGCTGTCTCCACGCAAGATGTAGTTCGACTCGGGCACGACCAGCGGCATCAGGTTGGTAAACTTGTAGGACTTCGCTTCGATTCCTTCCATCAACTTCATCAGCAAGTCGGCCTTGGCGTTCTCGATATCAATCTGAATCTTGGACAACAGTGGAATCACAGCTGCCACAGGAACGTCGTAAAAATTCACGGCCTCCCACAGGCGCATATCACCGTCCTCCATCTCCTCACCGTAGTGGAAGGTGTTATCCAGTGTGGTCTTCATCTTGTCCGGCGTTGCCCAGCGTTGGCCCAACACATCTGTGAAGTTGATCGCTTTGATCTCTTCACGGAAGGCCTCGAGCTTCACCTTCAAATCTCTCGCGGTGTACTCTCCATCCAGGGGTTCCTGCGGTTCCGAGCCCACAAGCATGCGTGTGATCTTCTGGTATTCGTCCTTTACGGCCAGATACTTCAGATTCAATACGGTGTCGTGTTTGGTTTCGGCGTCATAACCAATGAACCCTGACAAGTCTCCTGTCTCAGCATAGCCATCATCTCCCGAAGATGTTGCCAAAATGCGGGCTTTCATTTGCGTGATGTGGTCGTGTAAAACCGTGGCTTTTTCCGCCGCTTCTTTTGCCGCATTGAAATAAGGCCCCACTTTTTGTGCGTTCTGGCCGTTCTTGACCTCGAACTCGTACATCATCTGTGAAACCTTGCTCCGGATGGTTGCGTCCGTTTGCTGAAGGCCGTTCTCGACCTTCACAAAACCGTTCAGCACCTCCTTGGAGATGTTCAATGCCAAAAGAGCAGTTAGGACGAGGTACATCATCCCAATCATTCTCTGGCGTGGTGTTTCCCTCGCTCCTGACATTGTTCAGAGATTCAGGACTTCGAACCGCCCATCGCGTTCAGCATATTGCCGTACACAACGTTGAGTGACTCGAGGTTTTTTGCGAGTTCTGCGATGTTCTCCTTGTACTTCTGGGTGCCATCGACAGAGCCGTTGAGGCTGTCGAGAAGTTTACCCATGCCGTCGAACAGTTGACTGTTCTGCTCCATCTGTGCAAGTTGAGTTTCGTACATGCCGTTGAGGCTGCCGAGATTTTCGTTCATCTTCTGCAAAGACTCGCCGGTGGTTTGGCCGATTTCCTGGTTTGCTGTAAGCCCTGTCAAGGACTCAGAAGCCGTTTCATAGGTTTCTCCTAGCTCCGTGATTTTATCTGTGGCCGTACGTAAAGCTCCGCTGTATTCGTTGGTGGCCGCAGCCGCGTCGGTTACATCGCTGAGGGATTGGGCTTGGTCACCCAAATTCTTCATCCCGTCTCCCAATCGCTGAATCAAAGCCTGATCGATGCCTGACTCTTGAAGCAGCTCATCGAGTTGTTGCGTAGGGGGCAAGGCCCGGCCTTCTTCAGTGGCCAATTCCGGGTAAACCAATTCCCATTTCGGCTCTTCAAACGGCGGCTCAAAAGCAGATATGAAGAAAATGAGGGCCTCTGTTCCAAGACCGACAATCAACATTTCAGAGGCGTACTCCCAGTGTTGAATCTTAAAAAGGGCGCCGATAATGACGATGGATGCTCCAATTCCGTAGAGCTTTTGCATGAATTGTCTCCAAGCCTTGCTTCCAGGCTTGAATCCGTTGGCGTCTTCAATCATAATACTTGCAGGTTTATTGTTTGAGGTCGTTGCATCGCGTGGGTTTCAAGCTTCAGCGTGCTGACCGGTGGGTTGGTGAGGGTTTAATTAAAATCTTCAGGGGCGACACTCTTGCCACGACCCAAGTAGGACATGACTGAACGGAAACCGATGTACGACTTCGCTGTGTCTTGATACTCAAAAGAACGAGATCCTGTCTGGCAGTAGTAGCCAATGTCTTTCCAGCTTCCGCCACGAATAACCTTGCGCTTGAGCGAAGGCGGATCGTCCACCTTGGCGTTGTACGCGTATTCAGAACTCATGTCGTGAGAGAAATCGTAAACCGTTTCATCAAATGCGGTGTTCGTCCACTCTGCTACGTTGCCGGCCATCTGATAAAGGCCATAATCATTCGGGCTGTACGACTCAATTGGCACAGTGTAGCAACCGGCGTCCTCAACGTAGTCACCGCGCATGGGCTTGAAATTGGCCAACGGACATCCCATGATGTTCCGGATGTACGGCCCACCCCAAGGGTAGGGTGCGAGCTCGAGTCCACCGCGCGCGGCAAATTCCCATTCGGCCTCGGAGGGCAAGCGGAACTTCTGAACGAGCGTTTCGCCGTTGCTCATTTGATAGGTCGAGAGCAATTGTGTTCTCCAGGCGTTGAAG
>Ga0206681_10001099_pt1 | contig 12918 bp, 13 predicted proteins | sample M150012015metaG_FD_161048 | JGI IMG/M metagenome (GOLD analysis project Ga0206681, IMG submission 161048) | Ammonia-oxidizing marine archaeal communities from Monterey Bay, California, United States - M1 500m 12015 | ecosystem: Environmental > Aquatic > Marine > Intertidal zone | place: USA...
GGTCGACGACTACAATGCGGCATTGTTCGGACGGGGGCGCGCCCAATCATGGGAGCTTGACGGCCAAACCGTGTGCGGTGTCCTGGACCACGTCGACTTCGAGGGGCGGCTCTGGACGCAAGACGTTGAGGATGGCCGGGAGCCGGGGCGGTCAAACGCCAAAAGCTATGCACCGGGCAGGGCGCATTGGCTTGGATTCAACTGAAAATCAGGTGGGGAACTGGCGCGAAAGGGAGCTGACGATGTAGGAGAACAAAGCGTCGAGCGGTTTCTGGGCCATCATCTTCAAGAACGGGTTCAAATCAGCGCTGCATAGCACATCAGCTGAGCACACATCGCCAGAATCTGAAGATTCCGCAACCCGAATCGTCAAGTGAAATGAAAAAGGGGCGCCGCCGCCGTCCAATAGCAACGTGCCGTCGTCGGCCCAGGTCCTGTCCTCAGGGCGGGAGAGTTCAATATTCACGCCGCCTTGGATGGTGAATCGAGCCGACGTCTCAGACCCCACAAAGTCCTTCACCTTGCCCTGGGGCAAGAGCGATTCAAAGTTTCGCAAGTCGAGCAAATGCACGCGCATGTCGGCGGGGCTGAGGCCCGCTTGGACCGTGGGACTTTGAATGTCGGTCATACTTTGTCGCTCCAGGCCTTGGGATCCAAACTCCAACCGGACAAAGCGGAAGCCTGATCGGCGGTGAGATAGGATGAGGCTTCTGCCTCTTCGAGCATTGCCTCATAGTTCGAAAGCGTTTCGAGCTCGACGCCAGCCGATTCAAAGTTCGCGGCAGCCACGTCAAAACCGTAGCTGAAAATCGCCACCATGCCCTTCACTTCAAGCCCCTTGAGTCGAAGTGCTTCGACTGCATCAAGGCTGCTCTTGCCCGTGGAGATGAGATCTTCGATGACCACCACGTTGTGCGCGGCTCCGAGGTCGCCCTCCACCTTATTGCCCTTGCCGTGCTCCTTCGCAGAAGCGCGGACGTAGCAAAAAGGGATGCCGAGTTCGTGCGCGACGAAAGCGCCCCAAGCGATGCCACCGGTGGCCACCCCGGCGATGATGTCGGGCGTTCCGTAGATGGTTTCAACAACTTGGGTGAGCCGCTGCCGGATGTGTGTACGAACCGCTGGATGACTGAGGGCCATGCGGTTATCACAGTAGATGGGCGACTGCAATCCCGAGGCCCACGTGAAGGGCGCATCGGGCGAAAGCTGGATCGCTTTGATTCGCAACAGCGATTCCGCTATTTTTCGGCGCTCATCGATTGAAATTGGCATGGCGCAAAAGTACGAAGTCATCATTGAAGCTGCGGGGGGTCTTTTGACCAATTCTCAAGGCCAATTATTATGCATCCACAGGCTCGGATATTGGGACCTACCGAAGGGGAAAATCGAGCGCGGAGAATCGATCGAAGAGGCGGCCGTGCGAGAAGTTTCCGAAGAGTGTGGCGTGCCTTTGCCGGTGATTAAAGGCGCCTTGGAGACCACCGAGCACTTCTATACAGAACCTCAGACAGGGCGGCTTGTGTTGAAAAGGACGCATTGGTTTGCCATGGCAGAAGGCAAATCAGGTGCAGATGCTGCCGAGGCCTTGACGCCACAAATTGAGGAGGGGATCACCCAAGCGGTTTGGGCCAATTGCTCGCAGGTGAGAGCCATGATACCGAAGGCTTACGACAACATCGCACAGCTTATGGCCGCTTGGGTGGCCAACGCATGCCCTGGCTTGGAAGGGGCTGATGGCGCAATTGTTTCGGACTCTTGAGGGCCCGATCAGCCCCGGTCACCACCACTTGAGGCAAGGCGCTGAGTTGAAAAGCGTCAATAATTCGGTGCTCAGCACCGCCGTACAGAAAACTCACTTGCAGCTTTTGCATCGCGCCAAGGCCGCCCACCTTTTCAATGGCCCGGGCTTGGAGGGCCAAAAAAGCATCCCAATCCGTGCCCATATCAAGCACGACGATTTCAAAGGGGGACGGAGGAGCCGCAGCGTGCGCCTCGGATTGAGCCACTTCAATCTTGCGGCATAAGAGCTCGACTTCAGTGTAGGCCCTCTGCGAGGCGGCGTCCACAATCAGCCAAAGGATATGCCCTTTCTCAAAATATGCATCTTCAACGCGTTCGGCAATCTCCGCGCTGAGCACCACATCGTTGTTCGGGCGGAAAAACTGAAGGTCGGCGGGCAGAGTATCGTGTGCGTGCATCTGCTGGATGAGTCGCTCAACTGTCGGCCCGTACGGGTCGTACAGGCTGTACGTGTCGTGCGCATCGTCTTGAAGATGTTCGGCAAGCCTGAAGAGCAAGTCGTCATTGGAGGCTAGATCTCGAACAACACGTGCAGCGGTCCATTCCGACCGGACATCCAGCGGCGGCTCCGGCTGCAGATTCCAAACCGCCCTGGCCCGCATCCAAGCCGCTATGTCAGCTGAGCCTGGCGCTTGACTGGCCGCATAAGCCTCGAGCAGTTGATCCCGTGCATCGGGGTTGAGCGCCAAGCGCAAGGCCCAGCGCGAGGCCCACAACACATCGCGCAACGCAAGCGAAGACGACCGCTCCGCCAGATTTTGAGCGCGCAGATCAAAGGCGGAATCCAGGGCCAGCAACTCAGCAAAAGGCTCAGCTTTTGGAGCATCCCCAACCGTACGGTCAAGGCGCGACGCACTGCGACTAAGCTCCCACCAAATACGAGCCGAGTCGGCGATGGCCGACTGAAGCTGTGTCATTTCCTCCAGCATCTTCTGGCCTGTGGACCCCGGCCCCGTGGCAACGAGCACCCCTTTGCGTTGCCCCAAGGGCCCCGCCGCCGCAGTTGGAACTTTCAATTCCAAAAACAAAGCACCGGCCTGATCACCGTCGTACCAGCAGGCCCAATAGGCGGGGCCTGAGCGCAAGCGAAGCATCCCCGAAAACTCGCTCGATGGACCCGCCGCTGCGGGCTGTCCTGCCGGCTCGGTCAGTTGGATGTTCCAGCTTCCACCGGACTCCACCTGGCCTCGGCCCACAGATATCCACGCATCAGCCAGCACGTCCACATTGCGGTACACCTCGACGAATCGGCCCTCGGCCCCGACCCCATCGATCGAACCTTTGAGCAAGGCCTGTTGCGATGCCACGGTCGATGGCAGGGCGAACAAAAATAGAATTGGGATAAGAATCAAAGCCCGCATGAGCTCACACCAGTTGGACTACGTCCGGGACAAATTGGCTTACATCACCGCCGTGGGTCAAAATATCGCGAACCACCGTTGAGGAAATCGGCGCAAACTCGGGGTCTGTGAACAGGATCATCGTCTCCACTCCCGGGTCCAAGCGCTTCATCATCTGGGCGATGGTGCGCTCGTACTGAAAGTCCCCGCCGTTGCGCACCCCGCGCAACACCCAGTTTGCCTCCACCTCTCGGCAGAAATCAACCGTAAGCCCTTGGTACGAAAGCACGCTGACGTGGGGCAAATCAGAAAAAACTTCCGCGCACCAGGCCATGCGCTTTTCAAGTGTGAACATGGAACTCTTATCTGCATTTACGCCAATGGCCACCACAATCTCGTCGAAGAGCGGCGCGGCGCGGCGCAAAATATTTTCATGCCCCTTGGTGATGGGGTCGAAAGAACCGGGGAAAATTGCGCGTCGAATGGCCATAGCATCGAAGTGTTCAAAGCGAACTTAGTCGAATTCAAAGAAGCTGAAGTGCACCTTGCCGTAGTTTCTCGTTTCAACAAAGCCCTCCACCTCGGAGAAGTCGCGGCGTTCGCCGTGCTCCAAAACAAACAGGCCGCCCGCGGCGACGAAGCCGGACTTTCGAACGCGGTCGGGCAGCGATTCCAGCTCTTCCATGTCGAAGGGCGGATCGGCAAACACGAGATCAAACTGGGCATTGGCCTTGAAAAGCAGGCGCAAGACATCAGCCCGGACACAGCGCAATCCCGTCCACTCCCAAGCCCTCGCCTGGTCTTTGATGCTGCGCACCGATCGGCTGTCTTTTTCCACGCAAACCACTTCTTGGGCGCCACGACTCATGAGTTCGAAGCCAATCGCGCCCGTGCCGGCGAACAAATCCAGTGCACGAAGGCCTTCAAAGTCCACGCGAGAGCGCAGCAAATTGAACAAGCCCTCACGGCCGAAATCCGTGGTGGGTCGCCCCTTAAATCCACTGTGAGGCTTAAAATGTCGGCCCTTGAAAGCGCCTCCGATTATTCGCATGGGCTTAAATCTAAGCGCATTCAATCATCTGAATAACCGGCAAAAGCAACTGGCGATGAACGGCCGAAACCGCACCTTTTGTCGGGATGAAGCGTCCGAAAAACAAGTCAGCTTTATCAAAGGCCGTCTTGAAGCCCTTGATGTGCTCGCCCACGACGGTGACATCGCCGCTCAATGCGATGCGCACCTGATGGGACCACCCCAAGGATTCGGCCAGATGCACCGTGCGGTATATCGCATCTTGCGCCCCACTCACCTGGTGGCGGACCACGGCTTGCAGCTCGCCCGCCTTCACCGCGCAATAATCTACACGCCCTGGACTGGAACCCGCGCCCGGCCCAGAGTCATTGCGTACGACGGCCAAGATCGCTGCGTCCTTGCGCGGGCGTTCGGCCCGGCAAAACGACTCGGCCAAGGTCACCGCCGCATCGTGAAATTCAATCGAGGGCCACACGGCGATCAACGCCGATTCAGCCTCCCCATGCGCCTCGTGCACCACGGTGTACGGTGTGCCCACCACTTCAACGGCGCGCGTTGCGGCCACAGTGCGACCGAGCTCCGTTTCAAGCAAAGCGCGATCAGAAGAAGCGCGTCGGATACCCGAAGGAACCATGCCGAAGTCTTGCCACACCATCCAATGCACGCCGGTGATTTGTGAGCATGCATCCAGTTTTTCACGAAGCCAATTTGCGGCATCCGAAGAGGCCAGCGGCGCTCGGCCCACCTCAACCAATGAAGAACGGTCCTCCGGCGTCACCCCCCAAGTCAGGCGGTCGCCGTCTTGCGCCACCCACAACAGCAGGGGCGCTGCAGCCATCAACTCGGCAGCAGGCAAGGCGTGGTGGAACGACGCGATCGGTTTATTGGCGCCAGTTGCCATCGATGTGGGCTTCGGTGAGCGACCCGAACTTTAGCGTGTCCTTCTTCACCTTGTCGCGTCCAAACGGTGTGGGGTCGCGCACTTCAAGAACGGATTGGTCGAAACCGCTCGCAGCGACATACCCCGTATCGATTAAAAAACGCTCACCCGTCCAAGGGTTGAAAGTCAAGGAGTCCATGCTCATACGTGGCAATTTCTTCGCCGCGCGCTTCTCCACAGTAAAATTCTCTGCGAAGTATGAAGTGTACAGGGTGTCGCGGACTTTATACGGCGACAAGTCATCCTGGATGAGGCCCAAGAGCACATCGGGCGCAAGGCTCAATTCCGCCGCAACGCCGGGCACGTCAGACTGCTTCAACACATAACCGCCCTCGTAACTCGCCGTCTCGGGCAAGGTGTCGTGGAACGATCCAATGTTGAATTTCACGGGCATCACCGGCGCCATAATGAACGCCTTGAGCGTGTCAAAATCGTTGGTGTACGCCCCATTGATTGTTGCATACGCCTTCTGCGCATCGCGGATATCGGTCAAGCGCTGCACGGTTTCAGCGGTGACGCGCTCCTTTACTTTTTGGAATTCAATTTCATCGTCGATGCTTCCGTACACGGCACCGGCCAGGCCCAAAGCCCCCAGCACGCCCAAGCCCAAAACCAATTTGTAGTGCTTCGGCTCCAAACGGTCCATCACATAAGGTGAAACCAAGACGCTGATGGCAATCAGCACCAAGGCCGAAATCAGCATGCCCAGCGGCTGGCTTTCAACAGAATCTGCAATCGCGTATTTTATAAGAAAGGCGAAGCCGAACACGAATAACAACACACTGATGACGTAGTTGCTGAGGGTGCGCAATATTTGATCCATGATGATGACAATTTCCGGGTCGTGAAACTACTAAAGGTCTAGCTATGGACCTACATTCGTTTCCCTTCACCATGAAAAACTCTGCTCAGCGTCTGCACGAAGCTTTTCCATTTGACCCAACTGAAGGCCAGTCAAGGCTATTGGACGCATTGGGACGCTTCCTCGACACCCCTAAAGAGCGCTGCGTATTGGTGGTTCGCGGCTATGCCGGCACCGGAAAGACCACCACAATGGGCACACTTGTGGACGTTTTACGCAAAATGAAGCGCCCGGTCGAGTTGCTCGCGCCCACTGGAAGGGCCGCCCAAGTGCTCAGCGGATACGCGCGCCGGCAAGCCCACACCATTCACCGGCGCATCTACAACCGCAAGGTCACAGCGGGCGGAGGTGCCGTGGCCACCATCGCGCCATACAAGCAAAAGAACCCGGTGTTCATTGTCGACGAGGCCTCAATGATTGGTCGCGATGCCGGCGTGATGGGGCCCGGACGAAAAATGTCCCCGCGAGACTTGCTGGCCGATCTCATGGAGTTCGTCTTTCAAACCCCCGGGGCGCGCCTCATCTTGCTCGGCGACGATGCCCAGCTGCCCCCCGTGGGAACGGAGTACAGCCCCGCATTGAACGTCGAAGCCCTCGCCGCAGAGTTCGACCTGGTTGTCGGCCGATGCACCTTGAACGAGGTTGTACGTCAAGCGCTCGAGTCGGGCATTCTCCACAACGCCACCGCTTTGCGAGGTCAGCTCGCCGAGCACCCACAAATGGCCACGGCAGCTCACAGGGAGGGGGCTGGCACTTCGACGGCCATCGCAATACCGCAACTTGAAACTGCGCCTTTTCCAGACCTCAATCGATTGGCCTTCGACCAATTTGAAGAAACGCTCGAAGACCTGTACCGCAAGCACACCCAAGATGAGGTGCTGATCATCACCCGATCGAATCGCTCAGCCAACCAATTCAACGAACAGATTCGACGCGGCATTCTCGAGCGTGAGGAACAGCTCGAAGCCGGCGATCGCCTGATGGTCGTTAAAAACAACTACACCTGGCTGCGCGGCGTTGATGAGATCCCCACCGACCTGATCGCCAATGGGGACACCTTAAAAGTGGAGCGCATCCGAGACCGATTTGAGCGTTACGGTTTGAGCTATGCGGTGGCGGAAGTTTCAATGGTGGACTGGCCTCAGGCGCCGAGCTTTGAAGTCCACTTGATGCTTGACGCATTGCAGCACGACGGACCGAGCCTGCCGTGGTCACGGCTAGAAAAGCTCCGCAAGGAAATTGCAGTCGACCACCGCTTCACGGGCAGCTTTGCGAAAGTGCGCCAAGCGGTGAATGCCGACCCGTGTTGGCAAGCGCTGCAGGTGAAATTTGCATACGCCGTGACAGCCCACAAATCGCAGGGAGGGCAATGGCAAGCGACCATTATCGACCAGGGCTATCTCACGCAAGACCGCATGAATCGCGAGTGGTTGCGCTGGATGTACACCGCCCTGACCCGCGCCAGTGAGAAGGCCTACCTGCTGAATTTTCACCAGCAGTTTTTCGGCGAGGAAGTTCTCGAAGATTGAGGCCGTCAAAGGCCCAGATCGGCTGAGCTGATGCTCAGGCCATTCGCTTTTGAAGATCGCCGTCGATGGCGTCGAGGAAGCCCTCGGTTGTCAACCAATCGGCTTCGGTCATGTCTTTTCCGTGGATTAGCAGCGCGAGGTCCTTCGTCATGCGACCGCTCTCCACCACATCGATGCAAACCTGCTCTAAGGTTTGAGAGAAGTTGCACAAAGCGTCATTGCCGTCAAGCTTGCCTCGGAAGTCGAGTCCGCGCGTCCACGCAAAGATGCTGGCGATCGGATTGGTCGACGTCTTGTTGCCGGCCTGATGCTGGCGGTAGTGACGCGTCACCGTGCCGTGAGCCGCTTCGGCCTCCATGGTCTTGCCGTCGGGCGTCACCAAGGTTGAAGTCATCAGACCGAGCGAACCGAATCCCTGGGCCACCGTGTCGCTTTGCACATCGCCGTCGTAGTTCTTGCACGCCCATACAAAGCCGCCGTTCCACTTCATAGCCGCCGCGACCATATCGTCGATCAACCGGTGCTCGTAGGTGATGCCTGCCTTGTCAAAGCGCGTTTTAAACTCCGCGTCGAACACCTCTTGGAATATGTCCTTGAAGCGGCCGTCGTAGGCCTTTAAAATTGTGTTCTTCGTCGAGAGATACAATGGCCAGCCTTTGTCCAGAGCCCGGTTCATGCAGCTGTGGGCAAAACCCGTGATGCTCTCATCCGTGTTGTACATGCTCATCGCCACGCCGCCGCCTTCAAAATTGAAGACTTCCCACTGGCGCACCTCTCCGCCGCCCTCTGGCGTGAAGGTCATGGTGAGCTTGCCCTTGCCCTGGATGACCGCATCGGTCGCCTTGTATTGGTCTCCGAAAGCGTGACGGCCAATGCAAATGGGCTGCGTCCAGCCCGGCACCAAACGCGGGACATTTTTCATGATGATCGGCTCGCGGAACACCGTGCCACCGATGATGTTGCGGAGCGTGCCGTTGGGCGAGCGCCACATCTGCTTGAGCCCGAACTCCTCGACGCGCGCCTCATCCGGCGTGATGGTCGCACATTTGATGCCCACGTTGTGCTTTTTGATCGCCTCCGCCGCGTCCACCGTGATCTGATCGTCGGTTTCGTCGCGCTTTTCAATCCCCAAATCAAAATAGAGCAGCTCGATATCGAGATAAGGCAGAATGAGGCGGTCCTTGATAAACTGCCAAATAATCCGCGTCATTTCATCGCCGTCAAGTTCGACGACCGGCTGGTCAACTTTAATCTTGTTCATAATCGTAGAGCTTTGGTTTCAGGTCAATAGGCAATCAGGCCAATTCGCGTTCTGAGAAGTAAAATGCCCCTTCAATCGCGGCATTCTCGTCGCTGTCGCTACCGTGCACAGCATTGGCTGCAATGCTCTCGGCAAAGTCTGCGCGAATGGTACCGGGGGCGGCCTCCTGAGGGTTTGTCGAGCCGATAAGTGTACGGAAATCCTCCACCGCATTGTCCTTCTCGAGGATCATCGCCACAATCGGGCCGCCGCTCATGTAGGCGGTCAGCTCACCGAAGAATGGCCGCTCAGCGTGCACCGCGTAAAAGGCCTGGGCCTCCTTCAAACTCAACTGCGTCCACTTCATCGCCTTGATTGTGAATCCAGCTTCGATCATGCGGTCGATGATTTTTCCAGTGTTACCAGCTCCCGTTGCGTCGGGCTTGAGCATGGTGAATGTGCGGTTGGTGGCCATGATTTGATGTCATTATTGATTCCAATTGAAAATCAATCGGGGCGCAAAAGTACGCAACTCGCGTGGATTGATTACCACTGTATGCGCGGGGCCTCGCGGTGGCATAAGGGCGGCGTATATTTGGCGCGAAATTGGCCTCGAACAACCCGCACCATGTCCCAGACCCCCTCCACCTCCACCCGTTCGTCCGCTGAGGCGATGGCCCTCGAAAACGAGCACGGTGCGCACAACTACCACCCGCTTCCCGTCGTGCTGGACCGCGGGGAAGGCGTGTACGTTTGGGACTGCGAAGGGAAGAAGTACTTCGATTTTTTGAGCGCCTACTCCGCAGTGAATCAGGGCCATTGCCATCCGCGCATTGTGGAGGCCATGGTTGACCAGACGCGCAAACTCACGCTCACCTCGCGGGCCTTTTACAACAGCGTCCTGGGCGAGTACGAGCGCTATGTCACGCAGTACTTCGGCTATGACAAGGTGTTGCCTATGAACACGGGCGCAGAGGCGGTCGAGACGGCCATCAAGCTCGCCCGCAAATGGGGCTACGACGTCAAAGGCGTACCGGCCAACCGAGCGGTCATTGTCGTGTGCGACGGCAACTTTCACGGCCGCACCACCACCATCGTCAGCTTCTCGACCGACGGCGATGCCACAGGCGGCTTCGGCCCCTTCACCCCCGGCTTCAAGATCATCCCGTACAACGACCTCGGCGCATTAAAAGGCGCCCTTGCCGATCCAAACGTCGTGGGCTTCCTCGTCGAGCCGATCCAAGGCGAAGCCGGTGTCTTCACCCCGGCTGACGACTTTATGTCGGGCGCCCGGGCGCTCTGCTCTGAAAAGGGCGTTCTGCTCATGGCGGACGAAGTCCAAACGGGCATCGCCCGCACCGGGTCGCTGCTGGCCTCTGAGCCCGGCTTCGTTTCGGGCGGCTCTTGGGACGGCCTGGACAAGCCGGACCTGCTGATTCTCGGCAAGGCCTTGTCCGGGGGTGCCTACCCCGTTTCGGCCGTCCTCGCTGACAATGCCGTCATGGACGTGCTGCACCCGGGCCAACACGGCTCCACCTTCGGCGGCAACCCCGTGGCAGCCCAAGTCGCCATCGCCGCCCTCGACGTTGTAAACGACGAGGACTTGTGTAAAAATGCAGCCCAACTCGGCGAGCGGTTCCGAGCGGCCATGCAAGACTTGGTTGCCGAGAATTCGCTCATCACAAAAGTGCGCGGACGCGGTCTGCTCAACGCCATTTTGATCAATGACAAGCCGGACAGCTCCACCGCCTGGGACCTCTGTGTCGCCTTGAAGGAAAACGGTCTGCTCGCCAAGCCCACCCACGGCAACATCATTCGCTTCGCCCCCCCATTGGTCATCACAGAAGCACAAATCGACGAATGCACCTCGATTATTCGGAACACCGTGATTGACTTTACCAAGTAATCACCTCACTCGCACGTCAATCCAAAGGCGGCCAACAAGGTCAAAACGTCACTGACTGTGACCAGACCGTCTCCGTTGATGTCCTCAGGGCAACTTGAAGCCGTTCCGAAGGCGGACAACAGGGTCAAGACGTCGACAACTGTGATCAGACCATCCCCGCTGATGTCCTCTGGACAGTTTGAGATAGGACCGGGGAAAATCTCACAATCCGAAGGCCATGGGTCCAGCTCCACCGGCTCACCCGGCGTCAAGTCCAGGCATGAAAGGCCCGCGTAATCAGCGGCGTATCGTATGGCGCGGAAAGTCGAATTCCCTGTGGGGTTTGCGCCTTGAACCAGCGGTCCCCCGCTCCCATGGGCGGTGATGTACTCCCAAACTATTTCGCCCTCGTCGGTGACTTCAAACAACCGTCCTTCTGGCCCCAGACAAATCAAAGTCGTTCCGCCGGGCAAGCGTTGAGCGCCTGATATATGTTGGCCGAAGAAAGTGCCAATGAAGTTCTCTGGATACCGCCAGTCCAAGGCTTCAGGCCCATATGTCCCGCCTTCTTCAATGGCGTAGGTCCCGTCTTCAAGCAGCGGCAAAGTCAATTCGTCCACCGAGCTAAAATCGCCCTCGGGGCGGTTGGTGCCGTTGTTAAAAATGAGCACGGAGGCGGTGGGGTTGGAGCCGGATATGGGCAAGCTTGAGCTGATCCAATGCGGATGGTGTTGGCCGAAAAGCACCTTGTCGGCCGGTGTGCCGCGGTCATAGGTCGCGGGGTTGCCCCAGCGGTACAGCAAATCGCCGCCTCGACCGGCGGCCCCGCCGGTGCTTCCAGCAGACTCTTCCATTGTCGTGCTGTGATCGATGATGTAGATTTCACTCCAGCGCCTCGAGCTGAGCATGATTTGGTCCAGTTCAGCGTTGTAGCAGATGGCGTTGAAGTGTTGAAAGTCGCCGTTCAAGGTTTGACCTGCAGGATTGCTGAAATTCACGTCAAACCGCTCCGGGAAATTGGCGGGTTCTCCAAAGTTGGGCAGGGCGTTGTCCACATTTTGCACGAGATGCTCCCACGCCGTCCAACTCCAAACCACCGATCCACCGTCCGTTCCACTCGGTTCAATTTCAAGAATCGTCTCGGGCCAGAGCATTTCGCCGTCCACGTCGCCAGCGGCCGCCGCTTGCTCTGCTGAACGCATCGCCCAAGCCAGAACCAGAATATTTCCGCCCGGCATAACGGCGAAATCGTGGTGTTGGTGGATGGTGTCGTTGGCGAAGTTCATCCCCCAGAGCAGCTCGCCCTCCCACGAAAAGCGTTCGATTCGTCCGCCGGTGGTGGGGACGTCAAAAATCTCACTGACCACGCGTCCGGCGCGCACCAGGTCCCCGTTTTCCATCAAGTAGCCCGAGGCGCCTGCCGTGTAATCACTCGACCAGCTGTTCACCACACGCCCACAATTGTCAATTAAGTACGTCTCGGTCGAGCCGATTGCTCCGTGCAAGGTGTAGCCGTCATACGCATTTGACGAGTTGCTGAACAGCCCCATGGTTTGCTGGCCGTACATCAGTGGGGCGGCCAGAAAAAGTGCGACTAGAAATGTGAGGCGTCGAGCTTTGATCATACTATCAAAGTTAACGCCACCTTTTAGTTTTACGCCCAGCCTGCGTTAAGCTCAAAAGAACTTTGCGAACGGCAGCGGGGCATGCAGGGCCGGGTCGCTCAGTCGATGAATCCCTGCTCGCGCATCCAATCGTCGTTGAACACCTTCTTCACGTAGCGCGAACCGTGGTCGTGGAACAGCACCACCACCACGTCGGTGGGTTTGAGGTGAGCAGCGAGTTGTCGGATGCCTTGGAAGGCCGAGCCGGCGCTGTAGCCCAGCAAGAGGCCTTCTTTTTCGGCGAGCTCCCGGGCGGTGAGTGCCCCGTCTTTGTCGGTGACCTTTTCGAAGCGGTCGATCAGATCGAAGTCGACATTCTTCGGCAGGATGTCCTCGCCGATGCCCTCGGTGAGGTAGCCGTGGATTTCGTTCTCGTCAAAGATGCCCGTTTCGTGGAATTTCTTGAAGACCGAACCGTAGGAGTCGATGCCCCAGAGCTGAACATCGGGGTTCTTCTCTTTAAGAAATTGGCCGGTGCCGCTGATGGTGCCACCGGTGCCCACGCCCGTAACAAAATGGGTGATCTTGCCGCCGGTCTGCTGCCAAATTTCAGGGCCTGTGGAGGCGTAGTGGCCGGCGCGATTTGCTAGGTTGTCGTACTGGTTGAGCCAAACGCTTCCGGGGATTT
>Ga0206681_10001101_pt1 | contig 12907 bp, 9 predicted proteins | sample M150012015metaG_FD_161048 | JGI IMG/M metagenome (GOLD analysis project Ga0206681, IMG submission 161048) | Ammonia-oxidizing marine archaeal communities from Monterey Bay, California, United States - M1 500m 12015 | ecosystem: Environmental > Aquatic > Marine > Intertidal zone | place: USA...
TTAATATACACTTATCAAATAACACCCTTGTTTGACCTGCAACCTCAGTTGTTGTAGACTGCTAGAAAGTTGATCTTTTTTGTACTATTCTCTAACAAGAACAGGTTGTTATGAAAAACACTCCACTGCTACTTCTTACTCTAATATTTAGTCTGCTTATCGTCCCTACCACCTATGCTGCATCGGGAGGTGATGGCGATATTACAATTTCTGACTCTTATGACAAAGAGAAAGCAGAAGCTGAGGCAAAGGCTAAAGCAGAAGCTGAGGCAAAAGCTAAGGCAGAAGCTGAAGCAACGGCAAAGGCAGCAGCTGAGGCAAAAGCTAAAGAAAAAGCAGCAGCTGAGGCAAAGGCTAAAGCAGAGGCTGAAGAACAATCTAAAAGCAAGACAGAAGCTAAAAGCAAGACAGAAGCTAAAAGCACCAACCAAGATAGCAAATCCCAAGAAGGCAAAAACGACAATAACTCAAGTCAACAAGTAGAAATTACTGCTCAGGTAGATGCAAACTCATTACAAGATGCAGGCAATGGAAATATTAAAATGCCTACTGAAGAGCAGTTGCAAGCAGAAGGCGATAGACGCCAAGAAGAACAACAAGATGAAAGAACTAGAATAGTTGATGTTGTTAATCAAGAAGGTGAAAGGCAACAGAGTCAAGAAGAACAGCAAAGAGAGTCTGAGCGAGAGGCTCTGGATGAGCGAACACGAGAGCAACGCTTCCAGCAACGGCAAGAGAGAGAGGAAACAGAAGAGTCTCAAAGGGTTACAGAAGAGGCTAGGCAAGAGTCGATAGCTTCAGAGAGTCGAGTCAGAGAAAGGAGAGAAAGAGAATCCACTGCGAATGCACTGGAGCAAAGGCGCTCTCAATTGGAGCAAGAACAAAATAGAGTACAAAACCAAAAAAGAGATTATCTAAACACTCTTCGGTCTGCCAAGGAGTCGTATCAGACTTTGTATACCAGCCATCGGAATAACAGCACGCAATATCTTGCTGAATGGCGCGCCCTTGACGCTAACCACCGTAATCCGGATAACGGGCATATTGAGCCGGCAGAAATGGGGGAACTGTATATGGCAGTGTTAAATTTGGAGCAAGTCAATGGTCAAGCGCAAGGTTCAGCTGCTAACTTGGTACTTAGATTGTATCCCTCTCTTATTTCTGCAGTTGACACGGACTCTAGTTTGGAGTTAATTAATTCAGCTGAAAGTGAGCTCTGGACGGGACTTGTGAATTACCTGTCGACTTTAAGACGTTTAGAAGAAGCAATAACTAGAAAAATAAATGCTGCACATAGCGCAAATCAGATAAATGATGAAGAGGCTAGGCAAGCACGGGAAAATAACTCAAATCTTGGACGCAATCATTTCACTGAAGCAAATGATGAAAATGGGACTTTTACAAGACAAAGAGCGATGCACAGCCAATATAGAGGTGCTAGAAACTCTGAAAGTAATGCCAATGATGAGGTACAGGAGTCTCAACAGGCAAGAGAAGAAATAGAGGGTGAGACACCTGAAGAGCGAGCTCGAGCGACTGAAGACCAGCGAATTGTAGACGAAGCAAGAATTCTTTCAATTTATAGTAGCCGCCTTATAGAAATAGGGGATGAAGAGCGTCAACATTTGTATTCCCTCGCAGTAGGCTCACAAGCTGACAGAGCGCTTCATCGCCTCTTACGTGAGCAAGCATTCAGTGAAGCCAATCAATATCGATTAATCATTCCGCTGCTTTTGGCGGAAGTCGATGAGGCTCAGGCTACTGCCGAGCGGCAGCTGCAGGCGGCGTTTGCAATCTTTGAGAGAGAGTGGAATAGTATAAGAAGCGGTCGAGTTTACCGGTCGTGTATGCCTTACTTTAACCCTAAAACTTTTATTGAATGTGCAAGATTGCAAGATGACCTACATGCATTTGGTGCTGATAATTACAACGCCATTAGAAGAAGTCTTTTGAGCTTGAAATCAAGAGTTACAGATGAGCTTGGCTCCACTGACAGAGCAATATTACAAAGAACTATCAGTCGTACCCACCATAATGCTTGGACAGCCGTTCACAGGGAACGTGACAGATTGTGGTCAGAAGCTCACTCCAGATTCAACGATTTACTCCGTGAACAGCCCCTCTATCCAGAGTTCTTGCAACAACAAATTCAAATTCAAGAAAGGGCTGATAATCTAAGAGCCGAAGCACTGCGGGTAAGAGATGCGGCACTCGCTGCACTTGAAGAAAACTAGAGCCAAAACCCCATCTCATATGTGAAGGGGAGTATAACAATAGTAACTCAGGTGTTTGTGAGCATCCCCCAGATCAAAGAGCCTGGATAAATATCAAGAGGAGGGTGGTTTTTTTTGTTTTACTGTATTTGTTTTGTACTCTATAAGCCAAACCTAAGTGTTAGACTTGTGCTACTACCGCCGGTATTTGGTTCATAGCCGAAGTGAATTGCGGTGGAGTCATTTAGCCAATAATTGCCTGCAAATCCAAACCCCACACTACCGCCACCAGTCACAGGGACAGAAAGCGACACTGTTGCCGAACTGTTGTCCGATAGGTAGCTGGAAAAACCAAGATTAATGGCATCTTCATCTACAGTGCCAGAGCCCCCACTATCGAGTGTTAAGTCAATTTTAGAAACATTGTAGCCTATGATTATTTCGGCTTGATTATTCAGACTCCAAAGATAACCGAAACCAAGTCTAGAAACTTTAGGGGCGCTGCTCGAATCAATATCCAAAGAAAATTGCCCATTGATAATGAAATTGCCAAAAGTGCCAGAGCCGCCAAAACTCAGATAAAGGCCATTGCCAACACCGTCAATTTTAACGGTGCCAATGCCTGATTCCAAGTAGTTATAAGCATTCTCAAATCGATCGTTATTTGACTCGGCAACCGATATTGTTGAGGTTAAAAGTAAGATCAAAGGTAGAATTGTTCTACGCATAATAACTCCTATTTATTGATAACTTTCGGACACAGTATACGTTTTAATCGAGAATCACGCAAATCAAGAGTCATTATGGCATGCAGTGAAAATACACTCTAATTAAGAATACTTGTGCAAAAAAAACAAATCAAGAGGTTTGTCATTTAAACGTTTTAGTGGGCGTTATTTGGATTTTTAGTGTTTTGAGTAAAAGTCTTTTGGTAAGACTTATGGCTAAATAGGTGGACTCGCAGCAACCGATAAAGTTACCGTTAATAGTAGAGTTATCAATACCGTTCTTTTCATCATAAACGCCATTTTTTGCCTGACAGCCTCTGCCAGTAGACATAAAAAGCATTCAAAATGAATCTAAAACTAAATTAAAGAGTCAATATGATATTTAAATAAATAGATTATAAAGAACTATAGTTAAATATATAATTCAAAACTCTTTATTGGAAAAGGTCGCATATGGGTAGCGAGATAAAAATGTTGATGATGCTTGTAGTAATGGTTGGAATTGTCTGGGGATGGATTTAAAATCCCCAGACCCATGGCTATTTCCAACCACTAATTACCTTAACTTCTAAGAATTCTTCAAGACCTAAAACACCACCTTCACGGCCGATACCCGAGTGCTTGTAGCCGCCAAAAGGGGCGCCCGCGCCAAGATTAGCTCCATTAATCTCAACCATCCCAGAACGCAATTGTTTGGCAATGCGCTTGGCCTTGTTTGCGTCTTTTGTTTGTATGTAGTTGGTTAAGCCAAAACATGTGTCGTTGGCAATCGCAATGGCATCTTCTTCATCCTCAAACGGAATCATCGATAATACTGGACCAAAAATTTCCGTTTGGGCGATGGCCATTTGGTTGTTCACATCTGAGAAAATGGTGGGCTTCACAAAGTAACCTGTTTCAAAGCCCTCCGGTTTACCTACACCACCTGCGACAAGTGTTGCTTTTTCATCAATGCCTTGTTGGATAAGATTTTGAATTTTATCGAACTGCAACTGAGAGACAACGGGGCCCATATGGTCTCCTTGTTTTGCGGGTAAGTCAACCGATGTTTGCGCAGCAACAGCCTGAGCTTTGGTTACAGATTGCTCGTAAATAGATCGCTGAACTAGCATTCGTGTTGGCGCATTGCAAGATTGGCCGGTATTGTTAAAACAGTGCTTAACGCCGCGCTCAACGGCGTCACCGTCGGCGTCAGCAAAAATAATATTGGCACCTTTGCCGCCTAACTCTAGCCCGATTCTTTTGAAATCATCGGCTGCATTATGAGAAATTAATGCACCCGCTCTTGTTGAGCCAGTGAATGACACCATGTCAACATCAGGGTGTGCGCTTAGCTGAGAGCCCACACCTGCGCCGTCTCCATTAACAAGATTAAAAACACCGTCAGGCAGTCCTGCTTCGTCAATCATTTCGGCAAAAACCATGGAGGAGAGCGGTGCTATTTCAGAGGGTTTTAACACCATCGTGCAGCCAGTAGCAATCGCAGGGATGACTTTTAGAGTGACTTGATTGATAGGCCAATTCCATGGTGTGATTAATGCACAAACACCTTTAGGTTCATAAACGAGGCGGTTGTCTGGGGCATGATCACCTAAGGGTTTTTCAAACTCAAACGTTCTGAGTTTTTTAATAAAGGTTTTGATGTGTCCAGCACCAGAGCCAGTTTGCGCATTGCTTGCAAAGTCGATTGGCGCACCCATTTCGAGTGAGATTGCCTCAGCCATGTCAGACCATCGGCGTTTGTAGATGCTATAAAGTGCCTCTAATACTTCAATTCTTTCTTCTTTTGAAGATACACCCCAAGTCACTAACGCGTTTTTAGCTGCACTGACTGCGAGGTTGGTGTCGGCTTCCGAGCCTAGTGAAATTGTTGCACAGACGCTTTCGTCTGCTGGATTGATAACGTCAAAGTCGTTGGCACGAATAGGATTAACCCAGGTACCATTGATATAGAATTGTGTTTTATTTCGCATAATTCCCCAAGCATTCAAAAGGAGAATTATTCTACACGTTTGCTAAACGATCAACTGCTAATTTAATGTTATCCATGCTGGTGGCAAAAGAAAAGCGTGCGTAGCCAGGGGCGCCAAATGCTGAGCCCGGTACTAGGGCGATATTTAATTCTTCAAGGCAATAGGTGGCAAATTCCACGTCATCGGCAAGCCCAAGGCGATCAATGAGACCTTGTACCCTTGGAAATGAGTAAAAAGCGCCACCAGACTCTGGGCATTCGATACCATCGATGGCGTTAAGGCCTGCAACAATATAATCATACCTTCTTTTAAAGGTTGTAACCATTTCACCAATAAACGACTGGTCACCATTCAGCGCTTCCAGAGCAGCCGCTTGTGCAACTGAGCTTGGGTTAGAGGTGGATTGACCCTGGATTTTCTTCATCGATTTGATAATCGTTTCAGGGCCTGCTGCATAGCCAATTCTCCAGCCCGTCATTGCATAAGCCTTAGAGACGCCATTGAGAATCATGGTGCGGTCCTTTAGCTCTGGACATGCCATCACTATATTGACAAAGTCCTCATCACCCCAGCGGATGTGTTCGTAAATATCATCGGTCAAAACAATGACTTGTGGGTGGTTGATTAAAACTGCAGCTAAAGCCTCGAGTTCTGATTTTGAGTAAACTGCGCCAGTGGGGTTTGAGGGACTGGTGAGTACAACCAATTTTGTTTTGGCGTTAATTGCAGCCTCAAGTTGCTCTGGTGTTATTTTAAATCCTTGTTCAAGACCCGTCTCGATGATCACTGGCGTGGCATCTGCAAGAATAACGATGTCTGGGTACGATACCCAGTAAGGTGCCGGAATAACAACTTCATCACCTTCGTCCAGTATTGCTTGGCAAAGATTGTAAAAGACTTGTTTGCCGCCCGAAGAGACCATCACTTCGTTCATGGAGTAGTTTAGGTTATTCTCTCTTTCAAATTTCTCGCAAATAGCTTTTTTCAATTGCGGTGTGCCATCCACAGCTGTGTAGCGAGTTTCGCCAGCGTTAATAGCGTTGATACCCGCCTCTTTAATATTAAGCGGCGTGTCGAAGTCTGGCTCGCCAGTGCCCATTGGTACAATTGGAATGCCTTTTGCCTTTAATTCATTGGCTTTTGCAGTGACGGCAAGAGTGGCGGACGGTTTAATTTTTTGGACTCGATTTGAAAGGATGCTTGACATTTACGGTGGCGGTGAATTAGTTTAAAATTAAGTGCTTATTTTAAAGAAGAAAGCGTTAAAAGTGGTTAGAAAATTTAAGCTAAAGTCTGCTTTTTCTCCAAAAGGGGATCAACCTCAGGCGATTCAGGCTTTGCTTGATGGAATCAATGCAGGTGCTAAATATCAAACACTTTTAGGTGTGACGGGCTCGGGTAAGACTTTTACTCTGGCAAATGTCATTGAGAAGACGCAAAAACCAAGCCTTATCATGGCCCCCAATAAAACGCTTGCAGCGCAACTGTATAGCGAGATGAAGGAGTTTTTTCCTAGCAATGCAGTGGAATATTTTGTCTCTTATTATGACTATTATCAACCCGAAGCCTACGTCCCAGCATCGGACACTTATATTGAAAAAGACGCATCGATTAACGAGCAAATTGAGCAAATGCGCCTGTCGGCGACAAAGGCGCTATTAGAAAGGCGGGACGTTATTATTATCGCTAGTGTTTCGGCAATTTACGGACTTGGCGACCCAGACAGTTATATGAAGATGTTGCTGCACCTCACTGTGGGTGAGGTAACCAAGCAAAGAGAAATTCTCTCGCGGCTTTCAGAAATGCAATACAACCGTAACGACGTCACGTTGACTCGAGGGCATTTTCGAGTCAAAGGCGAAATTATTGATATTTTTCCTGCGGACTCAGAAGAGCGCGCATTGAGAGTTGAAATGTTTGATGATGAGGTTGAGGCTTTGTCATGGTTTGATCCGCTTACAGGCGAGAAAATTAAAGCGCTGCAGCGCATAACCATCTACCCTAAAACGCATTACGTTACGCCAAAATCAACAGTGCTTAGTGTGCTTGATGACATTAAGGCGGAGCTTGTTGTTAGGAAGAAAGACCTGTTGGCGCAAAACAAACTGGTTGAAGAGCAGCGTCTTTCACAGCGTGTTGTGCTTGATGTGGAAATGATGCGGGAGTTGGGCTATTGCACCGGGATTGAAAATTACTCGCGCTATCTGTCAGGAAGAAAAGCGGGAGAGCCACCACCAACACTTTTGGATTATTTACCAAAAGACGCATTGGTTATATTGGACGAATCGCATGTCACTGTCAGTCAAATTGGCGGTATGTACAATGGTGATAGATCGCGAAAAACCACCTTAGTTGATTTTGGTTTTCGTCTGCCTTCGGCGCTTGATAATCGCCCTTTGAGATTTGACGAATTTTCTGAGCGCATTAATCAATGCATTTTGGTTTCGGCAACGCCTGCTAATTATGAACTGGAGGTCTCTAGCTTCATTGCGGAACAAGTAGTAAGGCCCACAGGGCTTCTAGACCCAGGGATTGACGTGCGTCCAGTTGATACTCAAGTGGACGATTTACTCTCTGAGATCCATAAAAGGGTGGCCCTTAAAGAGCGCGTTTTAGTGACCACGCTGACCAAGCGCATGTCTGAACAATTGAGTGATTATTTGCACGAGCACCAAGTTAAAGTGCGCTACTTACACTCTGATATTGACACCGTTGAGCGCGTTGAAATTATTCGTGATTTACGCCTGGGCGTGTTTGATGTTTTGGTGGGTATTAATCTTCTACGAGAGGGTTTGGATATTCCTGAAGTGTCTTTAGTGGCTATTTTAGATGCCGATAAAGAGGGTTTTCTTCGCTCTGAACGATCCCTTATTCAAACCATGGGTAGGGCGGCAAGACACGTTAATGGTTCGGTTATTCTTTATGCTGCTCGTATTACAAATTCGATGCAAAGGGCGATGGACGTGACCAGTAAAAGGCGCGAGAAACAAAAGATTTACAATGAAAAGCATGGAATAATTCCTACAGGCGTTGTTAAGCCGATTATCAATATTCTGGATACAGATTTATCCGCTGACGAAATTGATGAACAACTGAATTCTGAGTTTATTGAAGTGCACTTGTCACCGGTACAGTTAGCAAAAGAGTTGAAGCGCCTAGAAAAACAAATGTATCAGCATGCTCAAGATTTAAAGTTTGAGGAGGCGGCCGATGTGCGCAACCATATTAAGCGATTAAAAGATGGACAATTTAAATAAAGACACTTTAAATATCACCGAGATTTTTTACTCACTGCAAGGCGAGGCAAAAGATGTTGGCATTCCGACAGTTTTTATTCGTTTAACGGGCTGTCCGCTTCGCTGTAATTATTGCGATACGACTTATGCTTTTAAAGGCAACAATCCTTTAACGATTGATGATGTTCTGGCTGAAGTGCGTAAATACAATACTCGCTACGTTTGTGTGACTGGTGGTGAGCCTTTGGCGCAAAAAAACTGCCTAAAATTGCTGGACACTTTAGCTGAAAATAACTACAAGATTTCGCTTGAAACTAGTGGCAGTATTGATGTTGCACCTGTGAATCCTCAAGTGTCTATTGTGATGGATCTTAAAACACCCTCATCGACAGAATGCCATCAAAATCGCTATGAAAATGTCCCTCTTTTGGAGGTCAAGGATCAACTGAAATTTGTTATTGCAAATCGAGATGACTTTGATTGGTGTTGCGACATATTGGAAAATAACACAACACCAGCTGGCGTACTTTTTTCGCCCGTTTACGAATCCTTAAAGCCTGCTCAACTGGCTGATTGGATTCTTGAAAAGCAACTTAATGTACGACTGCAAGTGCAGTTACATAAAATTCTTTGGGGCGAAGAGCAAGGCAAATAGAATTTAAGTCTTTTGTCCAGATTCGATTAACACCCCTGCTTTGTCGATAGCAACATGATATTGAGGATCTTCTAAAACATTCACTTCCACCAAGTCTTTGGCCGTGTTTAGTAGCAACCCGCACTCCGCACTGAGATGCATTAAGTGCAGCGTTTTTCCAGCCTTTTGATAGCGCTCAGCCAGTTTATCAATCGCTTGAATAGCGGAGTGATCTATCACTCGTGAATCCTGAAAATCAATAAAGACCTCTTTGGGGTCGTTGCTTGGAGAGAATATGGCGTGAAAGTGTTCAATCGAGCCAAAAAATAGCGCGCCATTGAGTTTATAAATTTTAGCGCCATTGTCATCCGTCTCTTCAGTTGCATGAATTTTGCTGGCTGAATCCCAGGCAAAAGACAGGGCAGACATGATAACGCCAGCGATTACAGCGAGTGCCAGGTTGTCCGTCAATACCGTGATAACAGCAACCGAGATGCCGACAATAATATCGGGCAGTGGAATTTTGCCAAATAAACGGAACGAGCCCCATTCAAAGGTGCCAATAACCACCATCATCATGACACCAATCAACACAGCAACTGGAATCATTTCAATGTATTCAGAAAGAAAGAGAATAAAAAACAGCAGTACGACGGCAGCAACAATACCCGAGAGTCGACCGCGACCACCGGATTTGATATTAATCAAGCTTTGACCAACCATGGCGCAACCGCCCATGCCACCAAAAAAGCCTGTCACTGTGTTGGCCACACCTTGGCCGATACATTCTTTATTTGGTCGTCCCGTTGTTTCCGTAAGGTCGTCAATTAAATTAAGTGTTAGTAGGCTTTCAATCAAGCCAACAAGTGCCATTACCACCGCATAAGGGAAGACAATTTGCAACATCTCCAAATCAAATGGTACATCTGGCACATGGAATGGCGGGAAGGCGCCGCCAATTGAAGCAATGTCACCAACCGTTCGTGTGTCTGAGTTCAACAATAGCACAGCAATCGTGCCGATAACAATCGCCGCTAAGGTTGAAGGCACAGCGCGGGTTAATTTGGGTAGGTAATGAATAACAGCCATGGTGATTACTATAATGATGAGCATAACCATGAGTGGTGTGCCACTGATCCACTCATCTTCAACCTTGAATTGTTTGATTTGTGCGAGGAAAATAACCATTGCTAGGCCGTTGACAAAACCAAGAAAAACCGGATGCGGCACCAAGCGGATAAACTTGCCCATTTTCAATAAACCAAAGCCTATTTGAATCACGCCCATCATCACCACTGCAGCAAATAAGTACTCAATGCCATGCTGAGCAATCAATGTACCAATAACAACGGCAATGGCACCTGTTGCGCCAGAGATCATGCCCGGTCTGCCACCAATAATAGAAGTGACAATGCCAATGGTAAAAGCAGCGTATAGGCCGACTAAAGGATTGACACCTGCCAATAGAGCGAAAGCGACCGCTTCAGGAACTAACGCTAGAGCAACCGTTAAGCCGGACAAAATATCATTCTTTGCGTTGCTAGGAACACGCTTGTGAATCAGTTTAAACATGGTTATTTTTTAGATTGTGCTGCTGTTTATTTCTTAGCGGCAGGGATAACAGGAGTTGATGATTGAACGTCACAGTTTTGCGCCCTATGACGCAGCGCGTGGTCCATTAGTGTTAAGGCTAACATAGCCTCAGCAATCGGCGTTGCACGCACACCAACGCACGGATCGTGGCGACCCTTGGTAATAACTTCGGCTACTTCACCGTTAACATCAATGCTATCAACTGGCAGACGTAAACTCGAGGTTGGTTTGAGGGCAATAGAAACCAACAAGTCTTGACCTGAGCTAATACCACCTAGTGTGCCACCAGCATTATTGGAAGTAAAGCCTTCAGGCGTTAGTGAGTCGCGGTGTTCCGAACCTTTTTGTGTAATGGCGTTAAAACCAGCACCAATTTCAATGCCTTTGACGGCATTAATGCTCATCATCGCGTGGGCGACGTCAGCCTCTAGGCGATCAAAAATTGGCTCACCAAGGCCAACAAGCATACCACTGGCAACAATATTAATACGCGCCCCAATAGAATCCCCTGATTTTCTTAAGGCGTCCATGTAGGCTTCTAATTCGCTGACTTTGTTAGCATCAGGGCAAAAGAACGGGTTGTTGTGTACTTCGTTCCAATCAAAATTTTCAATTGTAATCGGACCTAGTTGTGCCATATAGCCACGAATCTCGATACCGTATTTTTCTTGCAGGTATTTTTTGGCGATACCACCAGCGGCCACTCGCATTGCAGTTTCCCTGGCGGATGAACGGCCACCGCCGCGGTAGTCTCTTATGCCGTACTTTTGTTGATAGGTGTAGTCTGCATGGCCTGGACGAAAAGAGTTGGCAATATTGCCATAGTCTTTTGAACGTTGATCGGTGTTTTGGATCAAAAGAGCAATAGGTGTACCTGTAGTGACACCTTCAAAAGTGCCAGATAGGATTTTAACTTTGTCTTCTTCGCGGCGCTGGGTTGTATGGCGCGAAGTGCCTGGTTTTCTTAAGTCTAAGTCTCCCTGCAAATCGGCTTCGGTTAGGTGCATTCCCGGTGGACAACCATCAACAATGCCAATCAAGGCCGCACCATGGCTTTCGCCACCAGTGGTAAGGGTGAAAATTTTTCCAAAAGAATTGCCCGACATGCTTATAAATTAGCTGATATTTAATGCGAGCCATTATACCACCAAGGGAAATTAAGGTATTGCTTTGCGCTGTAGTGACTTTAAAAATAAAGGTTTTTAAACGGATTTATTAACGTTTTCTTTCGCTAATAGCTAGTATGGTGATTTAGACATTTTAGTTGTCAATAGCATTAGCACCCCTGAAAATACAATAAGTGCAGTGACATACAAGGCATAATTATAATTACCTGACCAATTGGTCAATGTAACAGCGTACAACGGTGCGCCTACTTGACCCACCCCATAGGCTGCAGTCAGTGCGCCCATCAATACAATTGGGTTATGCTGTGCCAGTTTGCCGCCTAAATGGATAAACAGAGCCACCAAGCCCACAAACGTGCCACCGTAAAAAATACCCGACAATAAATTTAAATAGATGTTGGTAGTAATAGCTGGAATTAAGATTCCAACTATTTGAATACTCATGGCAATAATAATGATGTTAATATCGCCATACTTATGAGCTAAATGCATCCAAATAACGGAAGAAGGTATGCCCGCAAGCCCAACTAAAACCCAAGTTAGTCCAGCGTACACTTCCAATCCCGGTAGGGATTTAATAATGGTTGGTAAAAAAGTTCCCTGCACAACAAAGCCAACACCTGCAGTAAAGTAAGCTGTAATGAGAATGAGTACAAAACCAGAAAAAAGTACTGGATTAAAAGACTGTTTTATGACGCTTTGCTTGACTGTTTTAGCAAAAGATAGAACATGCCACGGGTAAAAAACAACCAATGCGGCACTGAGTGCTAACACCAGCCATGATGTTTGCCAGGAGGATATGGACAAAACGTATCTACCAATCATGTCGGATGCTACAAGCGCTACGCCAATGCCCGAAAAGTAAATGCCCATGGCTTTGGTTTTATTTTCTAAATTAAGTTTCATCATTATAATTGCTGAACCAATTACCATTACCATCGCCGAACTAAAACCAGCAACTATTCTACTGGCTAGCCACCAATAATCATTATCTGTAATACCAATTATGAGTGTGGTAATAACACACAACAATAGGCCCAATCTAAAGCACTTAACTTTGATGCTCATGTTTTTAATAAAAATAGCAAAAAGTGCACCCAATAAGTAGCCGACATAATTAACAGAAGCCATAACACCTGAAAAAGCTAAAGATATGGTTTCGTCGTCCAGCATGGCTGGTAGTAGGGAGGTATATGAAAATCTAGCGACACCAATGGCAACAAATAGGCTGATGATGCCAGCTAATAATATGTTGAAGTTACTGTCTTTATTGAATAAGCTTATTCTTATCACAAGTTAGCTGCTACTAAAATCACTGATTATAAGCAAGATATTAAGCAAGATTATGAAACGTATTTTGCACTATGAAGTTTTATGTTTGGTGCCCTTGGCGAGATTCGAAC
>Ga0206681_10001104_pt1 | contig 12894 bp, 14 predicted proteins | sample M150012015metaG_FD_161048 | JGI IMG/M metagenome (GOLD analysis project Ga0206681, IMG submission 161048) | Ammonia-oxidizing marine archaeal communities from Monterey Bay, California, United States - M1 500m 12015 | ecosystem: Environmental > Aquatic > Marine > Intertidal zone | place: USA...
AATCGAGCAACAATACCTATACTATGCTGCATGTAATCAGACGACTTGAAAAAATCTATGACACCAACTTTCGCTGTACTGCATAGCTGTATTCCTATATGCTTTGAAATCCAGAAATTGATTCCTATTCCTATATTTAATGTTAGGCTAACAGGTCGTGCAAGCTCGTCATTGTTATTCCTCATGGATAAACCAATTCCTCCAATTGCAAATGGATCAACAGGGCCTCGATTTAATAATTTGTAAAAAGAATACTTGGAATGAAAATCCATAGAAAACATGCTCCCTGATATTCCGACTCTATCGTTGGTAATTTTTTCCGGATTATATACTGAATAAGCCAGGACAGCTTCAGCACTCCAGCCGTTATAAATGTATTTATCAACTGTAATTTTAGAGGGATAAAAATGAGAATGTAAATTTTGAACAAGAAAAGGATTAAAAGCCTCTCCATCGTCATCTGTTAATACCCATGACATCCCAAACATCCAGCTATAGCTATCTTTGTTTGTAATAGTCTTTGTTGGTTGGGCATAAAGACAGGCAACAAAAAAGAAAGAAACAGTAATTGTGAGAATTGATTTCATCAAATTATTCTAATTAAGGAAACAAAAGTAAGAAATTTAGATGTGAGAATAAGTATTCTTTAGTCTAATTGATTATTATGTAAATTTGTAAGCATATGGCTCGAGTGAAAAGAATTAAATTAGAACTGGATGAGGAAATAGAATTTCCAATTCTTGGGATATCAACAGCTTTACTTGATTATCACCTGGTTTGGAATTTAAATACAAGTTTGGATTTGAGCTTTCAAAAAGAAAATAACTTCTTTACTCTTCCCAATAAAAAGAAAGAACTTAAATCCTATGAATATTATTTACATAAAAACGAAGACGATTTGTCAAAATATTTTTTGGTAAAGAACATTCAGCAAGGATCAGTATTATTTGCGGATAGTGAAAAGTTGGATTTTTTTCTTGTGCTAAGAGAAAATTATATCCAGTCAAAAGAAGATCTGATTCGAGATTTAAGAATGATAAATGGTATTGTTGCAGTTTTTTCTTTTACAAGCAGTGAATTTGAATTCTCGGAATACCTAAATGATTGATAAAATGAAGAGAACGAAAATAGTTGCTACAATAGGACCTTCATCTTCTTCGAAAGATGTTTTACGCGAGATCATAGAAGCTGGAGTTAATGTATGCAGACTAAACTTTTCTCATGGTTCATACAAAGATCACAAGGAAGTGATAAAGTGTATCAGAGAATTAAACGATGAGCTGGTTACCAATGTTGCCATTTTAGCGGATCTGCAAGGCCCAAAAATTCGGACAGATGAGATTCAGGAAGGTGGAGTGGAACTCGAAGCTGGTAAAAATATAGTGATTTCAACTCAAGAACAAATAGGAGATCAAAACGGATTTTCTATAAATTATGCTCAGCTTCCTGCTGATGTTAATGTGGGTGAGCATATTTTGCTGGATGACGGTAAGCTGATTTTAAAAGTTGAATCAAGCGATGGAAAAAAAGAAATCGTTTGTACAGTAATTCAGGGGGGAAACTTAACTTCTAAAAAAGGGGTAAACTTTCCAAATACCAAAATCTCATTACCGAGTTTAACGAGCAAAGACGAGCAGGATCTTGAATTTGCAATTCAGCAGGATGTAGACTGGATAGGACTTTCATTTGTGAGATCAGCAAGAGATATCATTGACCTTAAACACAAAATATCAGTTAGCTCTGCTAAAGCTAAGGTTATCGCAAAAATTGAAAAACCTGAAGCTCTAGATTGTATAGATGATATTATTTCTGAAAGCGACGGTTTAATGGTGGCACGAGGAGATTTAGGTGTTGAAATACCATTTGAGAATGTGCCATTGGCTCAAAAGATGTTGATTTCTAAAGGAATTAAATATGCTAAGCCAGTAATTGTCGCTACTCAAATGATGGAATCAATGATTACTCAAATGTCTCCCACAAGGGCAGAGGTAAATGATGTAGCAAATGCGGTGCTTGATGGAGCCGATGCTGTGATGCTGTCTGCAGAAACATCGGTAGGGAAATATCCCGTTGAGGTAATTAAAACAATGTCAAGAATTATTCTCGAAATGGAATCCCATGATGGAATATATAATAAAGAGGAGGCTCCAGAAAAAAATCAGGAACGATTTATTTCTGATTCCATATGTTTTAATGCATGTAGATTGGCTCAAAGGGTTGGTGTAGATGCAATAATTACCATGTCATTTTCTGGCTATACAGCATTTAAAATTGCATCTCAAAGACCAAAATCACAAATTTTTGTTTTTACGAGCAACAGAAAAATACTCACGCAGCTAAATTTACTATGGGGAGTAAAAGCCTTTTATTACAATAAACGAATAAGTACGGATCATACCATTGCGGATATTAAGTATATCATGAAATCCGAAAAGCACCTTAAACCGGGAGATCTTGTCATCAATATTGCCTCAATTCCTTTGGAAGAGCTTGGTAGCTCGAATATGTTAAAGCTGAGTCATGTGGAGTAGAAGCCAAGCAAATAATTTCTTTTTTTGAAAGTATGAAATTTAATCGGGAGGAAATTAATTTTATCGCTTGTAACTTGCTAAATACACATGAACGAGATCAAAGATGTGAATTCGATCCTGAACCTCACGAATATCGAATAGATGGAATATCTTATTTATCAGTAAGTACAATCGTTTCGGGTTTTTTTCCAGTATTTAATCCAGATGAAGCCATTCGCAAAATGAAAAACGGAAGATATTGGAATCCAGCCCATCGATATTGGGGAATACAAGATTTTGAGATTAAACAAATGTGGGAAGAAAAGGGGATTAATGCATCAGAAAAAGGCACATTTCTACATGAACAGATCGAAAAATATTATTTAGACAGAAAATTCGAAGAGCCAGAAGAGTTTAAACTTTTTCGGGAGTTTTCTGGTGACCACAAATTTTTGGAAGCATACCGAACCGAATGGAGGATTTTTGATGAAGAATATGGGGTTGCGGGTACCATAGATATGGTGGCAAAAAACGGAGCTGAATTTGAAATGTACGACTGGAAGAGAAGCCTTAAGGTAATTGATAAAATAACGGGAAAGGCTATTACGGAAAATCGTTGGGATCAAGGTTTTGGGATGTTAAAAGATATAGATGATACCAGTTACAACCAGTATTGCTTGCAACAAAGTATATACAGGTACATTTTAGAACAGAATTATGAGATTGAAATCTCAAAAATGTATCTCGTTGTTTTGCACCCGGATTATGATCAATATTACAAAGTTGAGGTACCCTATTTAAAAGACAAAGTCGAGTATATACTGAGTACACTTTAAATAAAATTCGAAAATTAATTAGTAGCTTTCGCATATGTTTACTGGCATTATAGAAGAGATAGGAGAACTTACAGCTATTGAGAAGGACGGAGGGAACACGCATTTCACAATTAAAGCTAACATGTCCACAGAATTAAAGATTGACCAGAGTCTGGCGCATGATGGTTGCTGTTTGACTGTTGTGGATGTTCAAGAGGATAGATATAAGGTCACAGCAATTCAAGAGACGCTGAATCGGTCGACTATAGGTCATTGGAAAGTAGGAACAGCTGTGAATTTGGAACGCTGTATGAAAAATGACGGGCGCTTTGATGGGCATATCGTTCAGGGTCATGTGGATTGTACTGCAGAATGCTCAGGAATTGATAATCAGGAAGGAAGCTGGAAATTTCATTTTAATTATGATTCAGATCAAATTACGGTCGAAAAAGGTTCAGTTACTGTAAATGGAACAAGCCTTACCGTTGTAGATTCCACCGAAAAAGGATTTTCGGTGTGCATTATTCCATATACTTATGAAAACACGACCTTCAAAGACATCAAAAAAGGAAGCTTGGTTAATCTCGAATTTGATGTTTTGGGAAAATACATACAGAAGTATTTAGAGAAGACGAGTTCTTAATTATTCCGAATCAATTGATAAACCAGTGTTCCCCAGGACACAATCAATAGTGTTCCTCCTAAAGGGGTTACAGGCCAAAGAAAGCTCAGATCAATACCCATTAGTGTATCAATAGCAAGTAGATATATCGATCCCGAAAAAAGTACGGTACCAAGGACAATTCCCCAGCATAATAAAGAGGGTCGTTTAATCTTGTCAAAATTAAATCCAAGTACCAATAGGGCAAGTCCATGGTAGAGCTGGTATTGTACTCCAGTTTGAAACGAATCTAGCTCTTCTATGTTAAGCTGTTTTTCAAGTGCATGAGCACCAAACGCTCCAAGGATAATTCCAGTAAGAATAAAAAGGGCGCCGGATAATACAATTTTTGATTTCATAATGCAAAGATTAAAAAAAAGAATCGATGAAAAGTGTATCTTTGAATTTGCATATTATGAGAACAGCGTTTTTGTTTTTATTGATACTTCAAATCATGATTTCATGTGCTGATGAATCTACTACCTCTTCACCCTCTCAGACGAACAATGATGATTTGAATGTTGATTATTATCAATTCAATGAATTTATGTTGGATTCTGTAGGTATTGACGCGTCAATAATGATCCCCAATGAGACTGCTGGAATAGGAGCGTCTTTTGACACTGAAGTTTTGCATGACGATGGAGATTTCAAATGGCAAATCAGTGCAGGACGAAACTTTAATATATTTGTTGAGGATTATGGCGATTATCAATATTTAATGCCGGAATTTATAAGGAGAATTGATACTAAGGATATATTCAAAACACAAATTGTTAAACAAACAGGAAATTATATTATTTATAAAAGAGAACTAAATACTTCCACAAAACACAAATCCACTTATCATTTTTACGGTGTTAAGTATATTAATGGCGTGTATTATGAAATAAAAAATAGCGAAGAAGGAGATTCTTTGAAGGTTATTGAATTTATTTTAAAATCGTATTTGTCACTTAATTCAAACGCGGAAATTTTATGATAAAAAGTGAGGAAGTTATCGCTGTGCTGTCCAATATACTAGATCCAGATTTAAAAAAGGATATTGTGTCTTTGAATATGGTTGAGGATATACAAATTGATGGAGACCTCATAAAGCTCACTGTGTACGTTACAAATCCTGCAATGCATTACCGTAACCGTATGAAAGAAGCAGTGGAGTTTAATTTGAAATCGCGATTAAATTCTAATATAAAAATCAACTGTGTTGTCAAACAAAAATCAACTGATTCGGGTTCATCATTGCGAAAAGTACTACCGAATGTAAAAAAGATTGTGGCTATTGCCTCAGGTAAAGGGGGAGTTGGAAAATCTACGGTTACCGCTAATCTTGCTGCCGGACTGGCCAAGCTCGGGCATAAAGTAGGCTTAATTGATGCGGATATTTACGGTCCTTCAATGCCTACAATGTTTGATTTAACAGGAGAAAGACCTAAAATGGTAGATGTGGATGGTAAATCCATGATAGAGCCCATTCTTTCCTGCGGAGTTCGTATTTTATCAATAGGTTTTTTTACGGATAAAGAAAACGCTGTTGTCTGGAGGGGGCCTATGGCTTCCAAGGCCTTATTACAGATGTTTAATGATGCCCATTGGGGAGCATTGGATTATCTTTTGGTGGATCTTCCTCCGGGTACTGGAGATATTCATTTATCTTTAATACAATCTATTCCTTTAGATGGAGTTGTAATAATTAGCACACCCCAAGAAGTGGCGCTAGCAGATGCCAGAAGAGGAGTAAATATGTTTAAAATGGACAATGTGAAAGTGCCAATTATTGGACTTATTGAGAATATGTCATGGTTTACTCCTGAAGAATTGCCTGAAAACAAATATTATATTTTTGGTAGAGATGGCGCTAAAAATTTAGCGGAAGGATTAAATGTCACTTTTCTTGGACAAATTCCGTTAGTTCAGAGTTTGCGCGAATCTGGAGATATTGGAAAGCCGGCAGTACTTCAAAAGGAAAGTATCAGTTCTCGCGTTTTTGAAAATTTAGTAGATAAATTTGTACAAGAGATTCAATCTATGGATAGACTAACATCGGATGCAAAATAAAGAGGTAACCATATTAAAAATCAATAATGCGATAGATCAGCTTCGGCCCTTTCTAAATGCAGATGGTGGAGATATGGAATTTTTAGAATTAACGGATGATGCAATTGTGAGAGTAAAGCTCCTGGGAGCCTGTAGTGATTGTTCAATGAGCCATATGACAATGCGCGCAGGACTTGAAGAAGCCTTAAAAATAGCAGCTCCTGAAGTCAAGTCTGTTGAAGCAGTGGAGGAATGAACGTGAAACTTATTACAGTCGGTAAAACAACATTCCCTTTTTTGAAAGAAGGGGAAAAGGAATATGAAGGAAGATTGAAACATTACATGAAGTTTGAACGAATTGATATAAAAGAAATCAAAAGATCAAAAAATACTACAGTAGAATTGCTTAAGAAAAAAGAGGCCGAATTAATTAGTTCAAATATTAATGATTCGGATTATATTGTGTTGCTTGACGAAAAAGGAACGGAACTTTCATCAGTTCAATTTTCTGACTGGATAGATAAGAAAATGAATTTAGGTCATAGATCTTTGGTTTTTTTAATTGGTGGCGCCTACGGTTTTGACGAAAAAATATATAATCGATCACAAGAAAAAATTTCTTTTTCAAGAATGACTTTCTCACATCAAATGATTCGGTTGTTGTTTTTAGAACAGCTCTACAGGGCCAATACAATTTTAAAGGGAGAAAAATATCATCACACGTAAAGAAGTAAATTTTGGAGAGTAACTACGTTTCAATTTTTGATATTTCCATTGCTTTAGTTTGGATGATTATTTTTTTTATCATCGCGAATTCGCGAGCCAAAAAAGTAGAGGATGCTGAAATTCGCAAATACTACATGCGAAATGTAGCTTTTAAATTCTTCTTTTCCATTTCTTTCGCGGTTGTATATCTCATTTACTATGGAGGTGGAGATACCACTTCGTACTGGGATGGAGCGGTATCCTTAAATAAGCTATTTATGAAATCACCTGCCATGTATATGGAGCAAATGATGGGGACAAATGATTTAATCAAAAGTTTAGGTTATTTTGATGTGGAAACAGGTTATCCACCTGGATGGCTGTCTCGAGAATCCGAGGCATGGTTCATCTGTAAATTGGCTTCAATTGTGTCGTTCTTTACCTTGAGATCCTATTTTGCAGGCACCTTGTTTTTGGCCTTTTTTGCGGCTATGGCTTCATGGCGCGTATTTGAGATGATTTCAAAGCTCCATACGCATAAGAAAAATATTGCTGCACTATGTATTCTATTTATTCCAACGGTTAGCTTTTGGTGTACGGGAATATCAAAAGACACCATAATTTTCATATCGGTACTCAATTTACTTTATTATGCTTTTGATGTCATGGTGTTAAAAAACCGGATTAGCTTCAAACATGTTTTCGTTGTGCTTTTATCATTATTTCTTATTTATCAAGTGAGATCTTTTATTATTGCTGCGATTTTAGCTCCGTTGTTTATGGCATTTGGAGCTAGAATGACTAAAAAATATGAAAGTAATTTTATGGCCAAAATATTTTTACGATCAATGATTCTCTTTGGTGGGATATTTTTGTTTTTAGTATTTTTCGCTTCTGATTTTGCGAATGAAATGGTGAATGAGGCTCAAATTGTACAACAGGATTTCATTAACAACGAAATATATACTGGGAAGCGATATGAGATTTCAAATACTGATGCTTCGCCTACCGGATTAATCAGGGCAATTCCCGAATCCATTTTTTATGGAATTTATCGACCATTCATCAATGAGTCATTTTCGCCGACGTTGATAATCAACGGGTTGGAAAGTCTGGTGTTGATGTTTTTAACATTGCGTTTTTTTACTCGAAGAAATCTATTTTCTAAAATTAAAAAAATCAGAAAGGAGGAAATATTAGTATTTGCCTTAATATTCTCTTTGTTCATTGCCTTTATGGCGGGATTTACCTCGGTTCTCTTTGGTGTGCTTGTTCGAATTCGAGCTCCTCTATTGCCGTTTTTTTTCCTGGTTTTAACTACTCAAATAGGTGCTGATACTGAAGAGAAGAAAATTGAAAATTAATGTATGTGTGGAATAACCGGATTTATTGATTTTAAAAAGGAGACATCTATAGAGGAACTGGAAAAAATGACTGATGTTCTTCGCCATAGAGGGCCAGATGATTATGGATTGGAGCTCGTTGAAAATACAGAGTATCAATTAGGCCTGGGACATAGAAGGCTGTCTATAATTGATTTGAGTGATGGCGGTAAGCAACCGATGAAGTATAAGGATTTCTGGATTTGTTTCAATGGTGAGATATACAATTATAAAGAGCTTAGGGCCGAATTAATTGAGAAAGGTCATTCTTTTCTAAGTAGCTCTGACACAGAAGTAATTCTTCATTCCTATTCGGAATGGGGTTCTAAATGTCTGGAAAAATTCACTGGCATGTTTGCCTTTACTATTATAGATACAAAAGCAAATAAACTCTTTTGTGCAAGGGATCGTGCGGGTGTAAAACCATTCTTTTACTATTTCAAGGATGGATTGTTCTTGTTTTCGTCTGAATTGAAATCTTTTCATGAGCATTCTCAATTTGATAAAAAAATTAATCTTTCCGCGGTTTCTGCCTTTATGCAGTACGGAAACGTTCCCACTCCTCATTGTATTTTTGAGAGTTGCTTTAAATTAAAGCCAGGTCATTTTGTTGAAGTTGATATTACACCCGATGGTCTTAATTCATTGGATACGGAAAATCAAGTGGAGTACTGGAATGTATATGACGCCTATAATAAACCCAAATCTAAGCTTCCTTTCGATGAAGCGAAAAAGGTTACCGAACAGATATTGGTTGACGCCTGCAATTATCGAATGGTGTCAGATGTTCCAGTGGGTGTTTTTTTAAGTGGGGGATATGATAGTGCTTCGGTTACAGCTCTTCTTCAAAAAGATAGAACAGAAAAGCTGAGAACATTTACCATTTCAGTCCCCGATATTGGACTAGATGAAGCTCCATTTGCTAAGGAAATTGCAGCACATCTCGGAACAAATCATACAGAAATTGAGTGTACACATAAGGAGGCAATTGAATTGATAGGTGATTTGCCCTATTATTATGATGAGCCCTTTGCAGACAGCAGTGCTATACCCACAACTCTCGTTAGTATTGCCGCTCGAAAACACGTCACTGTAGCGCTAAGTGCTGATGCCGGAGATGAAGTGTTTGCAGGATATAACAGATACGATTACATCCAGAGATACGGTCAAAAAATCAATAAGATTCCGGCTTTTATGAGAAATGCAATGGCATTTGGAATGGATAAGATTCCTTCAAACTATATCCCCATACTTAGAAATAAATACAATTTTCACAATCGATACGAAAAAGTAAAAGGGGTCCTCAAAAACCCATCACAAGAACAGATTATGCTAAGCTTAAGTCAGCAGTTTACAAATAAACAAATATCAAATTTACTTAAGGAAGAAGCCGGGTTTTTAGATACTGCATATCAATCAAAAGAGCTGAAACCAGAGTATTTTTCCTCTTTATCTTTTATGATGGCTATTGATTACCAGACTTATCTTGTGGATGATATTTTACAAAAAGTAGATCGGGCTACTATGACGGCAAGCCTGGAAGGTAGAGAGCCATATCTGGATCATCACCTCATTGAATGGGCTGCGCAGCTACCTGATGAATTCAAATACCACAAGGGGGAAAAGAAATACATCCTAAAAGAAATTCTGCATAATTATGTCCCAAAAGAAATGATGGATCGTCCAAAAATGGGATTTGCCATACCTATTGCCGACTGGTTGCTGAATGATTTAAAAAACCTTGTGGATGACTATTTATCTCTTGAAAGGATAGAGAAGCAGGAGATCTTTAATGTACATTATGTCGAGGATATTAAAAAGCGATTTTTTTCAGGAAAAAAAGAATACGATGTAAAGCTGTGGTATTTGCTTATGTTTCAGATGTGGTATGAAAAATGGATGTCCTAAATGAAGCTCCAGTATTTCAAAAGGTCGTTGCAGTTCAAAATCCCAGCCGGGACAAGTAGGGGAGTTCTCAAGGAAAAACCATCCTGGATAATCTACTTTGAAGAGAATGATCAAATTTTAGGTGAAATCAGCATTATTCCCGGCCTTTCTCCAGACTATGTGGATGATACACAGTTTGAATCAAAGTTAGGTTTGGTTTGTGTTACCTTCAATTCTCTAATTAAGGACAAAAGTTTACAATTGGTCTTATCCTATTTTTGTGTTGAACTTAAAATGTTCCCCTCCATATTATTTGGACTTGAAACCTTAATTTATAATTGGAAGAGAGTGCATGAAAAAGATGTTTTTGTAAGTGATTTTTCACAAGGTAAAAAGGGAATTCCTATAAATGGCCTTATTTGGATGGGTGCAAAGGAAACAATGATTTCTCAGATTGAAAACAAGATCAATGAGGGATTTACTGTCATTAAGCTAAAAATTGGGGCAATTGATTTCGAGGATGAATTAAATCTAATAAAAGGTATTCGAGAGCAATATGGATATGAAATTGAGATTAGAGTTGATGCGAATGGAGCGTTTAAAGAAAATAATATTGATGACATTTTAATGCGTCTTAAGGAACAGGGGGTGCATTCTATAGAGCAGCCAGTAGAGGTAGGGCAGCACGAACTAATGAAATCATTATGCCATAAAAACAGTATACCCATTGCTTTAGATGAAGAACTTACAGGGGTGGTTGATACGAGTAAAAAAATACAACTTCTAAATCAAATACTGCCTCAGTATATTATTATAAAGCCGAGTCTTCATGGTGGAATTAAAGGATGCATGGAATGGATTGATATAGCAAACTCTATGGGAATAGGATGGTGGCTTACCTCTGCTCTTGAATCAAATATTGGATTGGAAATGATTGCTCGTTTTGCTGGATATTTGGATCCCAAGATACCCCAGGGACTCGGGACCGGAGGTTTATTTCACAATAACTTCCCGTCGTATATGCATATAAAAAAAGGAAATTTATTTTTGCAAAATGAAGAATAAAGACCAATGGAATTCCCTTTCCAAAGAAGAAGCTCATATTATTGAAAACAAGGGAACAGAGAAACCTTTTACTGGAGAATACAATGAATTCAAAGGAAAAGGATGTTTTGTATGTCGAAGATGTGAGCAGCCTTTATATCATATGGAGGATAAATTTGATTCGGGTTGCGGATGGCCCAGTTTTGATGATACTATAGAAAAGGCGGTGAAAAGAGTACCGGATCCAGATGGACGAAGAATTGAAATTACGTGTTCAAATTGTGATGGTCATTTGGGCCATATATTTACCGGAGAAAAGATGACATCTAAAAATGTCAGACATTGTGTGAATTCATTGTCAATTAAATTTGTATCGTATTAGCGCGATTGCATATCCACAATTTTATGACAGTTTTCATAAATTAGATCGTTTAAAATAAGATGTGCCGCGATAGCTATCTGACTATAATTCTGCGAACAATTACCAAATGCTGCAGCTTTATTTTGCCACATTTGTTTAATCAGCTCCTGAGTGCCTTTTTCGGGTTGAATTTTATGTATCACAGCGGCTACATTTAACGCTCCTGCGTGGTACACATGTAATACGAGTAAACGGAACCAGATATCCCGTTCCGCATAGTCAATATTGTATTCTTTTAATATCTTTTTTGCTTCCGGAATACAAATGTTCTTTATCAGCATTGCCGCCCCATAGGCAGATCTTCCAAAATCTTTTCTTTCGTCCAATGTTCTGTTTACAGTTAATCCCTGTGCTCTTGCTACTTTTGGCATAAGCTGGAAGGGGCCGTATGCACCGGATGTGGATTTTTTCAGCTGACCTGGGCTTTCAATGAGTAATATGGATTGAGCATACCAGGGATCAACTTGTAAACTATCAAATACTGTTATTCCCAATGAAATAGAAGGGTAAACCTCTTTGAATTTGTAAAAGTCATTTTTCCCTGAGGTCACGTAGACCAATTCATTTTCTTCCAAATTGTATTTAGAGCGCATACTCTTTCTGAATAAAGTCTTTTCATCTTTATTCAAATAAATCCAGTCTGAAGAGGAAATTGCTTCTAATACATGTCTGTTTTTGGCAATATTTACCAAACATGTATCTGGAGTTAGCTGCATGATTTTTTTCCAAAATTGAGCTTGAGGAAGAATGTCCCATCTCTGTTCAAAAATTTGTTCAGTGCCCATAATCTGACTTACATTATCAGGATTATGTACAATAATCATTTCATTATCCCACGATGAAATGTCCTGTGAGAGTATTTCACCAAGGGGGTACAAAATCAAAATCAAAATCAAAATGCGCATCATAAGCTAAAACTAAAATTTAAACGATTTAATATCTATAGGTTACCTAATGACTTAGGAACATGCAATTGTGAAAAGAATTAACTTTACACATGCGAATATTCTATTCACTGATTTCTTTACCACTCATTTTATTGGTAAAAGTGTATCAATGGATTATCTCTCCTGTTTTGCCTAGAGTGTGTAGATATGAACCTTCCTGTTCGACCTATATGATTTCAGCGATTTGGGAGTGGGGGCCATTTAAGGGAGTTTATTTAGGATCCAAACGAATATTATCCTGTAGACCTGGTGGTGGATGCGGATATGACCCTGTTCCTAAAAAAGATTAATAAACGAGAGTATACCCCCTATTGGAATACACGTTTATGTACGAAATCAAATCATGAAATCCTGCTGATTCATTGAGTATGTCATATATTGAAATTTCATTTTCGGCAACAATTTCTGTGTTGTCGTTTTCAATCATGTAAAACCATTTCTTAATTAGGTTCACTCCTTCATTTTGTGAAACTGGGAAGTCCCCG
>Ga0206681_10001105_pt1 | contig 12885 bp, 11 predicted proteins | sample M150012015metaG_FD_161048 | JGI IMG/M metagenome (GOLD analysis project Ga0206681, IMG submission 161048) | Ammonia-oxidizing marine archaeal communities from Monterey Bay, California, United States - M1 500m 12015 | ecosystem: Environmental > Aquatic > Marine > Intertidal zone | place: USA...
CTCTTTGGAAGGTTCACAGACTAGCACTGAAAGCCGATTCCAAATCATTGACATGCGCATAGAAAATTCTGATATTGCAGAACAATTGGAATCTGGTGATAATGCCCAAGTTCTAGTTGGAGGTTTTGCAGCATACAATCAAGACACATTAGAGACGATTGAAGAGAATCTCCCCAAGGCTCTCGCATTCATAATAATAATGACAATTATACTGATTTATTTTCAGGTACGAAGCATCGTGATTCCAATTAAAGCAGTAGCGATGAATATCCTTTCAGTTTCCGCTTCCTTCGGAATGATGGTATGGGTTTTCCAGTGGGGAAACGGTGCGGAATTATTGAATTTTACACCCCAGCCAATAGATGCTGGAAATCCGGTAATTTTGTTCTGTATTGTATTCGGATTATCAATGGATTACGAGGTACTGATGTTGTCCCGAATTCATGAGGAATGGGAAAGGACTGGAGACAATACATTAGCCGTTGCAAAGGGCCTGGAAAGAACAGGTCGTTTGATCACAGGAGCTGCAGCGATTATGGTCGTAGTTTTCAGCTCATTCGGACTATCCTCAGTTATCATCCTCAAGCAAATTGGATTTGGATTAGCACTTGCTATTCTCATCGATGCCACAATCGTTCGTGCACTTGTCGTCCCTGCAGCGATGCGATTAATGGGTAAATGGAATTGGTGGAGTCCATCTTGGTTACCTGGTTCAAAGAACACTAAACAGGTAGAGGAATCCGAGGAATGAATGAAAGAACATGCAGGCTATCAATAGGTCTGCTGCTCTCCCATGTTTTTGCCTCTCGACTTTTTGTTTGCGGGCAACTCGACCCCATCTTACCATTATCCAAAGTAGAGCAACTCCAACAGGGCCAGTAAAACCATGCAGGTTTTGGGGAAGAAGTCCTAAGCCGGCCTGCCATCTTGCAATGAATGCAAGTAATACCGTAGAAATAGCGAGAATCAGAATCCTTTCGCCCACCTTTTCATGGTGGTCGACAGCACTTCGGCGCTCTTCACCCTTCAATTGGCGACTCTTTCGTTTCCAACCGTATTGCCACCACATATATCCGATGACGCCGCAAGCCATCAGGGGATGCAGTAGGAGGATAGCAGTGGTTTGGAGCCCCATCTAAAGGGGCCCTTACCGTTTCACATCATGGATGTTGCGAGAGAATAATTTGGCCGGTGGCTCTAAAGAGGTCCGACCGGGCGCCTCACCCCGTAAGGGGTGAGTGGAGCTGCAAGAGAAAGACCTCAAGACGTGCTTGGATTCTGGCTTCAAAGAAGGAGTCCCCCCAGCAACTCGCCAACGTCTTGTGGCTAAACTTCCCGAGTGGCAGATGCTTGACAAACCTTGGAAATCACTTCTTCTCCTTGCTCTTCATGAAGTGCAAGTACCTTCAGATGAAGATGAAGGGTCACATTCTCCTAGTTTTAGAGGACGCAGAGGAGTCCGAACGCGCCGTGGCGCACGTGGGAATTCAGGTGGTCCTCTCGAATGGCTACCTGAGTCAAGCGAGGTCCTGCTGGACGAGGGTTCACCTTCGGCTTTCCGATTGTCTGTACTTCTAATTCGCAGGACTCTATTCAAAGACGATTGGAATGAATCATGGGATTCGGTAATCGATGAACTTAGAGATTCGTGTATGAGCGATGGCGTACATCCTGCTTGGACTACAATGGCTGAAGCAACTCCCATTCTCGCTCAATTCGCAGCCTTCCCTGTTGATGCGAGCGAGGTTATTGAAGAGAATTCAGTCGATCTTGCTGCCGCATGGGTTGACCCCGCTGATGCAAAAGCGGTTTCAATTGCAATCAAGGCACTATCTCCTGCTGCAAGTGGTGCAACTGCACAGGTTGCTGTGCAGAAGGCAATAGCCCAATTACGCGGCAACAGAGGTCTACGTGACATCGGCCCATTGGTTTCTCTCGACGGCGAAGGGAGTGCGATTTCCGCACTCTTGCAAATCCACCTTGGTCAGGATGCTACCGATGCTCTAAAACGACTCAAAAAGGTGGACGCAGACCTTTCAATTGCATTATCAGATATCGTTGCTCTTCGAGATGGGAAGGCAAATGATTGGGACACCAGTCGTTCAGCCCCTGGAGAAGATGGACTTTCTATTGCCCGCCGAATCACCGCATGGTCAATGGTTCCAGAAAGTGCAGCAGAACTTTCTTCTGCTGACCTCGAAATTGGCTTGTCTTCGGTAACGGGCTCAAAGAATAGGGAAACTATCCAATGGTGGCTTCTAAGCGCTCTTGTGAAGGAAGGAGTATCAGAATCTGCCTTTGATATTCTTTCGTCTATCAGGTTGGAAGCAGATGCAGATCTAAGCATACTGATTCCGCTAGTGAAGAAGTTAGGTGACCCTGCAATAGATTGGGTGAAACACCAGATTTCAGGCCTACACGAAGGCCCTTTGAGCGAACTAGTTTCCGATGTTGAATTGGACCTATCAGTTAGGGTTGCAGCAGCACGTCGTCTACATGATATTGGGGCAGAACTTGGCTTAGATTCCTCGATTGACCTATTCAGTAGAGGCCTAGACCTCAATCGTTTGGCAGACTTACTCATTGAAGATAGTCAGCGTTGTGCTGACCATCCCTATGAGACGCTCATGGTTGCTCATTTGCTACCTGCAAGAACCAAGGGGTACACCTTTGATTCTATCAGAGCAGCACGAAGAGCCGCACTTGGAACAGTACAGGAAATGGAAATACCCGATGCCTTTTCGGATGCTGCTAAGGGATTACTTCTCGTTCTAGATGGTGCTGCAGCAAATGATGGCAGTGTTGTTAGCAAGTTGAATAGAAACGGACTACTTGCATTCAATAAATGTCGCCAGGCTCTCAAAGATGGTGGAGATGGCTTAACCGAATCTAAGACCATTGATACACTAGTAAAAAGTATTGAATCGGCCAAACTCACGGAGATAGAAAACCGATTATTCAGAGCTGTGATTGACACCCTCAGATTAAATCGAGCCGCTTGGCTACTACAGACAAGCCAGAACGATGGCGTTGTAGAATTACTGAATGGACTACTATCTGGTGATGTTACGGCAATGCCGATGATGCAAGCGGTCCGCCATCTAGTTCTCGAATACGATATCGGACTACCAAATTTAGTTAGTTGGTATCAAGAAAACGACCCACAATCCCCTTGGCATACTTTGGCAAGAGCCGCAATAAATGTTTCAAAGGGTGATGAACTCAATGCAGCGAGAGATTATCGCAGGGCTGGTGACCATTCAGACTTTGATTATGAGCACCGAATAATGCTATATCGCAAAGCACTCATCCATTTAGCCCATGCAGAACAATGGTCAGAGGCAGTGGATCTGCTAGAAACCGAGCCCGCGTTAAAGGCTGCACTTACTCGTAGATTCCAATTATATCTGAATGTCAGCCATAGCGCCGCAACTCGCGGTAAGACCGATGACGCAACTCGACTGCTGAAGTCGTATGTGAGGCGCACTCGCACGGTTCGTGAAGAAAATCAGCAAGGCGAAGTCAAGATGGTTGAACGAGTATTCCATTCTGATGAAGATTTGGATCTTTTGCGAAATTATCCATCATCTCACTCCCGCCATCTGCCTCAGGAGCCATTTATTGGACGTGTAAAGGCTGCAGTCAATAGCTTGCAAAGAGAGCGAAGGCGAAACCGTCATACTTTCGAAAACCGTTATGCTCAGGCAATGCAACTCGAACCGGTTAGCAGAGAAGAAATTTACGAAATTGCAGTTGACGCAGCAGCCGAGAAGCCCCTTGAGGGATTGATGATTCTAGAAAGAGCTCAGAATTCAGGCAAATTTTCGATATTGGATTCTAAGCGACTTGCTGATGCAGAGCGAGGCTTATTTTCCAATCATAAGCATAATCTTCCAGTCAAGTCAAGAGCATACCTGCGTCACCTTTCTCTAAATCCATTGGTCATTGTCGATACCAATATTCTCATCGATGAATTGCACCATCGTCTTGCAGAGAAACTTGAAATTGCTGCTGAAGCAGCTCTTGATATTGGAGGCCGTGGGCGTTTCCACCGTATTCTCAAGCGCCGTTCTGATGAGGGGCGTATTCTCCTTTGGTTACCAAAGGTGATACGAAATGAACTCATTGAAATTTCAAAGGATATCCCCCGAGTTCGTTCAGGATTCAACGATACACTAGTGGCCAAGGAGCGCCTTGATGCAGTGATGAATTCTGAGACCATTGGTGAAATTGTTAGCGGGATTATGTCAGACTTCTCTACGTGGAAACCATTGGACCTACATGTCGAGGATGAAGTAGATGATGAGGAAGTACGAGCACAACTCAAGAAATTCCTTCTGGACCACGAAGTGGTATATGATGAGTTAACCGCAATGAAACGCAGAAATTACGAGCCAATTCGTACAGTAATAGATGGAAAAGACTTCTATCCAGAAGTTGCAGATCAAACACTGATGTGCTTAGCATCTATTCTTGCAAATCGTCCACTTGGAGAGATTGGAAACATTCTCGTTGCAACAAGAGATGGCGATTTCACCTTAGTAGCTAGAGCGGTCGAAGAGCGATTAGGATTTGGCGTTGTAAAGAATTCAAGAGATTTGAATGCTAGATGAGACGATTATTCAGCATCTAGGCAATCCAGTAAATCCTTTCCTAGTAATAGTGGGGTTGCAAGCATTGACCTATCTGCTCCAGATAGTTGAACCGTGTGTTTTTTTGAACCGATGCGGAATGAAGTTTCGTACAATGGCCTAACCTGTTTGCCCATTGCATTTCGAACCTTTACAGTACCAACAAGTGGCAGACGTAAAGCCCTCGCCATCGAATCATCAATCGAGCACCTGCTTGCTCCAGTGTCGACCTTTGCCTTCATTCGGACCCACCACTTGGTGTCTCCACCTGAGCGAACACTAACCCAACGCGAATCGAAATTAGTCATTTGAAAACCTCACATGTGGGAGATCATTGCTTGTCCAAATTCGGAACATGAGAGTAACTCAGCATCATCCATTAAGCGTTCAAAGTCATAAGTCACAGTCTTTGCACTGATTGCACCTTCACATCCTTTGACGATTAGGTCAGCAGCTTCGTTCCATCCCATATGGCGTAACATCATCTCTGCAGAGAGAATGAGAGAACCTGGGTTGACCTTGTTTTGGCCAGCATACTTGGGTGCTGTACCGTGTGTTGCTTCGAAGATTGCAATTCCAGTATCGTAGTTGATATTTGCACCGGGTGCGATACCGATGCCCCCTACTTGTGCAGCGAGAGCATCAGAAATGTAGTCGCCATTGAGATTCATTGTTGCAAGAACTCCATATTCTGCTGGGCGAGTAATGATTTGCTGTAGCATAGCATCAGCAATTACGTCCTTGATGATAATCTGGTTTCCTGTATCTGGATTATTGAAAGTGCACCATGGGCCACCATCGAGTTCAACCGCACCAAATTCATCCTTAGCAAGTTGATATCCCCAATCGCGGAAGCCGCCTTCTGTGAATTTCATAATATTGCCCTTATGGACTAAAGTAACGCTATCCTTGTCATTTTCCACTGCGTATTTGATTGCAGCTCGTACAATTCGTGCTGTACCTTCTTGGCTGATTGGCTTGATTCCAATACCAGATGTAGCAGGGAAACGGATCTTGTCAACGCCCATTTCATTCTGTAGGAAGTCGATGACTTTCCGAACTTCAGGAGAACCGGCTTCCCACTCTATTCCTGCATAGACATCTTCGCTGTTTTCTCTAAAAATAATCATGTCTACATCTCCAGGTGCCTTTACTGGAGAAGGAGTTCCTTCGAACCAGCGAACAGGCCGAACACATGCAAAAAGGTCGAGTTGTTGTCGAAGTGCGACATTTAGAGAACGAATTCCGCCACCAACAGGAGTAGTTAGAGGCCCTTTGATCGAAATCAATCCAGTCCTCATCGAGTTAAGTGTGGCTTCAGGTAGCCACTCATTCACCTCGTTGAAAGCCTTCTCACCAGCTAGTGTTTCGACCCAAGAAATGTTTCGCAGTCCGTCATAGGCCTTCTCCACTGCCGCATTAACAACACCAATCATCACTGGAGTGATATCGACTCCGATACCATCCCCTTCGATGAAGTGGATAATCGGGTCATCGGGGATTATGAGTTCGCCATTTTCCATGGTGATAGGGGTGCCTGACATGCTAATCGTTTCCGCCCACCGGCGACTCCTTCATCAACACGCCGGTCGGATATCTAAATAATTCTGATATACCCTTAGGGCATTTATGCAAGGAAGAGTGGAGTGGGCCGGTGGCACCAAAATGGTGGGAACAAACTCGAATGGCCAATCGGTTGAGATGGATTGGGATGATGGGCCTGGGCCAATGCAATTGGCATTGCAAATGGTTGGAGCGTGTTCTTTAGTCGATGTAGTAATCGGATTAAAGGACCGTAATTTCAGTGCTGCTTGGGTAGAAATTAACTCTACTCGAAGAGAAGAAAGTCCACGTTCGTTTACTTCGATTGAAATGCAATATCACATTAGAGGCGAAGTCCCAAAACTATTGGCTGAACGAATAGTTCAAAAAAGCCATGAAAAATATTGTAGTGTTTCAAATTCACTAGACCCGGCCATAAAGATACATTCTACTGTAACAATTTATACAAACCCCAAATAAAAACCGGGCGCTTCTTTTTATCTGATTAGAGTCTCGTAAATTCATGCGCGAGGTGCAGGTATTTTGGAAGAGGTCTGTTTTCGATAGAACCCCAATTGAACCATTGTTCAAAATCATCCGTAATTTGCATTTACTCGGGTATGCGGAAAGAGGCGAAACATATCTTGATTTGATTATTCAAGGTTCTTTTCAATCGGACAAATCACCAAGTGATTTAGATGGTTCAATCCCCGGATTATCTGTTCTTGAAGTAATTAGTGCTCCAAGTACAGGGTATGAAAAAGAAACTGTACTAAAAATTCGACTGGAGGATACAATTAGCCCCGTTGTAGCAGTTCAACTCAAGGTTCCAAGTGCATCAATGCTCCCAGAAACAGGTATAGGCCCCTCAGGGATTTCATATGCAGTTCGCGGTCCAGCAAAATCGGTGAAGCCAGTCATAGATCTACTTAGAATGGTAAAAACTCCTTCAAAAATTTCAGCTAAATCAGTTGGAACAGAAACCATCATTTCGGACGGTGTAGTTTCCCCAGAACAAGTACGAGTCATCAAAGCTGCTTTTGACCATGGATGGTACGAACGTCCTAGAGCATTAACAATGTCAGAATTAGCTAGTAAAATCAACCTTTCCCGTTCTACTGTTGCAGAACATTTAGCCAAAGTTGAAAGCGCTTTAATCGAGATATTACTCGATACATCAAGCGTAGCGATTGTTACTAACAAGAATAATGAGCAACCAATTGATAAGGCATGGGGGATGGTCCACCCTGCTGATTTTCCTTTGATACGTGTAAATGTCAAGAAAGCAGAAAAAACCGGAGAACCATATGTGGTTACCGCAAGATTTGCTAGGCCCGATGGCAGTTATTTCTTAGCACGTGTTAATGGAAAGCCTGAATTCGATGAGGAGGGAACACTAGTCCGTACAATTGGAACCTTTGAAGACTTAACAGGGCATAAAGAGATGGAGAAAGTGCTGAATCTTTCAGTGAATATCACTAATTCTAGTAACAAGATAGGTGGCGCAGCAACGAGTGGTTCATGGGAATGGAATATCGTAAATGGTGAAGTGACATGGTCAAAACCACTTTTCCAATTATATGGTTGCACTGATCCAATATTCGAACCATCTCTAGAAAATTTTGTAGCACTTTTACATCCAGATGAAAGGGATTATGTCCACAATACCTTAGGTGAAGCAATTGCAACACTTTCTCCTCTTGATTTTACTCATAGAATAATTAGGCCGGATGATAATGAAACTAGAACAATGAGATGCATTGGAGGGATAATGACTGATAGAAGCGGTAATCCTGAGCGCGTCATTGGAATGGCTACAGATGTTACAGAAATTGCCGAAGCGGAGAAATCTTTCCAAGAAACTATCCGTAGTGTTCAGAAATCAAACATCGGAACTTATGTTGTCGATGAGGTAAATAGGATGATCACTGTCGATAATAGGCTACTTGAGATTCTTGGAATTTGATTTTATTCTACCAAATCGTAAATCATCCAATCTCCTTCCCGGTTTAGATTGGTGAATTCAGTTTGCAGCCCACTGGCGAGCAAAAGGTGGCGCGGCAGCGTTTCTAGAGCATTGATCAAGAGTTTTGCAAGTGCATCATGGATTCTGAGCCAATTATCGGCCAGACCTCCAGGTGCAGGTATAATCTCAGGTACTCCGTCAACCGAGACTTTCGCCCACGGTTTTACTAAGCCAGATTCTCCTAAGTCAACAATCATCGAGATAATCATGCCGTCAGTATCACTTTTCAGAGCCGAAGAAGATGGCATTAGCACGACTCCTTCTGGGAGCCCATCGAGACCTTCCTCTCCTCTCAAAAGGCGCATTGAAACGAATCTTCGAATCCAAGCAAGAATAACAGAATTGTTGAAGACAAGTCCTCCTTGAGGGATTTCAGATGTTAATTCGTCCCCATCCCTCCATCCCCATGAACAACCGTTTCCTGCTAGTGGTAGGAGGTCGGGCATCCATGAGAGGGCCGAGGTAGTCGCTTCGGGATGAGTGATATTGACAATCATGGCACCTTCGCCATATTCGATTCCATTTTTCTCTTGGACCGAACCTATCGATATTACAAGCCCAAGTATTACTGCGAGAGGGTCAAGAGCAGGTGGCCATCCAGTCAACTCTTCTGTTGCTACTTCCATCCATACGCCTTCTGCTAATGGAGCCGAAAGCCCGAGTCCATCTGCAAAGGCCATAGCCTCATTCCAAGTGCTTTTTGAAAGCCCTAAGTCAAGTGTAGCACGTCCCATCGAACGGACCGAATCACCAAGTGAGGTGGCGTCATCTAGTGCAGTCAGCCATTCATTGAGAATAGTATCACCATCACCGAATGAACGGCGTTCATTTACCGAGAGTAATGCTAACCAAGCTTCTTCCTGAGCCGCTCTTTGAGAATCGCTCAACTCAAGTTTAGTCTGAAGTTTTTCAAGCATTATCGCGCCATTACGGGAAAGCGCTCCATCGGACCAAGCAAGAGCCAGTCCATGCTCGAAGGGGGTTGGAGCCATAGTTCAGCCTCCGATAATATCGCGTACCAATTGTAGGTGTCTTTCGAAACTCACACCGAGTTCGCCTCTTTTACGTGCGAGGAGTTCGACTTCGGATGGGTCGAGAATATCATCAATCCAAACAGTCTCAAGTAAGAGTCGGTAAGTGGATTCAGAACTATTTTCTGGAGCCGGTGCCGACTTGCTAGGCGCTGGTGCACCTTCATCATCGAAACTGAGAATAGTTGCTATGTCGTCCTCGTCTTCATCGTCTTCAGCAAATGCATCTAAAGGATCAGCAAAATCTGTATTCGAAACAACGGTTTCCTCTTCTTCTTCATCGGCAAAAGCATCGAGAACATCTGCCCCTCGCTGTGCGGGAGGCTTGGAATCGATTTCAAGTTCAGCAAAGGGGTCGATTTCCTCTTCATCTTCTGGCTCATTCGGCGTTTCAAACGGTAGCATGTATACACCTGCGGGTCCGGGTTTGACTCATCACTATTCAAACCAGTTGTCAATTGAGCATCTATGGTCAAATCCTTTTACCATCAAGAACTAACCTTATCCCAGTTAGGTTGTTGTATGCTCGGCAGAGAAGTCTGGGGTTGGCGGATGCTAGCAGTGATGCTAGTTGTTCTACTAGCACCTACTATTCCAAATATGGATTCAATCCAAGAATCATGGACTCAGGATGATTCGATTGCCGATGCTGAGCCTACTGACAACAGTAAGCAGGCGTTACCTCAAAATGAGACAAATGAGGAGGCGTCAGATGAAAGTGCAACCTCTGAAGACGACTCAGCCTCTGCTGATGCCTCGGCATCATTTGGTGGCGATGAGGCACCATCAGACCAAGAATCAGATACCTCCAATTCTCCAGATGGGCCTACATCTGGACTCTCCTCGAATAATGATGTTCCATCCTTCGTCCTCCCTGCAACACAGATGATTGTTCTAACTATGATGGCAATAATGGCTGTTGCCTTGATTACATCTGCAACAGTATCTGTCCTTGCCAGTGAAGCAGCCCGATTAGGAATCCTTCTCGCTCTTGCGGCACCTTTGATCGCCATTACTCAGAGGGGCGAAAGGGGCGTATTCACTCGAGGTAGACTACTTGGTTTCATAGAAGCCCATCCCGGAATACATTTCTCAGCACTTAGGGATGCATTGGAACTAGGAAATGGAGTAACCGCACATCATATTCAGGTACTGGAGAAAGAGGGGCGAATTATTACTTGGATTGACGGTAGGGTCCGAAGGTTTGCATCATCTGGAATCGATCAACATCGTCTAGCCGAATTAAAAAGCCCAGTAACTGGCATGCAGATTGCAATCCTTCAAATCCTATCTGATTCGGATACCATCGGCATCAAATCGGGCGAGTTAAGAGTACGTCTCGAAACTAGCCGCCAATTGATGAGTTATCATATGAAACAGTTGACTGAAAGGAATTTCGTAAAGTCAACTGGTAAGGGAAGAGCCATCCGATGGAGATTACTTGAGGCAGGTAAAGAGCAACTCAGCAACTCAGTTCATCTCACTGAAATTTGAGTGGCATATTCAAATGGGCGGCTTTGTACCCCCTAATTGTGAAGCGAATTATTCTCCTCTTCGTCTTACTTCTCCTGATTGGTGGAGCAGAGGCAAGAATTAGCGGAATAGATTCAGGTGGGAATAATGGATGTGTTTGCCACGGTGGTCAAGATGACATTTCTGTATCAATAGCCGGATTCCCAGAGCGTTTCGAATCCAATGTATCTTACCAAATCACCATTACAATTGAATCAGATATTCCAGAAGCTGAAGGGGCTGCATCTGGAGGATTCAGACTTATTGTAAGCGATGGAAATACTAGCATTGACGGCGGACAAGAATTGGATGGCGGGATAACTCATACCAATGAATCCAATTCACAAAGGTCCTGGAATGGGACATGGGTCGCACCCGAGTCGCAAGATGGTTATGCAGAGATAATTCTACATGGAAATGCAGTAAATGGAGATGGCGATTACACTGGTGATGATTGGCGTTCCATTTCTGTGATTGTTCCAGGGATGGACTATGATGGGGATGCCGTGCCTTCGGATGTGAGTGGCAAACTCACGTCAACGGAGATTGCAATAGGTAGCCTTGCAGTTATTCTGCTTGCAGTACTTGCTTGGAACTCATCTCGTGACTAATCAGTTCACGAATTCGATATTTCTAGCCTTCAACGCCCTTAGTTGGCGGTTTTCTGAGGCACCATGAATTTGGTCAGAACGCACCCCCGTGACAACAAGCATGACGCGAATATCCTCGCCCAGTGATTCATCAACGGCTGCACCCCATATGATACGAGCATGTTCTGAGATTTGCGATTGAATAATTTGCGCACACTTTTCTGCCTCGCCAAGGGTTAGCGAAGTGCCTCCGACTACATTGATTAGAGCACCACGGGCATCACTAACATCGAGATCGAGTAACGGCGAATGTAAGGCTTCGAGAGTTGCAGCCTCTGCTCTTCCAGGTCCACTAGAAGCACCTAGGCCGATCATAGCGACTCCACTTCCAGAATTGATTACCGACTTTAGGTCCTCAAAGTCGAGATTGACCATTCCGTCAGTAGTAAGTAATTCAGTAACGCCAGTAATAGCACGTACGAGGAGTTCATCTCCAACACGGAATGCGCTGGCGAGAGGTAGGTCTCTAACACCTTCAATTTCCAGCAATCTCTCATTTGGAATTACGAGAATTGTGTCGCAATGCTCCCTGAGGCGTTCAAGACCCCACTCGGCATTTTGCTTGCGCATATTTCCTTCAGAATTGAATGGATAGGTTACAACAGCGACGGTAAGAGCGCCTTGTTCCTTTGCCAAGCGTGCGATATGACTCGCAGCTCCAGTTCCAGAGCCTCCACCCATTCCTGCGGTGATAATTGCTAATTGAGTATCATCGGTCAATTTGCGAAGACTCGCCTCGCTTTCTAGAGCCGCTGCTTCACCCTTTGTAGGATCTCCACCAGCGCCTCGGCCTCTTGCTGTTCGTCCAATCAGAACTTTGTTCTCAAGTGGACTCATCAATAATGCCTGAGCATCGGTATTGATTGCATGACCTGTAACGAAACGGTTTCCAAATAATCCCTCCTCGTGCAATCGGGATACTGCATTGCATCCAGCACCACCGACACCGTAGACGCGAATCCTTGGTTGAAGCGATTCAAGAAGACGACGTAATTCCTCATCATTGGAGTCCATTTCTTCGACACTGGATGGTCGAATCGAGGGACCTTCTTCTTCTTCGGCAAGCTCAAGCACACGCTCGATGAGGTGACGCATGAGACTCATGCCCTTTCTACTCACCTTGAAGGTGCCGCCACCCCATAGGGGTGACATGGGGATTGTGCGACCTCGCAATCAATCGCGGAGACCGTCTTCGGTAACTTGGTAGACGCATTCACCATCTGGTAGGTTTGGTGAATCGACTAGACGAGCGATTCTCCTTCCACCTTTGGCTTTGCGCAAGTAGAGTCTGAATGTGCTTGCGTGTGCTAGAACGTGGCCACCAATTGGCTTGGTTGGATCGCCCCACATAGCATCGGGTTTGGATTGAACCTGGTTTGTCACAAGCACAAGGGCGTTGTTGACATCAGCGAGTTGCTTGAGGTCCTTGAGGTGCCGATTCAACTTTTGCTGTCTATTTGCTAGCATTCCACGACCGATGTATTCGGCACGGT
>Ga0206681_10001106_pt1 | contig 12872 bp, 7 predicted proteins | sample M150012015metaG_FD_161048 | JGI IMG/M metagenome (GOLD analysis project Ga0206681, IMG submission 161048) | Ammonia-oxidizing marine archaeal communities from Monterey Bay, California, United States - M1 500m 12015 | ecosystem: Environmental > Aquatic > Marine > Intertidal zone | place: USA...
CGATTGGAGATCCAAGGATAGTAGCTCCACCAGTTGATCCAGTAGTTACTGTGTTACATACTAAAGCCTCAGCTGTATCACAAATATCATTCGCTGGAACTACACCTGTGAAGTCACAAGTGCCATCATCATGCGTAGCGTCCGGGTTGAAGTTAGTCGCAGCAGCGTCAGTACAACCGAAGATTACACCACTAGTAGTAAACTCAAAGTCACCACAACCAGCAGCATCAGTAGTAAATACGCAGAAGTAGTAGTCTTCGTTAGGAATTAGAGATAAGAAATTCTCAACTGAACCAGCACAAGTACCAGTAAATACACAACCAGCAGCAGCAATAATAGTTTCACAAGATATTCCATCAAAGATGTATAATCCTAAAACTTCATTACTAACGTTACTCAATGTGAAATCGAAGGTATCGTAGTTAGATGAGTTGAAAGTAAACCATACTCCGTAAGCAGTACCAAGACCAACTTGACTCATGTATGCTCCTTCAGCAGCAGCACAACAAGTAGAACCAGTGAATGGAACACCATCAACTTGAGCAACTGCACCAGCGCAATCGTCATTTGAAGGAGCATCTCCACATACTGCACAAGAAACAGAAAGAACAAAGTCATTTCCACCTGTGAAAGCACTGTACTCACTAACATGTATAAAGTAATCAGTACCAGTTGCGGCATTGATAGTTACATTAGACATCCATCCAGTAGCACATCCATCGTCGTTAGAAGCAATAACTTCTAAAGAACCATCGATAGCTTGTGTGAATACAAATAGTTTAGTATCCTGAGTGTAATCAGTAGTAGCATCGTTTGCTGGTGTATCACAAGTACTGAAAGTGACCTGTTCGTCAGCAGCAGCATTATATGTGTACCAAACTCCAGCAGTAGCAACATCATTATTACCGAACTCTGTACCTATAAGGTTAGAATCATCAGTTGAATAAAGAAGTGAACCAGAAACGTAAGCTCCACAAGCTACTGCCTCAGCATTAGCTTGTAGATCGTTTGCAGGTGGCTCCTGACATGATCCATCATCAATAGATGCGCTTATGTTATAGTTAAGAGCGCTAGGGCTAGTACATCCAGAAAATGCACATGCACCTGTTAATGTGAAATCAAGTGGGTAAGTAGTGCCAGCTCCGGTAGAACCGTAGTTAGTGCCGAATTGATCCGATAAAGAAACGCTAACCTCATCAGGAGCAGATCCTGTACTTACTTGAACTGTATAGCAACCAGGTGCTAAACAAACTAAATCAGCACCTTCAGAAAGGCCATCTCCAGAGAATGCATTATCAAGATCACCAGTAAGCATTAGAGCTCCTGAAACTTGATCGTACACATAGTAAACAGCTCCATTCCATCCGTCTCCGAATGAGTCAGACATGGTTACTGTAAGTACGAAAGTACCTGGGTCACAGTAAACACAAAGTCCACTATCTATAGTAGCGTTTGGATCGTAGTTCGCAGCAGTTGCGTCCATACATCCTACACAAGAGAAATCACAAGAGCCATCATCAATATCGAAAGGCCCAACGTAGTTACAAGCTCCAGCATCCGTACAACCAGTTGTACAAGTTCCAACTGTTCCGGAACAAATTGAAGCATCAGAAGCAGAACATGCACCAGCAGAGCCTCCAGCAGAAGCTAATATAGTAATTCCATCAGCATCTACAATATCCCAAGAGTTCTCAGATTGCCAAGCTCCAGTATTATTATATGTAACAATATGACAAACACTTAAATCCATACATAAAAGAAATGAAACTTGATTAGACCAATTAGTATAAACGTTTGTTGTTGTACAATCGCCATTGGCATCAGGCATACAATAAGTTACTCCATCTATATCTAGAGTGTTTGCATTCCAACCGTCTCCGTAGCTATCATACAAATTTAAAGTTACTAATGAGTATGTACATGCTATACAACAATCTGCACAAGGCATAGTAGCCGCAGGATCGTAGTTTGCAGCAGTTGCATCCATACATCCTATACAAGAGTAATCACATCCATCATTAAAAGTTGCCGTTGAGTCATAATTACAAGCTGTTGGGTCAGTACAACCTGCACAAGATGTGTAGTCACATGAACCATCATTTACGTTAGCAGAAGGATCGTAGTTACAAGCTCCAGCATCATTACATCCAGCAACAATACAAGCTGGGTCTGAAGAGAAGAATAACTCAGCACCACCACCATTAGCAACTTCAACGCCATTTACATCTACAGACCAAGAAGCCTCACTAGCGTATTGATCTAATGTCAAAGCACCTGAGTAACATCCAGGAGGGAGACAGAAATCTAAAGCCATATGACCTCCATTTAAGAACTCATAGAAAACTCCAGCAAATTCAATTCCACCAACAACACCAGACCAAGACCATCCGTCTCCGAATGAATCCCAAAGGTGGATTGTTACCATATCATCGAAACAGCAACTTCCATCATCTACAGTAGCACCATCATTATAATTAGATGCTGTAGGATCTGTACAACCAGGTGTGTCGAGAGAAACAGAGAGTACAATAGAACCACTAGAACCAGCAGTTAACTCAAAGAAACCGATAACATTTCCGGAATTTGTAAATGTAGCTGTAGCTCCATTCCATCCATCACCGTAAGAATCGGATCCAATAAATGTGTAGTCTCCAGGTAATAAACACCATTGACCACTAATAGGGGCTACTCCAGAGAACACCGGAGTTCCGGCAGCATCATTAAGAGTCCAAGTAATTTCAGAGGCGTAAGATCCTCCAGTGATAGCATAATCAATAGCTACCTCGCCAGGTGCGCATTGCGACCAGGCTCCAGTTGAGAAAAGAAGTGCAAACGCAGCAAAGGCAGTCGTTAACTTCGTGTAATTGTTAAACATATGAACAGGTTTAAAGATTAAATCAAAAAAAATTATTTACAAATTCAAAACTCATAATAGCTGAACTGACGTATAAAAAGCAGTGACAGTCAACTCCTCAGAGTGCATCCATGACTTTTAATTAACATAAAAAGACATTTCAACGCGTTAAAATTAGGTGATTCAGACTAAGAAACCAAAAGAATTGCAAAAATTCGTTTGTAAAAAATTGAGGTTTGTAGAAAAAAAAACGTGATTCGACGAATAAATGTGTCATAATAGGCGTGAGTACCAACTGTGTGAAAAGGGTTGAATTATCGATTTTCGAGCTTCTCTAACAACAGAAACTGTAGTGTTTAAAGTTTGAACACTCTCGGTTAAGCTTCCGTCATTTATGAGTGAGATGAAATTATCTAACGTATTGACTAACCAATCTGAGGTGAAATCACTATTAATCGTACTTCTATATAAAACTTGATGACGATTAAACCAATCTACTCCAGAGGCAACGCCTTCAGATTTAATAAAGTTTGTCAATGAATCAACTGAACACCCTGAAGCACTAGATCTACTTTCATCTACAGCAATAAATACAACTCGATTTGCAATTAATAAAGAGTCTGTATCAAGTTGAGACCCGTGGGATGACCATGTAGATAGAAACTTATCTAATCTCGACATAAATCTTTTAGATGATATTTTATCAAGCGTGATATCTGATGTGAAAACCAATAGTTTTGAGGATTCAGGCATATTGGGGAAAACGGAGAAGTTCATTTAGTAAAATTAAGATATACTATAAGGTATAAAGAATCCGTTGCTAATAATAATTTCAATGAAGCTTATAGTCGGCTTTAGGTGTTGTAATTTTATGGCATGAAGCAAATTCTACTTTTTATTCTTGTTGCATATACATTTTCTTCAAATACTGATATGTATGCTCAGCCTAATTTAACGCATGTTAATAGCGTTAATGCTGCGGGAAATGCCACATTGTACTGGGATGTGTTTTCTTCTGTTGGTGGTGAGGAGTTTATTCGGAATGAAATTCAGGTTTATGATATTCCTGGCGTACTTCTTAGTCCGTCTCCACATTTAGTGGGTCCAAATACAGAAACAGGGGTGTTGCCTACTGGATGGGTAATGCCATCATTTTTGTACAACGCAAATGCTGAAGCTCATTGTTATACTGCAGTACAGATCACGTCGATGGATGGGGGGACTACTAATGACATTTCCCCAACTTCACCTACATTATGCAGTATTCATATAGAAGCTAGCATTGGAGCGGGAGTAGATGAAGTTGATCTTGTTTGGAATAGTCCATATGCTGTTTCTGGTGAAAGTGCGGGGGGAGATTTTTTTTTAGAAAGATTGAATGAATTCACGAGTGTTTGGGATACTATAGCAATAATTCCCGATTCACAACTCGGAGGGTCATTTACAGACAACCCCGGACCCTGCGTGTCAGTCAATATTTACAGGGTAAGACAAACCGCATCAAATGGTATTGATGTACACGAGAGCAACTCAACGGATTTAGTTGTGGGTAGTGTGAATGGAGAGTTGCCGGTCACAACTCATGTCGATGTCGACCCCTCAACTGGATTAGCTGAGGTCTTCTTTGATTACACTGTTACACCAGAGACTCTTGGGTATATTATTTACAAATGCTCTGGTGATGGGTCGGCTGAGGTATTGCAAATAGACAACCCTAACGCCACTTCGGCTTTAATTCCTACTTCACTTGCTTCATCTCAACCAGAGAGTTACAGAGTTTCTGCTTTTGAATGCATTAATGATGATGGGACTCCAAATCCCAATGCGGCAGGAGCTTGTACAGCTTCAATATTTACTATTGCAACTCAGTTGCCTTGTACGTACAGCGCACAAATAAGCTGGAATACTCCCTTTGGAATTGAGGGGGGAGTTGACCACTATTCTGTTCAGGTAAGTATTTATGATGAAGCGTTATCTAATTACGGACCGTGGATAACTCTTGACGATGTCGCATCTAGTGTAAACAACTACTTACACGAAGGTGATAATACTGAAAATACAAATAAGTATAGAGTCTTAGCTGAATCAACATCAGGCAATGTTGCTCACTCAAGTGAATTTGAACTTGATTTTTTATATCCGGAATCGGCTAACGCCCCTGTTTTAAAGAGAGCGTCAGTTTTATCTGACGGTAGTGTGGAGATTTATATTGAAACGGACCCTACAGCTGTTGAGGCAAGTTTATATCAACTTGAAAAATTAGTTGAAGAAGATAGTGTTTGGCTACCTGTTTTTGAGCCGGTCCCAAGTTCTCTTGGGTTTCCAATCACTTTCGTAGACTCAAATGTTAATACAGATTCTAAGAGTTATACTTATAGGTGCTCTGCGTACAATGTTTGTGAAGCCGCAACGTCCACCTCTAATATCGCATCAACTATACTACTGAAAGGGTGGCAGAGTATTAGTGAAGCTGATTTTGAGAATAGTCTAATTTGGTCTGAGTACCTAGAATTTCCTGAGGGAGTTAGCTCTTACGAATTATTAAGAGCACCGACACGACTATCCGCAAACAGCCCGCTCACAACTTTTTCACACGAGGAATTTCACGCTGAAGACTATGTGGGAGACCTCACCCATTTACCTGGTGATTTTTGCTACACCATTATCGCAATCGACAATGATATGACTAACGGACTGAACGGAGCTAGCTCAAATAGGGTTTGTTTAACTGAAGATCCTCTGTTGTGGATACCCGATGCATTTACTCCGAATGGAGACCTTATTAATGATTGGTTTCCTTGGAATCCAGGTGAATCAACGCTGGGATTTGTTTCTACAGGTTCTGCTGCAAACGAAAGCTTTTACAAACTAACTGTTATTTCAAGATGGGGAGATGTAATATTCGAGTCTGAGAACCCTGATGTATGTTGGGATGGTTTAAATGACAATGAGATGGTCCCAGATGGTGTTTATACAGTTATTGCTGAGGCTTTAGACGGATCAGGCAAATGGCACATGATATCTAAAAGTGTGCAAGTTATTAGGCCTTAAATAAGTACCTTTGCGCGAATCGTTATCCGACGTGCTGGACAGCGAATAAAACGATTCAATTATTTAAGCATGCCTATTAAAGAGTCTAAGTTTTTTGGAGAAGGACTAACATACGACGATGTACTGCTCGTCCCTGCCTACTCAGAAGTACTTCCACGCGATACGCAACTAAAAACTAAATTCACAAGGAAAATTGAGTTGAAAGTACCCATTATTTCCGCTGCAATGGATACTGTAACTGAAAGCGCGATGGCTATAGCTATTGCAAGAGAAGGAGGCATAGGTGTGATTCATAAAAACATGAGTATAGAGCAGCAGGCAGCTGAAGTTTTGAAAGTTAAGCGCTCTGAGAATGGTATGATTCAAGACCCCATAACACTTAACCGTGATGCAACTGTTCAAGATGCTTTAAAAATAATGCGAGAGAGAAGAATTGGTGGTATTCCTGTTGTCGATTCTTCAAATATTCTACTCGGAATTGTCACAAATCGAGATTTGAGATTTGAAAATAGTTCTACTAGACCTATTTCTGAGGTTATGACAAGTGAGAATTTAATTGTAACTTCTAACGGAACTGATTTTGACAATGCCGCTGATATTCTACGCGAGCATAAAATTGAAAAACTTCCGGTTGTTAATAATGACAACAAACTAATAGGGTTAATTACATATCGAGATATTATCAAACTTACTGAGTTCCCTAATTCTTGTAAGGATGAATTCGGGAGGTTACGTGTTGCCGCAGCAGTTGGTGTTACTTCTGATACTGTGGAGAGAGTTTCGGCTCTCGTTGAAGCTGATGTAGACGCTATAATAATCGATACAGCACACGGGCACAGCAAAGGAGTAATCGACGTTGTGAGAGAGGTAAAGAAGAAATTCTCCAACCTAGAGATAGTTTGTGGAAACATTGCAACAGGAGCTGCAGCTCTTGCTTTAGTTGAGGCTGGAGTTGACGCTGTAAAAGTGGGTGTAGGTCCGGGCTCTATTTGCACAACAAGAATTATTGCAGGTGTAGGTGTCCCGCAACTTTCTGCTATAATGAATGTTTCAGATGCATTAGAAGGCTCTGGAGTTCCTGTAATTGCTGACGGTGGTGTGAGATATACTGGTGATATAGTCAAAGCTTTAGCTGGTGGTGGAGACAGCGTAATGGTTGGATCAATGCTTGCTGGTACTGGGGAAAGCCCTGGTGCTACTTTTATGTATGAAGGACGTAGGTTTAAAGGATACAGAGGTATGGGGTCCATTGAAGCTATGGAAACAGGATCTAAAGACAGATATTTCCAAGATGCTGAGGACGATGTGAAAAAACTTGTACCAGAAGGGATTAGCGGTAGAGTTCCATATAAAGGATCTGTTCAGGATGTTATGTATCAAATTGTTGGCGGATTGAGGGCTGGGATGGGGTATTGTGGCTCGAAAGATTTGCCTGCTTTAAAGACTGACGCTCAATTCATCCGTATTACAAGCGCAAGCATGAAGGAAAGCCACCCACATGATGTTATGATTTCAAGAGAGGCTCCTAATTATAGTATTAGATAAAAAAACATGATGAATAAAATTATTACCCTTTGTGGGGTAGCGTTTTTAGGCCTAAATATTAGTATTTCAGCCCAAACTAAAGAAGAAAACACTTCGGACAATTCAGTTATCCTAACTGTAGGAGCAGAGGTTGTGAGCCTTGCCGACTTTAAATACATTTACAGTAAAAACAACCGAGATAGCATCATAACTTCTAGGGCATTAGATGAATACATGGAGCTCTTTGTCAAGTTTAAGCTAAAGGTAATGGAGGCTGAAGCTCTCGGAATGGACACCATTGCTGAGTTTACAAAAGAGTTAGCTGGTTACCGTAAACAACTAACAAGACCATATCTGGTAGATATGGAACTTCTCGATGACTTGGTCCTTGAAGCTCACAATAGAAAACAAGAGGAAATTCATGCTCGACACATCCTTGTAAGTGTAAATCCCGAGGCATCCCCTTCAGACACACTACGTGCTTGGAATAGAATCTCAAAGCTAAGAAATAGAGTAAATGCAGGTGAGGACTTTACAACCGTAGCGAAAAGTAAGGGAGGTAGTGATGATCCATCTGTAGTTGATAATGGAGGAGATTTAGGTTGGTTTACTGCATTCCAAATGGTTTATGCATTTGAGGACGCCGCTTACAACACTTCTGTGGGGGAACTTAGTGAGATAGTACGAACAAGGTTTGGCTACCATTTCTTAGAAGTTGATGGTAGAAGAGCAGCACGTGGAGAGATTCAAGTTGCTCATATTATGGTGAGGGTAGATGACGCATCTAAAAAAGCCATGGTGCAAAGCGCGAAATCTACTATTGACGCAGTCGCTTCTTTTCTTAAGAATGGGGAGATGTTCGAGTCGCTGGCTCTGAAGTATAGTGATGACGCCACAACGGCAAGTAAAGGAGGTGTTCTACCTTGGTTCGGAACAGGGAAAATGGTTGAAGAGTTTGAAAACGCTTCTTTTAACCTTGAAAATAATGGCGACGTAAGTGAACCTTTTTTAACGAATTACGGTTGGCACATAGTTAAGAGAGTAGGATTTAAACCACTTGAGACATTTGATGATGTTGAGCGCCAACTTAGAAAAAAAGTGAGTCGAGATTCAAGAGCTGATGTTACTCGGTCATCATTCTTAAATAAACTCAAAAAGGAATACGACTTTAAGTTAGACAAAAAGCGTGTCTCACATTTAGCATCTATAGTAACAGGGATTGACAGCGTCTTCTATAAAGGTCATCCTATTGAAAATGTTAAAAAATCTGAACTGAGTCGAGTTTTATTTTCAATTCAAGAAAACGTAACTACAGTATCTGATTTTATTCATTTCGCAAACACACAAAAGCCACGAGGACTTATGCGCTCTCCTAAAGCCATACTAGAAGGAATGATAGATTCTATGATAGAGGAGGAATTACTTGCTTTTGAAGATGCAAGGTTAGAAGATAAATACAATGAATTCAGAATGCTAATCGAGGAGTATCATGATGGTATTCTTTTGTTTGAATTAACCGATGAAATGGTTTGGTCTAAAGCTGTTAAAGACACATCTGGATTAGAGAGATACCACGAATTGAATAACGACCTATTTATGTGGCAAGAACGCTTAGAATTAGCTATTTACACCTGTGAAGATGAGGGGATATCGAAGACTGTAAAGAAAGCCGTGAAGAAAGGGAATGATATTGTAGCGTTAAGGCGTGAACTCATCGCTGAAAGTCCTTTAGCTCTCAAAATGGAAAATGGGTTGTATTCTATGGGCGATAATAACTGGGCTGACTCTGTATTTACTGCTATTTCAAATAAAACTTTAAGTCTAGATTCTAAATCTCCAAGATTTATGACTTTAAATATTGGTGATAACGGGGTAATATTAATTGATGTTATAGACGTATTTAAACCTATGCATAAAACTCTTGATGAAGCTCGTGGTCAAGTAATTGCAAGCTATCAAGATTTCTTAGAGAATGAGTGGGTCGAAAGCTTAAGATTGAAATATCCCGTTTCTATTAAGAAGGATGTCTTATACGAGTTAATCGATTAATATGCTTAAAAGTGAGGGTTTTATTGTATTAACTGTACTAGTCTCTCTTAATGCATGTGTTATTTTTAATGATGAAACAATTGAGGATAAAATTGTTGTTTCTGCTTTCGGCAAAAATCTTCTACTAGATAGCCTTTGCTCCAGAATCCCAAATGAATTATCGTTTGAGGACAGCACATTACTAAGCGAACGTATTATTGAGGGGTGGGTTAGAGAAAATGTACTACTTGCTCAAGCGGAGAAAAATATCAACGAATTTTCCTCATCTTTTGAATCTTCAATCAGGTCATATAGGAATGCATTACTTGTAACTCAATTCGAAAGGGAATTTATCGCATCCAGAGTAGATACTAAGGTTCAAGATGAAGAAATTGAGAAGTTTCACTCAGATTACCCTGAACTTTTTCAACTTAAGGAGCATGTTTTAAGAGCTGTGTTTTTTGAAATAAATACGGAAGAGGATATGTTGGACTCGGCTCGAATTTGGCTTACAACAGCTGACTCAAGTAGCGTACCTAAATTAGAACAATGGTCTATAGAGCATGGAGCTCACTTCGCCTTAGATGTAGATTATTGGTGGTTCTTAAGCGATTTATTACAAACCGTCCCCATACAAGTTTACCGCATCGAAGACCAATTGCGAGATAGGAGGTTAATTGAATTTACCGATGGAGATTCTCGATATTTATTGCGAATTCTAGAGCATCGATTAAAGGATCTCCCCTCCCCTATTCCAATTGCAAGAAAACGAATTGTCGATTTAATCATTCAGGAAAGAAGGCGTAGTATTTTAGAAAATTTAAGGGATGATCTGGTAAGTGATGCTTGGGCAAATGGAGAAATTATTCGAGATAGTATCCTTAATTAATCTTAGCAGTTTACCTTAGCAGTCATGCTACGAATCACACTTTTATTTGCTTTTTTTCTAACATCGTCAGTTGTAACTTTTGCTCAACCTGGAAATTCAACAGACTTTACTGAAAAGTTTCAATTAATAGATGGGATTATTGCTGTTGTGGGTGACGAAATTATCCTCAATAGCTCAATTGAAGATCGAGCGCTACAAGAGAGGCTTCAAGGAAAAAAGTCAGGTGAAAACGATCGTTGCAAGTTCATAGAAGAACTACTTTTTGAAAAACTATTACTTCACAATGCAAAAATTGACAGTTTAGAGGTAACAGACGGTCAAATCATGGATGAAATTGACCGCCGACTGGCATACTACGTTCAGATGCTTGGCTCGGTAGAGGCGTTTGAGGCTGAATATGGAAAAACTGTGTCTGAGTGGAAGGCTGATTTCACAGAGCCGATTAAGGATCAGCTTTTAGCCCAAACCATGCAGCAGTCCATCTCCCAAGAAATTCGCGCCACCCCTGCTGAAATTATTGAGTATTTTGAAAACACCCCCGTAGATTCATTGCCTCTTATTCCTGAAGAAATTAGTTACAGTGAACTAGTACTTCAACCTGAAATTTCTGAAATTCAAAAACAAGCGGTCAGAACAACACTAGATTCAATAAGAAACTTAGTTGCTTCTGGTAAGCTATCTATGACATTAGCTGCAACACGATATTCTGAAGACCCAGGGTCTAAATACAAGGGTGGTTGTTATGAAAACATTAGACGTGGAGCTTTCGTCGCAGACTTTGAGGCAGCTGTATTCGACACTCCTCTAAATGGATATTCTAATGTTTTCGAAACCGACTTTGGATATCATTTCTTGAGAGTTACAGAGAAAAGAGGCGAATTGTTTAGCGCATGTCATGTACTTATGAAACCTAAGGTGGATCTCTTCGCCTTGGAAAATTTGAAGTCAAAAATAGACTCGCTACACGTAGCACTTGAATCTGGGAGTATTTCCTTCGACTCGGCTGTTTTATCGAACTCGACAAGAACTAAATCAAAAAATTCAAAAGGCCAAGTAGTAAACTCTCGAGATGGTGGCATTATGTTTGGCGTAGATGAGTTAGATCCAAATATTTACTTCCTTTTAGAACCTTTAGTAGAAGGGGAGGTGAGCACACCCGTACAATTGCTTGATGAAGATGACAATGGGTATTGGACCATCCTCAAGCTAGACGGAAGAAGAGTAGCCCACAGAGCAAACCCTAAAGATGACTACGCACTTTTTCAATCTCAAGTAGAAAACAATATGAGAACTAAAGAGATGAATGATTGGATAGAACAACATATTTCGGATACTTACATTCGAATAATCCCCTCATTCGAAGATTGCCTCTATAATATGGATTGGGTAAAGTAGGTTGGGTTAAGTAGGTTTTAAATATTATGTCTGAATTAAATAACATGAACGATAAAGAAGCTCTAGATAATCTTAGGGAAAAGCACACGAAACTAATTAATGAGGTTTCAAAGGTTATTATAGGCCAAACTCAAGTAGTTCACGAGGTAACAATGTCAGTCCTAGCTGGAGGACATTGCTTGCTTGTTGGAGTTCCTGGGCTTGCAAAAACTCTTCTTGTAAATACAGTATCACAAGCTCTAGGACTTTCTTTTAATCGAATACAGTTCACTCCAGACCTTATGCCATCTGACATTACAGGTTCTGAAATCCTGAATGATGAAAGGAAGTTTGAGTTCATTAAGGGTCCATTATTCGCTAACATCGTTTTAGCTGATGAGATTAACCGAACTCCCCCTAAAACTCAAGCGGCATTACTTGAAGCTATGCAGGAAAAATCTGTTACCGTTAATGGAAAGAGTTATGAATTACCTTCTCCTTTTTTCGTTTTAGCTACTCAGAACCCCATAGAACAAGAGGGGACCTATCCCCTGCCTGAAGCTCAATTAGATAGATTTATGTTCAACACTTGGGTCGATTACCCGACCTTTGAAGAAGAGCTAAACGTAGTAAAACAAACTACAGGAAATGTTAGTAAAACTATTTCGCCTATAATGTCTGGAGAAGAGATCTTAAGCTATCAAAAACTCATACGCAGCATGCCGGTTGCTGACAACGTTTTAAACTACGCTGTAAATCTTGCATGTAAAACACGACCAGGAAGAGATAAAGCTACAAAAGACGTAAACAAATATCTTAGCTGGGGAGCTGGTCCACGTGCATCGCAATTTCTAATTATCGGAGCTAAAGTTCATGCTGCTCTAGAAGGTAAATACAGTCCAGACATTGAAGATGTCAAAGCTGTTTCCCTGCCTATATTAAGACATAGAATAGTTACCAATTATAAGGCCGAGGCAGATGGAATTACGGTTAGTCAACTTATCTCAGATTTGACATAACAGGTACATGAAGCTGTTAATCGTAATAGGAACGCGACCTAATTTTATAAAAGTTACTCGTTTTAAAGAAGTGGCCAAAACGATTGACAATTTCAACGTTGAAATCGTTCATACTGGCCAACATTACGAAATG
>Ga0206681_10001110_pt1 | contig 12859 bp, 10 predicted proteins | sample M150012015metaG_FD_161048 | JGI IMG/M metagenome (GOLD analysis project Ga0206681, IMG submission 161048) | Ammonia-oxidizing marine archaeal communities from Monterey Bay, California, United States - M1 500m 12015 | ecosystem: Environmental > Aquatic > Marine > Intertidal zone | place: USA...
TTGATTATTTCGGAAACCAAGCATGGTTTTGTTTGCGCTAACGCCGGTATTGATCTCTCAAATGTGGCCGAAGGCCAGGCGGCGTTATTGCCGGTGGACTCCGACCGTTCGGCCCGGCGCATTCAGGCCGGCCTCGAACACAAATATGGGGTCAAGGTGGCGGTTATTGTTTCAGACACTTTTGGCCGGCCGTGGCGGCGCGGGGTTACCGATGTGGCTATTGGTTCGGCCGGTTTGCGGCCAGTAGTTGATTTACGGGGTACTACCGATGCATTGGGACGCGAACTCCAGGTGACCGAAGTGGCAGTAGCCGATGAGATTGCCGCCGCCGCTGAATTGGTTATGGGCAAAGCGGAGGCCATTCCGGTAGCTATTGTCCGCGGCGTCGACCCAACTTGGTTTGGCGAGGGCAGCGTGCACGATGACCTCATACGCCGCCCTGATGAAGATCTGTTTCGCTAGTTGTTGCGAAACCATTCCATAGTGTGAGCCACCCCGTCTTCTAGCGAGGTGTCAGCTTTCCATCCGAGAGCATCGGCAGCCCATGAAGCATCTAACGCTGAGCGGTCGAGTTCGCCCAAGCGGGCCGGGGCCAGTACCGGGTCGGCGGGCCCGCCAATATCTGTAGCCATTGCTTGGTAAAGCTCGGTTACTGAGGTTTCTACGCCGGTTCCGATGTTGCAGAGGTCCACTTCGTTCACCAAAGCAGCCCGCATAAAAGCATCAACCACATCGCCGACATAAACAAAGTCCCGGGTTTGTTCGCCGCTGCCAAAAACTGTGCAGGGTTCACCGGCCAGTAACCGACCGGCAAAAATAGCGACCACACCGGCTTCACCGTGAGGGTCTTGGCGCGGCCCGTACACGTTAGCTAAGGCCAAGGCGGTGCCGTCCACCCCGTGCAGGTGCCGGTAGGCGGTGAGGTAATGCCCGGCGGCCAGTTTGGATACCCCGTAAGGTGACCGCGGGTCAGAGGGCAACCCCTCCCCTAGCGGCAAATGTGTCGGGTCGGGTTCGCCATAGAGGGTGCCGCCGCTCACTGCTACTACCACTTTGTTGGTTCCGCCTCGGCGTGCTCCTTCTAACACGCGCAGAGTGCCCAAAATGTTTATCTCGGCATCAAAAATGGGGTCAGATACCGAGTGCATTACATCAACTTGGGCCGCTAAGTGAAACACTACTTCTGGTTTGAGGTCAGCGATAAGGTCACTGGTTTCCGCCTGCCGTACGTCAAGTTCTTTTACCGATAAACGATTCCCGTAGTTGGCTCTTGCTGATTCAAGGTTGGCTTGCCGTCCAGAAGAAAAGTCATCCACCACCATTACTTGGTGTCCTTCGGCCAAAAGTCGGTCTACTAGAGTGGAGCCAATAAACCCGGCGCCACCGGTGACTAGTGCTGTTTTTTCTCTCGTCATTTAGCCAAGGTTAGGCCATCAAGCACTGTCTCTGCGGGTACGTGGGCTTCATGGCCTACCACCGACAGGTTGCGTACCGTGGCGCCTTCGCCGACTGTGGATCCCCAGCCGATAATGGCGTCTTCTACTCTGGCTCCGGCGGCTATGTGTGCGCCAGCCAGCAGTACCGAGTTGCGCACTACCGCACCGGTTTCTACCATGCAGTTTGCCCCGATTTCTGAGCGTTCGACCGTGCCTTTGATTACCGCGGTCTGGTCGAGACCGCAGTGGGCGGGGCCGCGTTGGCCGTCTAAAAAATCTAATTGCGCTTGTAGGTAGGTCTCTGGGGTGCCGGTGTCTACCCAGTAGTCGTCGGATTCCCAAGCGAACAAAGACCCCGCTTGGGCCATAGCGGGGAATACTTCTCGCTCTACCGAAACCCGTCGGCCTGCAGCAATGTGGTCAAGCACCGTGGGCTCGAACACATAGGTGCCGGCGTTTATCCAGTTGGTGGGGGCGGTCCCGGGGGCAGGTTTTTCTACGAAGCCCAGCACTCGACCATCAGCGTCGGTGGGTACCACGCCGTAGCGGGAGGGGTCGTCTACCGGGGTGAGGTGCAGGGTGGCTTGGGCACTAAAACCTTGGTGGCGTTCTACCAACGCAGAAACATCTAACCCAGTGAGCACGTCACCGTTGAGCACCAAAAAGGTGTCATCAATACCGGCGTCTAAGGCGGCAAAACGTACCGCACCGGCGGTGTCTAGGGGCTCAGGTTCGATGGCGTAGTGCAGCGGCAGGCCAGCGCACACGCCATCGGGGTAGGCCTCTTGAAACGCCTCGGGGGCGAACCCTAAAGAGAGCACTACTTCGGTTACTCCGTGTGCTGCCAAATGCTCAACCACGTGTTCAATCATGGGTTTGCCCACAATGGGCAGCATTTGTTTCGGTGTGTTCAGGGTAAGCGGTCGCAGTCGGGTGCCGAAGCCACCGACGAGTACCAGCGCCTGCACGGCGAACTACTCAGCCAGCGTGGTGGTGGTCTCCACCGGTGCGTTGCCTGAGTCAATGGCCCGAGGGTCTACTGATTCGAGGAAGGTGAACCGCTCGGCTCGTGGCAATGGTGGGTCTACGTCGGCCGGCACAAAAGCAATGGTGAAGGCTTCAAAGTTTTTTAAGAAACGCACGTTGGTCAAGTCTTCGGTAATGATTTCTGGGTCACGTTCGCGGTCTTGGCTGTCGAAGCGGGCAATCTTTAACACCGTGGGTTGACCACCGCAGTCTTCGCCTTCGGTGATGATTTCACCGGTGTCGAGTTGTAGAGAGGTGTCGTCGATAAAGCCACCGTATGACCCGAAGAATTCGCCCAAGTTGGCTTTATCGCCGGAGGCTTCTGAGTTGAAGGGGTGAATGTGCAGTAGTCCGTCGGCGTGGGTGTGAATACCGTTGGGGTCGTTTTCGTTCAGAATCTTGGCCCGGTAGGTGTCGCAGACGTAAATGTCGTAGATGGAGTGCCAGTGGTCGCCTACCCGGGGGGCGGCGGAGGCTTCACGGGTTACCCGTGACCAACTCACTAGGGATACCCCAAGAATGACCACGAGGGCCAACGCCACGGGGTAGCCGAAGGCTTTCCGTTCGCCGGTTCCGCTGGTTCCGCCAAGCCGCGCTGCGCGGGCTACTTTTTTACCTGATTCTCCACGTGCCATAGAGCGTTACGTTATCGGCGCTAAAGCAGGGTTCACCCTTTAGCGAGCCCTTTGGCAAGTTCTTGGTACTTTTGTGCAATTTGGGTAGCGGTGGGCCATTGTTTTACCCAGTTGCGTCCCGCTTGACCCATTTCTTGACGCAACTGAGGGTCGTCGAGTAGTTGTTCCACGGCGGCGACAAAAGCTTCAGGGTCCTCGGGGGGCACGCTTAGCCCGGCTTGTACTTCACCCAGTACCCGGGTTACTTCAGAGTCGGGGTCGATGCTGGCCACTATTGGGCGCCCGGCGGCCAGTATGGAATACATTTTTGAAGGCACGCTCGAGGCCCCTAAGCCTTTGCGCAAGAGAATCAGGTGCAGGTCGGCGCTGGCTAATACTTCGCTCAAACGGTCAGCGCTTTGGTAGCCCACCATGACCAGGTTGGGCAAACTTGCGGCGGCCGCTTTTAACTCAGCGGCAGCCACCCCGTCGCCGTTTATTACGTAGATCACGTCGCTACGGTTTTGGTGGCGGCGGGCCGTTTCTACCATCAGGTTCAACGATTGTGAGTGCCCAAGGTTGCCGGCGTACATGACTACGGTGCGCTCCCCGAGCCCGTGTTCGGTGCGGTAATCAGTGACTCGGTCTTGGGGGGTGATAGCCGTGGTGTCGACAAAATTGGGGATGACCGCCACCGGAGGACCACCAGTGCCCACCTTGGCGGCCACGTTGGCGGCCAGATCGTCAGAAAGCACGGCCACTGTTTGGGCTCGGCGGTAGCAGAAACGTTCAAGGCCCTTAAAAAAACGTATGGCAGGTTTTGAGGTCAGCGCCCCTACTTCTATCGCTACATCGGGGAACACATCTTGGATATTAAAAATCAGCGGGCAGCGATGGCGGCGGGCCGCTACCCAACCAGCCAGGCCCAAAGTTAAGGGAGGCGAAACTGCCAGCACCGCATCGAACCGTTTTCGGGTAAAGACCGAGGCCAAGGTGGCCAGCCCGGTGAAGCCGATAAAACCCATGGCTCGACCCAGTAAATTACTTTTGGCCGACGGAAACGGGTAGCACCGGGTCACGGTGGCACCAGCAAACTCGCCGTGTTGCCGCCAACCGCGGCCTTTCCAGTCGGGGTCTACGGCGTGTGTTTTGTACCACGGCAGCGAGGTCACCACGTGTACTTGGTGCCCGGCGGCCGCCATTTCGGTCACTAAGGCTGAAACCACCACCCCGGTGGGGGCGGTATCGGGGGCCAGGTGGGGGGCAATAACTAGAAAACGCACGGCTAAATTTCGGCTATCAGTAAACGCCAAGCCTGCTCAAGTTGCGCCGCGGAGTACTCCCACCGGTGGGCTTGGGCTCGGGCTAACCCTTTTTGGGCCGCTTGGTAGCAACTATCGGGATCGCTAACCAAACGATCTAGAGCCTGTGCCCATGCAGCGACATCGTTGGGGTCGGCTAAAAGTGCAGGGTCGTTTACAAGGTCGGCGGCTGGGGTGCCGGCGCCGGCTACTACGGGCACCCCCATGGCCATGGCTTCGAGCACCGGAAGGCCAAACCCTTCGTAAGAAGAGGGAAAAGCCAGCACAGTGGCCGCAGCCATGCGCTCAACCAATTCGTTTTCTGGCACGCGCCCGAGGCGGTCTATGCGGTCGGTGTGGGGCGAGTTGGCTACGGCGTCTATCACTTGGGCCTCGGCCCGACCTGCTCCCCCGGTGAGCACCAACCGAACCTCGGGGTGGCGCTCTGCCAATTGGTTAAAGGCGTCAATAAGTACCAAGTGGTTTTTGTGTGGGTAAGTAGCGGCGGGGTACAAAATGGTAGGAGGGCCTGTTGAAACAGCAGGTTGCTCGGCCACTTCGGGCACCCCAGATGACACGGTGACTATTTTTTGCGGGTCTATGGGGAACCCTTCGCTCAAGCGTTGAGTTACTCGGTCGCTTACCCCTACTACGACGTCGGCTCGTCGAATTGACCGCGGAAGCGCCCATGACAGGTAGGCCGCCTTAGTTGTTGAGAAACGCTCCGGGTGGTCGAGCGGTTGGAGGTCGTGGATGGTTACCGCAGTGGGCCGGCCGGTGCGCCAGGGAAGCCTCCCCCCAAAGTGATGAACCGCCCCGGTGGCTCGCCTCGCTAACCAGGTTGATTCGGCCAGCACTCGACGGCCCCGCGAGTAGCCATTAACTGGGCAAACCTCGATTTCGAAAGACCCGACAAGTTCGGGGTGAGCGGTTTGGAATCCGTCGAGTACGTAAAGCACCGGACGAATGTCTGCCGGCCCGTGTTGGGCGTAAGCCGACAGTACTCGTACGGCGTATTCTTCGGCGCCTCCCACACGGCCGGGTACCACCGATAACAAGTTCACGGCAATGGTTTGGGTGGCAGGCATCACCCTTTACGGTAGCGGGTTTGGCTGCGCTGGCCGGTGTACCAAAACGTGGTGTCTCAGCCCGGTACCCTTCTGGTGTGCTGAGACATGAATGGCGGCCTCTGGGGCCCAAAGCGACCGAGGTGACCGTTCCTTGTGTTCCGTCGGTTGACTTGGTGGCTATTGACCTGCCCGATGCCCCGGTTGGGTGGGTCCGGTTAAAGGTTTCGGTGGTTTCGGCTGATCCGCAAGTTGTCGGGGTTTCTTTGCTTGCGGCGAGCGGCCAACGTTTTCGTTTGAGAAAGAGCGGCCAAGGTTTTGATCAGATTCTTTTGCGTCCTGCTGAAGCCGGCCATCTTGAAGTTTCGGGTTTAGCGCTTTCAGAGGTGCATGTTTCTCTGGCCCCCTCATCGCCTTGGGCGGCCCGCTGGCGGGTGGCTCAGGCCGTGACGGCCGATGTACGGCGTTTGGGCATTCGCCGCCGCAATTTACGTACGTTGGGCATCATGTTGCGGGCCCGTGATTTTTCTAGCATCGGGCAGCGCTTAACCGCTCGCTATCACCGTGCTCCACAGGCGGCTTCAACTTCCAGCAGTGTGTTAACCCCAGAGGGGTGGATGCGACGCTTTATGACCTTAACCGAAGCCGAACAGTTGGCTCTCGAAGCGACGCCTGTTGCGGGGCCAAGTTTTTCTTTCATTGTTACGGGTGAGGGTGACCCGTCAGTGGTTATCACGAGTTTGCAAAACCAGTTGGGGGTCGACCCAGAGGTTTTGGTGGTTGACGACCCCAATAAAGGCTTAGCGGCCGCAAATGGCGATTGGGTGGTGCTGACTAACCCGGCTCAACGTTTTCACCCGGCCAGCGTTTTTGCTTTAAGCCAGGCTGCTCAGAACCCAGAGGTCCACTTGTTGGTGGCCGATGGTTGCTACGAAACCGACGGCCAAGCAACCAGTATCTGGGCCAACCCACCGTGGAACCTTGATCTTATTTTAGAAGGCGAGGGGGCGGGCCCTTTGGTGGCGGTGCGGCGTGCCGTTGCGCTAGAGGTAGGCCCGGTGGTTAGCGACGTTTGGGCTACGCCAACCGACCTGGCTCTCAAGGTAGTAGCTGCCCATGGCGAAGCTTCGGTGGCTCAGGTTCCTTTTCCTCTGGTTACTTCAGTCGGTTCTCAAGCGCATGAGCTTGACCAGGTGGTGGCCCAGCATCTTGAGCAGGCTTGCCCGCAGGCCAAGGTGTTACCTGGCCTTACTTCTGGCACCCGACACGTTCAATGGCCGCTCCCCCAACCCGCTCCCTTGGTGTCGGTACTCATCCCCACCAAAGATCGAGCGGCTTTGCTCGAGCGTTGCCTTACCGGCCTGTATCAGCACACCGAATACCCCAACATTGAGATCATTTTGGTGGACCATCAAAGCACCGAGGCGGCGGCCCAAAAGATTTTGGCTCAATCCGCAGAGCGGCCAAATACTCAGGTGTTGCAGTTCTCTGGGCCTTTCAATTTTGCTGCCATGAATAATTTGGCTGCTCAAGCAGCCAAAGGCGAGGTGCTTTGTTTGCTCAACAACGACACCGAGGTAACCCACCCGGGGTGGTTAACCGAGTTGGTAGCGCAAGTAAGCCGGCCAGAAGTTGGTGCGGTGGGGCCGATGCTGCGCTACCCGGACGGCACGGTGCAACACGCTGGTTTGCACCCCAATTTGGGCAGTTTGTACGGCCACGGCCACAAGCACTTTCCGCCAGAGAATTTTGGTTACCGCAATCGACTGGCGACCGCTCATCGGGTAGCGGCGGTTACTGGGGCTTGTTTGGTCACCCCGAAAAGTCTTTGGACCGAGTTGGGCGGCATGGACGAGGCTTTTGCCGTGGCTTATAACGATGTGGACTATTGCTTGCAGGTACGCCAAGCCGGCCATCAGGTTATGTGGACCCCTTACGCTGAATTGATTCATCATGAGTCAGTAAGCCGAGGCTACGACGAGCACCCCAAAGAAGGTGACCGTTTGGCCCGCGAAGCCGGTTTGCTGCAACAGCGCTGGGCCGACAGTTTTGCTGACGACCCGGCTTACTCGCCCAACTTGACGTGGGAAGACACCAACTTTTCTTTGTCCGACAACCCGCGCACTACCCCACCTTGGCGAACCGTCCGCTAGTCGTTGCCGAGACCCACTCGAGCCACCGTTTCAACTTCTTCTAATGTTGCGGGTGGCCAGCGGTAGGCGGCAAAGTCAGCACCAAGGGTCAACTCGACGGTGCCGCCAAAGTCATCGACGTAAATAAATCTTGGGGTGGGCTCAATATAACGAGCCACCAAAACGCCTTGAGCAAAGTACTCAGGAGCCACTCGAATAGTCGTTTCGTCTTGTAGGTCTCCGACCACCGTTTCTACCGCAAAACCTAAGGTAGCCAAGTCACCTTCGACGGTGGCGGCGGCGCTGTCGCCACGGGCATCAACGAGAAGTACCGGCACTTCTTGAGTATTTACCGTTTCACCACGAAACACTTCGAAAGCAACTTGGCTTTCGCTGGTGAGTTTGAGCACCGAGATCTCTCCGGCCCACCCGTCGGTAACCGGTAATACGTGCTGAATCACATGATCAGGTTCAATGTCAACAAAAGATTGACCGAGGTCCATTAGCTCACCCAGCGTGATGCGCTCATCAAAAACCACCATGCCGGCAGCGGTTTCAATCAGGTCGGTGTTGGTCAACAAGGTGCTGATGCCTTGGTCAACCATTTTTTCTAACATCAAAATCATGAAGTCTTGTTGGCGTTGGTTGCGCTCCATGTCGTTTGAAGCTCCTACTCGGCGCCACCAACCATCAACTACAGCTTCCATTTTACGACTGCGAACATAAGCCAAAGCGGTGGGGCCGTCGAGGGTATGGCAGCCTGCGGTGTTCATAAAAAATTGTGAGGCGGGGTCACGCATGGCGGTCTCGAAGCACATGTTTACCCCGCCGACCAGGTCAACGATCTGTTCAAAGCCGTAAAAGTCCACTACCGCAAAGTTGTGAATGGGCACGTTGAAGTTGGTGCTGATGGTTTCAACCAAGGTGGGGGCGCCTTGTTCGAGCCCTCCTACCATCAATGAGGAAGCCAATTTTTCTTCGCGAAGAGGCACTCCCTCGCTGTAGATAGGCAGGTAAAGGTCACGGGGGATTGAAATCAAATGAATGCGGCCCATTCCGGGGTCTACCCGGGCCAACATGATGACGTCGGCCAAAGCAAACCCTTCGGGGTGGTCGCGTTGAGCGGCCGGATCGTCGGGGTCGAGGCCAATAGCGCTGTCGGTGCCGATGAGCAAAAAGTTTCGGGGGGCTTGGGGGTCGGCCGCTACCGGCACCAATACGTCGCCAGATTCTGACACTTGAGCCGGGGTAGTTGGTGCGGGGGCTAGCACCCCGGCCCCTACTTCAATGCGCACGATGCTGCCAATGACCTCGTCAAAGTCGGTGAGGCGGCTTGAAGCAAAAACGAGGCCAATAGCCAAAGAGAGGCTAAAGCCAAGGATGATTCGTTGTGGCCACGAGCGTCGCAGCCCGGCAGCAGAAGATCGGGGCACCACTAAAGGTTAGCAGTGACACCGTGATCCTTGACGGCGGGTCTACGCTTCGGGTTATGACTGATTTTTCTTCGGGCGCTTGTTGGGTTAACGGTCAACTGGTTGACCGTTCTACTCCTACTGTCTCTGCGCTAGACCACGCCATTGTGGTGGGCGATGGGGTGTTTGAGACCTTGCAGGTGATTGACGGTACTCCGTTTGCTTTGACCCGCCATTTGGCTCGTCTACGTTTTTCTTCTGATGGTTTGGGTTTGTTGCCGCCGGATGATGGTCAGGTGCGTGACGCCATAGCGGCGGTTTTGGATGCCGACCCGGTGGCGGGGTTATTGCGTATTACTTGGTCGAGTGGGGCGGGGCCTTTGGGTTCGTCTCGTGGCGATGGCCCAGGTACGTTGATTGTGGCTACTCAGGTGGCCAATAGGTGGGAAGCCGCCACGAAAGTTCATCTGTGCCCTTGGAGTCGCAACGAGCACGGGGCCCTGGTTGGCTTAAAAACTACTTCGTATGCCGAAAACGTTTTGGCGCTCGATGCCGCCCATCAGCGCCAGTGCAGCGAGGCCTTGTTTTTGAACACGGCAGGCTTGGTGTGTGAGGGCACGGGCACCAACCTTTTTGTGGTGGTAGACGACCAACTGGTTACTCCCCCGTTGTCTTCGGGGTGTTTAGCCGGCATCACCCGGTCGCTGATTCTTGAGGTTACTGATGCCCAAGAGCGCGACTTGCACCCTGATGAATTGGCTTCTGCTTCGGAAGCTTTTTTGACTTCTTCAACGCGAGACGTGCAGGCCATTAGCCACATTGATGATCTGGTTCTTCCATTTGCTCCGGGTTCACAAACCCAAGCGGCGGCCGCTGCTTTTGCCGAGGTATTAGCGAACCGGCTCGACCCTTAAAGCGCCCGCAGGTGAACCACGTCACCTACTGAGATCACTTGGCGGCCTTCCTCATTTTCTATCACCAGTTCCCCAGATGTTTTAAAGTCAACGGCTCGACCCGTTAGGTCACCGACTGACTGCTCCACGCTCACTTGCTGGCCGATCGTTGCGGAACATTCCAGCAACTCTTGTCGCAACAACTCGTCCCCATTGGCGGTTTCCAACGTTTTTAATTGTTTCTCAAAACCCACCAGTATCTGTACCAACAAATCAGCAGGGTCAATGTTGTTTACTTTTACTGCAGCCAGCGAGGTTGCCCCGGGTGGGCCATCATCGTTCAGCGGCCAACCGATGTTGCAGCCCATGCCCACGATCACTGTTTGTGGATCGTGTGGGGTGCCTTGGGCCAAAATGCCCGCCACTTTGCCGCCGGCGCTTAGCAGCACGTCGTTGGGCCATTTGACCTGGGCCTCCACGGCTAAAGCTTTAAGCGCATTGACTAGAGCCAAGGCCAAGGCTGGGGTCACCAACGGCGTTCGTTCGGGTGGTGCTACCAACTGCACGACCACAGAAAACAAGAGGTTTGCGCCAGGTGGTGCTTCCCATGTGCGGTCTAAGCGTCCGCGGCCTGCGGTTTGGTGTTGCGCAGTGAGCACCAAACCTTTTTCATCAGTCCGTAACAACAAATCGGCATTAGTGGAGCCCGTTTCGGGCACAGTTTCCACACACCCAAACCGAGTGCCATCGAGCTTTTTTTGCTGTTCGGACGACAAAGTGAGTGGTTTAGGGTGCAGGTCGGCGTTCATGCGGGCAACCTTAGGGCATGTTTAACAAAGTTTTGATCGCTAACCGTGGGGAAATTGCTGTTCGAGTCATTCGGGCCTGCCAAGAAATGGGTATCGCTACGGTGGCCGTGTATTCAGATTTGGACCGTGAGGCTTTGCATACTCGTTTGGCCGATGAGGCTTATGCCCTGCCTGGGCAAACGGCGGCCGAGACTTACTTAGATACTGAAGCCATTTTGGCCATCATTGAGCGCAGTGGCGCCGATGCAGTTCATCCGGGGTATGGGTTTTTCTCGGAGAACGCCGATTTTGCTCGGGCGATTACCGAACGTGGGGTGACCTTTATTGGCCCTCCGCCAGAAGCTATTGAGGTTATGGGCGACAAAATTAGTGCCCGTTTGGCCGCTGAAAATGTTGGGGTGCAAGGCGTCCCCGGCACTACTGATTTCATTACCGACCCGGCGCAAGTACAGGCCTTTGGCCAAGAACACGGTTACCCCATAGCCATCAAAGCGGCTTACGGCGGGGGCGGCCGCGGCATGAAGGTGGTGGCCAGCGAAGAATCGATTGAAGAAGCTATTGAGTCTGCGCAACGGGAATCGTTGGCTTACTTTGGCCGTGATGAGATTTACATGGAGCGCTATTTAACTGCTCCTCGCCATATTGAGATTCAGATTTTGGCCGACCAACACGGCCATGCGGTGTACTTGGGTGATCGGGATTGTTCGGCGCAGCGTCGACATCAGAAACTTATTGAAGAAGCCCCGGCGCCCGGCCTGCCTGATGATGTTCGTGTCGCCATGGGTGAGGCAGCGGTGAAGGTGGCCTTGGGTTGTGGTTACACCAACGCCGGCACAGTGGAGTTTTTGTACGAAGACGGAGAGTTTCATTATTTGGAGATGAACACCCGGCTTCAGGTAGAGCACCCGGTGACCGAGTTGGTGACCGGCCTTGACCTGGTGGAGCAACAACTCTTGATGGCTGCTGGCCAGCCGCTGAGTTTTACTCAAGAGGACGTAGAAATTCGCGGCCACGCCATTGAGGTGCGCATTAATGCCGAAGACCCGGCCGGCGGGGCATTTTTGCCTTCCCCTGGGCGTATTAACACTTTGAAACTTCCCGATGGTTTTGGGGTGCGTTTTGATGCCGGCTACGAAGCCGGTGACGAGGTAAGCCAGTTTTACGACAACTTGGTAGGAAAACTAGTGGTGTGGGGTGCCAATCGAGACATCGCTATCCGCCGCACCTTGCGGGCTTTGAATGAGTTAGAAATCACCGGGGTGGCTACCACTATTCCGGCCGATATCGCCATTTTGTCTCATGAAGATTTTCAGGCCGGCACGCATTCCACCAAGTGGGTTGAAGAAACGCTGGACCTTTCTGAGGTCAAAGCCGACAAAGGCGAAGCCCCAGCCGACCTAGACCAACCGACGGTTAAACGAGAAATGTCCGTAGAAGTTGACGGTAAACGTTTTGCGGTCAGCATGTGGGTTCCCGACCCATCGGCCGCTCAAGTGGCCGGTGCTCCTCGACGTCGCCAAAGCCGTTCTGGGGGCAGCGGAGGCAGCGGTAGCGGTCAGGTGACCGTGCCCATGCAAGGCACCATTGTCAAAGTGCTAGTCGAGGTGGGCGACACGGTGGAAGCCGGTGACCCGATTTGCGTGTTGGAAGCCATGAAGATGGAAAACAGCATCGCCGCCGAAAAAGCCGGAACGGTCACCGAGGTACGCATCTCAGTAGGAGACTCGGTAGGTGGCGGCGACGTGGTCGCCGTGGTTGAGTAGCAACAGAGCACCTTTGAAGTGTTTATACTCTCGTAGTCACCGATAACGGAGAGAAAAAGTGAAAGCGATTTTGTTGGCGGGGGGTCTCGGAACCCGACTTCGCGAAGAAACAGAGTATCGGCCCAAGCCAATGGTGGACGTCGGTGGGCGCCCTATTCTTTGGCACATTATGAAAGGATACGCCCAGTACGGGGTTACAGATTTTGTGATTTGTGCTGGTTACCGTGGCGATGTCATTAAAGATTATTTTCTTAATTTTGAAGGCCGCACTCAAGATTTCACCATCAAACTTGGGAATCCTTCAGAGGTCACCTTTCATGGGGGGATCACGGAAGAAAACGGTTGGCAAATAACGGTGGCTGACACAGGCGCTGAAACCATGACCGGTGGCCGGGTGAAGCGCGTT
>Ga0206681_10001111_pt1 | contig 12859 bp, 10 predicted proteins | sample M150012015metaG_FD_161048 | JGI IMG/M metagenome (GOLD analysis project Ga0206681, IMG submission 161048) | Ammonia-oxidizing marine archaeal communities from Monterey Bay, California, United States - M1 500m 12015 | ecosystem: Environmental > Aquatic > Marine > Intertidal zone | place: USA...
TATTCAGGAGCTGAGCTATTATTTTTCGACGAAGCTACTTCTGCCTTGGATAATGAAACGGAACAGGAAGTAACAGAAGCCATTAACAATTTATCGAATCACAATCTGACAATCATTATTATTGCACATCGTTACTCTACTCTAAAACATTGTAATAAAATAGTGGAATTGAAAAACGGAGAAGTTGACAACATTTCAACCTATGAACAACTCAAGAAAAAGATAATTTAGTCCCATGGATTTAAACGGAAAAAAAATATTAGTAATTGGAGGTGCTGGCTTCATAGGCGGGTTCGTTGTTGCTGAGCTCTTGAAACATCCCGTAAAGGAAATCACTATCTACGACAATTTTACAAGAGGGAAGATGGAAAACATCAATACCAGTCTCAAAGATGATCGCTGCTCTATATATCCATTTGGTGGAGATGTAAGAGAGGTTGATATTCTTGATAAGGCAGTTGAAGGTATGGATTATGTTTTTCACCTCGCAGCAATGTGGCTTTTGCATTGTAAAGACTTTCCTAGAACAGCCTTTGATGTAAATATCGCAGGAACATTTAATGTACTTGAAGCATGTGTAAAACATAAGGTCAAAAAACTTATCTCATCTTCTTCTGCATCGGTATATGGAGATGCTGTGCAAGTTCCTATGACAGAAGACCACCCATTTAATAATAAAAACTTCTATGGCTCAACAAAAATTGCTGGTGAAGCAATGTGTACGGCCTTTAACGACCGTTATGGATTAGAGGTAATCGGATTACGCTATATGAACGTATATGGACCCGGTCAAGACCAACATGCCGTTTATAGCGGAGTTGTGCCTATTATGCTTAATAAAATTGAAGCAAATGAGGCACCTCAAATTAACGGTGACGGATCTCAAGCGTATGATTTTATCTATGTAGAAGATGTGGCTAAGGCAAACGTTGACGCTTTATTGAGTAATGTCAAACTTGGGTTTTACAATGTTGGCACGGAAGTTCAAACGTCAATTAAACAACTTTGCGATACTATTCTACAACTTAAAAAGTCTGAACTTCAGGTAGACTACAAACCATACTCAGCAGACGATGCTCGGCAATTGGTTCAAAATAGGATCGGTTCGAGACAGAAGGCTGAACAAGAACTTAATTTTAAATACGGTTACTCCTTAGAGCAAGGATTACAAAAATTGATTGATTGGAGAATTTCTCAAGGAATCGACAACGCTTAATTACCAAATTATGCCCAACATCAAACAACGTAACATTCCCATTTCTCTTCCTGTAACAGGTGAGGAAGAATGGCAAGCGACCAAAGAACCTTTAATGACAGGTTGGATTACCTCAGGGCCTAAGGTGCGTGAGTTTGAGAAGATGTTTGCAGATAAGCACCAAGTCAAACATGCATTCGCAGTAACAAGTGCTACAACTGCGCTTCATCTGGCATTAGTCGCTTTAGATGTTGGCCCTGGAGATGAAGTGATCGTGCCAGCATTTACATGGGTAGCTACCGCTAACGTTGTTCGCTATTGTGGTGCCACCGTTGTGTTTGTTGACATAAACACAACTACATTCAATATAGATCCATCTGACGTTGCAAAAAAGATTACTGTCAACACCAAAGCAATTATTCCAGTCCATTTATTTGGCTTATGTGCGGATATGGACGCGATTAAAAATGTCGCGCCAAACATTCCGCTTATCGAAGATGCAGCTTGCGCTGCTGGTGCAATGTACATGGGCAATTATGCTGGAGGGCTTGGCGATGTTGGGTGTTTCTCTTTTCATCCACGTAAATCGATTACCACCGGTGAAGGAGGAATGGTAACCACCAATAATGATCAACTTGCAGATAAAATATCGAAACTAAGAAATCATGGTGCAGAAATATCGGAAGAACAACGACACAACGGCCCCAAACCGTATTCATTGCCAGATTTCAACATGTTAGGCTTTAATTATCGCATGACGGATCTTCAAGGAGCAGTCGGTGTTGTGCAAATGAGCAAACTTGACAGCTTTATAGATGAACGTGCTAAATGGGCGTCATACTATAATGATCAACTCAAAACTATAGATTGGATTAAACTACCTACGATTGAAGAAAATTACAAACGCGGCTGGCAATCCTATGTCGTGCTAATTGATGAATCCAAATCGCCAAAAAGTAGAAACGAAATAATGGAATTCCTGCAACAAACAGGGATTTCTACACGACCCGGCACACATGCAGTGCATATGCTCAATTATTATAAAGAACTAATGGAACTAAACGAAGATGATTATCCTCAATCAAAGCTCGCTAATGACTGTTCAATGGCTATTCCGCTTCATAACCGGATGGTGAAAGAAGATTTTGAATATATTGTACACGTATTAAAATCACTATAATGTTTAACGCTTCTAATTTAAGTACTCTATTCGATAAAAAAGTGGTGTTTAAGGGTAATTTAGCTGTCATTGAAGATGATTCTCGGTTTGATAACCAACAACAAACAAATGACACTTTCTCTGAAAAATGGGTCAAGCTAGACAAGGAGACTAACACTTCCGCAATGGAAGACTTTCAGAAAAATTGGGTTTTAGATCTTTATGGTTTTAAGACTGAAGAGCGGCTTGAAAACTACTTAAAAGATAAAAAGATAATAATAGATGCAGGGTGTGGTTTAGGGTATAAAAGCGCATGGCTCGCAGAATTAGCTCCCGACTCCATGGTATTCGGAATTGATTTTTCAGAAGCTGTCTATGTTGCCGCTGAGAGATACAATCATTTACCAAACCTTTATTTCTTAAGAGGTGACATTGCAAATCTACCATTTATAGAAAATTCACTCGATTTTATTTTGTGTGATCAGGTAATACATCATACCGAGTCTCCAAGAAATACATTTGGTCACTTATCTAAGTTAATGAGTAAAAGTGGAAGATTTGCATGTTACGTCTACGCTAAAAAAGCGTTGCCAAGAGAATTGGTTGATGACCACTTTAGAATGGCAACACACAACTTTTCGCATGAGGAAATGTGGAAACTTTCAGATCAATTAACTGAATTAGGTAAAACCCTTTCTGGTTTAAACCTTAAATTTACTTCCCCAGACATTCCTGCATTGGGTATTAAAGGTGGTGAATATGATATTCAACGGTTTATTTATTGGAATTTTTTAAAATGCTTCTATAACAAAGACTGGACAAAAGAAGAAAATGATTCCTGCAATTTTGATTGGTATTCACCTAGTAATGCTGAAAGATATTCTCCGGATGAATATAAAGAATGGGCCACGGATTTAAATTTAAATGTCGATTTTTTCAGAAGTGAAGAAGCCTGTCATACAATGATTGTGACAAAATAATATGTGTGGAATAGTTGGAGTATATAACCTTAACAGAGAACCGTTCTCCTTAAACCATCTTAAAAAGATGGCGAGTGTAATTGAACATAGAGGTCCCGATGGAGAAGGGTATTATGTAGCAGAAAACATTGCGCTAGGACATAAACGATTGGCCATTCTAGATTTGTCCTCTAAAGGCAATCAACCAATGAGGTCGAAAGACGGGAAATGGGTTGTAGTTTTCAATGGTTGTATCTATAATTTCCTAGAATTAAAACAAGAATTAAAAGCTAAAGGACATGGTTTTGTTTCTGGCACTGACACAGAAGTTATTGTTGAAGGTTTAGCAGAATACGGAACAAAATTTTTAGAGAAGCTAAACGGAATGTTTGCCATAGCAGCATGGGATACAACTGACAAACATCTAGTGCTAAGTCGCGACCGTTTTGGAATCAAACCTCTATACTATTGGTTCAATAAAAAATCAATCGTTTTCGCCTCCGAAATAAAAGCAATAATTGAACACCCCGAATTTAAAACAGAAGTGGATTTAGAGTCGCTAAACGAATACTTTTCATTCCAAAATCAGTTTACGTATAAAACACTATTTAAAGGTGTTGCCATGCTTCCTCCGGCAAATACTCTTATCATCAAAGAAGATACTCAAAAAATAGAACATGAATCGTGGTGGGATTATGATTTCTCCGCCCCAGACGAAAACATGACATTTGAAGAAGCAAAGTCTGAAACAGAAAGATTATTTAAACAAGCCGTTGTACGCCAAATGATCTCTGACGTACCAGTTGGTTCGTACCTTTCTGGCGGCATGGACTCTGGTTCAATCACCGCCATCGCTGCTAATCAGGTAAACCGACTGTCAACTTTTACATGTGGTTTTGATATGAGCAAAGTCACAGGGGTTGAGACGAACTATGACGAAAGAAGAGACGCGGAGTTAATGTCAAGCCATTTTAACACCTCTCACTATGAGCAAGTTATTAATGCAGGTGACTTACATTGGTCTCTCCCTCGTGTAGTGCACCACTTGGAAGACTTACGAGTTGGGATGAGTTATCCAAATTTCTACATATCAAGACTTGCTTCAAAATTTGTTAAAGTTTGCCTACAAGGCACAGGCGGAGATGAACTTTACGGCGGCTACCCCTGGCGTTACTATCGTATTTTCGATTCTGTTAATCGTCAAGAATTTTTTGATCAGTACTATGATTTCTGGCAAAGACTTGTGCCAGATAATCAGAAAGGCGATCTATTTACTGAATCGGTATTAAATGAAATCGACCTCGATAGTCCTAGAAATATTTTTGAAAAAGTCTTTATATTCAATGAAAAGTTAAAATACAATTCACCAGAAGACCACATAAATAACTCATTATACTTCGAGATTAAAACATTTTTACCAGGTTTGCTCTTAGTTGGAGACAAATTAGCTATGGCGAGTGGTTTAGAAGAAAGATTTCCCTTTTTAGATAATGATCTTGTTGATTTCGCTCAAAAAGTACCAATTAGATATAAACTGAGTAACTTAGAAAAGGAAATAGCCCGAATTGATGAAAACTTGGACAAAAAAAGAACTGCATACAGACAGTACGATGACGGAAAAAATGTTCTGCGTAAGGCAATGGAAGATTTTATTCCTAAACAAATAGTTGAGCGAAAAAAACAAGGATTTTCAGCACCTGATGAAAGTTGGTATCGGGGAGAAAATGCCGAGTACGTAAAAGAATTATTACTTGGAAAAAACCTTGCTTGCTCTGAATATATTAACCAAAAATACATCAGAACAATTGTGGATGAACATATTAATAAAGGTAAAAATCATCGATTATTACTTTGGTCGTTTATGAGTTTCGAATGGTGGTGTAAAATATTTTTGAGAGGAGAAAGTTATCAATAATGAAAAGGCATGGTAGAGCTATTCAAAAAATAAATGCATCCATTTCGAATTTGGGTTTAGACCTTTCTGGAAAGGTTGTCCTTACAGAAGTCGGTTCGAACGAATACCTCTATACCCCTATCATTGGAGCTCTCGCTGGAGCAAAAAAAGTTTTTGCGTGGACGCGAGACACCAAGTATGGAACTGCAAAAGATATTATTTCGAAATGTCAACAGTTGCTAAGAAAACTTGAATTAATCGACAAGGTTGAATTTTATGATGGTGAACATAATGAAGAACATCTAAAACAAGCTGATATTATCACCAATTCTGGTTTTCTTCGTCCACTAGATAAATCCAAATTAAAATTTACCAAAGATTCAGTTGTGATCCCATTAATGTACGAAAAATGGGAACTTAGAGAAAGAGATGTGGATAGTAGATTTTGTAAGCAACGCAAGATTAAGCTAGCAGGAACATGGGAAAATCATCCAGACCTTATGGTATTTGATCATATTGGAGCTCTTGCAATAAAAATGGCGTTAAACGCTGGATATGAAGTCTTCCGAAATAACATAGTTGTGTGGTCTAACGACCATTTTGGAGCTGTGGCAGAAAAAGCTTTTACAAAGTTTGGGGCTAAAAAGGTGTTAAAAACTATAGATCAAAAAAACCTATCTAATAATATCGCTGATATTGATTTTATTTTTATCTGCCACTATAATGAACAACGCAACTATAGCTCCAATGAAATTTTTGATATAGATCAGCTAACAGCTAACAATGCTAATTTTGGCATTGTGCATCTGTATGGACAGTTAAACTATGAAATACTCGCCAGTAAATTAGATAACGTTTATCCTAAATTTGATGGAGTAAGTTCACTTATGACCTATACATTGGGACATGTTGGATTAAACCCCATTATTAATTTACAAGTAGCTGGGTTGAAGGTAGGACAACTAATGTCCGACAATAAAGATACGGACCTCGTACAACTCATATAATGTATACTATTACCAAATACTCGTTAGAATTTAAAGATAGTTGGGACAAGTTTGTAGCCGAGTCAAACAATGGAACAATGTTCCACACATTAGATTTTCTAGATTATCATCGTAACAAATTTGAAGCAAATCTAAATCACTTAATTTGGCTCAAAGGTGAGCATATCTTTGCTGTTATGCCTTTTGCTGTGTTCGAAGAAAATGGAAAACGAATCGGAAAATCACCATTTGGCGCCAGTTTTGGAGGAATTGTATGTAAAGACAAGTTATCGCTGTCAGAATCTGTCTCGCTCGCTCAAACTTTGGTAGAATATACGGCAAACATCGGTTGCGATGAAGTTCGAATCACCCCAACGCCTTGGCACTATCATACGTCTGCCAACCAATATATTGACTTTGCATTGATGAAAAACGGCTTCCAATTAACGTCAAGAGATGTCTTTAACGCAATTAAACTCCCGTCTTCCTACCAATATTTATGGGAAAATAATTATGTAGGGAGATGTAGAACCACACTGCGGAAAAGAACTGAACAGTTCAATATTATTCAAGATGCGCCAATTGAAGATTTTTACCCGATTCTCTTGGAAGACAAGGCTAGACACAACAATTCTCAACCAACCCATTCTCTTCGTGAATTACAACAATTGAAAGACACATTTCCTGACAAAGTATGGGCAGATATTGCTATTGGCAAAAGTACCAATGCCAGAGCTGGGATTTGCTACTTTCAACCCTCAGAAAATTGCATCATGACCTTTTATATGTCGCAAGAAACATCGGCCTTAAAACTTGATGGCAAAAACGTACTGGTTGATAACATGCTAAAGAGAGCTATTGAGAAAGGGATTTCATACTTTGATTTTGGGGGGTCAACAATTGGATTTGAAATAGAAAACATTGGCGTTTCTAAATTCAAAGAAAGTTTTGGGGCTAAGGGTTATTTTAGAGATACTTTGATATTAAGTCATGAATAGGATAAACTTGATGCCCTACGATTCGTTCTCAAACAAAAAACTTGAGGCGTTTGAACAAAAGGAAACTTCCCTGAGTGACATCCTTCATACTGATGCATATTTTCATTTTTCCTCTGGCAAAGAGATTATTCACCACCTAATGAATAAATTAGGTTTAACAAGAAAAGACGAGGTCTATATTTCAACATCTTCTGATTCCACTTTTGTTTCAAGTTGTGTAACTTCCACAATATTTAACTACTGTAAACCATCAAGAGTAATTACAGAAAACACAAAAGCTCTGTTTGCCATTCATGAGTTTGGTTACCCAAATAAAGAAATCGAAGCACTTGTCGAAATTTCAAAAGAAAAAAACATTCCCCTCATAGAAGATACCGCCCATACCCTCAACTCATGGCATAAAGGAAAAAGATTAGGAAATTTTGGTGATGTTTCTTTAATCTCCTTACCAAAATCATTTCCTGTTATAAGTGGAGGAGTTCTTGTGACAAACAATCTAAGCTATTATCCCACCAACATTAATGAAAACGAAAAAATCAAATTGGAAATTAATCGTTGGATTAAATATCTTGACTCTTTTACCGCTAAAAAAAGGTTTATCGTTGAAAAGTATCAACAAGAACTGGAAAAATACAAAGTACTTTATGCTGATAACGACAAAACTAACCCCTTTGTTTATGGAATTAAGCACCCAAATTCTGATAAACTAAATCAGTTCCTAGAAAAAAAAGAAATACAGGTTGGAAGAACTTATGTTGATTCTAACGTACTTTTACCTGTTAATCCATTTATGAGTATCGAAGACGTGCATTATTGCACCGACTTGATTACCAAATATGTTGAATATGATAAATCATAGGTCAGAAGAAGAAATAAAAAACCACTACGATTCAAAATCTACTAACAATCCTATTGAAGCTCAAGACTATGTTATAGATGGTGAACCAATCTCACCGGAATCATACAAAGAATTGGTGGTTCAACCCATCTTAAACTTACTTGATTTAAAGTCGACAGATTCTGTTCTAGATGTCGGTTGCGGAGCAGGATTGATACTTAAAGAAGTAGAGCAAAAGGTAAAATATGCTGAAGGAATTGATATTAGTCAGAAACTAATCGGCATGTTCAGTGGATACTCGAAGGTAAGCTGCGGCTCCATAATGGAAACAAACCTTCCCGCCGCTAGTTTTGACAAAATTTATATGGTAAGTGTTAGCATTCATTTTCCTGACATAAATTACTTTTTTAAAACTATTGATAAACTTTACAATGCACTCAAACCTGGAGGAGCCTTGGTAATAAGTGATCAAATTATCGCAGAATTTTATGAGTCTGACAAATACTTCTGTTTATCATTAACCGACCTAATCTCATACGTTAAGAATAATGGAATTCACTTCAGTGTTCTTGCTCAAGACAAAAAAAGAAGATTTAGAAACCGTTATGACATAATTCTATATAAGGATTAAATGAAAAATATTGTAATTGTTGGTGGTGGGATAGCTGGACTTGCTGCGGCAGGCTTGCTTGTTAGGCAAAGGAAAAAAAACATAATAATAGTTGAGTCTGCCGACCGAGTTGGAGGCTTACTCAAAAGCTTTTCTTATGAAAAACAGGGTCAATTTGACCACGGCACTCATTATTTAGCGAACATCTATGGTAAAGAGATTAACGAATTATTCATAAGTTGCCTACCTAAGAATGAATGGTCCATATTGAATGGACTTAACAGTGACATTTCTGGAGTGTACTTTAACCAAAGCCTGCAAAAAAACACAGTCTTTGCTGACTTTCGATCGTTTAATCCTGCACAATACAAGAAGTATATTGGTGAACTCTTTGCCCATTTAAACGACACACCGGACACAAAAAACACCACCGAAAATACGGCTAAGAGTTATCTTGAAAAATTGTACGGACAAACTATTGCCAAGGAGGTTTTTGAGCCTATTTTGAATAACATCTTTGGTCTATCCTCCTCAAAACTTCATGAGATTGCAGCTAAACTTATTCCGCTGCATAGAATATGCCTATTTAATACTCCAATTGCCAATGAGATCCTTAACACTACGATATTAAACAGCATTCATGCATACCCTTCTCAACTCGACCTACCGGATCACCTTGCCCCTAATTATTTCTCCTACTATCCAAAGCGAAGAGGAATGCAAACAATGATTGATAGCTTAGAAAGCTATTTACTTAATTCTGGTGTTCAGATTTTAACAAATACTAAAATTGTAGAAGCAATGGTTAAAAACAAAGTCGTTCAAAGTCTTCGACTTGATAACGGCTCAGAACTTCCTGTATCAAAATTTATAAGCGCATTGCCTCTTGTCGGTTTATCAAAACTTATGGGTATTTACATAGGTGATACGCTCTCTCAAATGGACAAGCCCAAGCACACCGTAATTACAAATATTATTTTGAATAAAGTAAATGATCTTAATGGTAGACAATATATTTACTGCTATGACAGTTCACTCAAAACATTTAGAATTACGAACTACAATGCTTTAACTAATGCAAATGAAATAAAACCACCTATAACCGTTGAGTCATTGCACGATGAGATTCCTTCGAAAGAACAAATAAATAAAATTATTATTTCAGAATTATATTTAATGAAAATAATTAATTCACATGACGATGTACAATTCATTGAGACGGAAATACTAGCGTATGGATTCCCTTGTTTATCTATAAACAACATTGTGGGACTAGATAAACTTAGAAACCAAATATCGAACCTAAGAATCACCAATATGACCAAAATTGGAGCACTTAATGAAAACAACATCTTTTTCATGAAGGATGTGTTATTAGATGTAACTAAAAAAATTGGTGCTCTACACACAACTATTTGACTGATAAAGTAATTTTGAAACCGATCTATCAATTAATTATAATCTCTCAAAAATAATGGCAATAAAAATTGCATACATTGGAAATTTCAACAACAATGGTTTTAATACTGTAAGATTGTTGAGAGAGTTAGGCTATTCAGCAGATTTACTTCTGTTAACTGAAATAAGCCATTTTTTACCTGATTCTGATTCCTTTAGTGATAATCATAAGGAATACACAAAACAAATAGACTGGGATAATATTGGCTGGTGGAAAATATCCAGCGATAAAATTAAGAAAGACATGGCTGACTACAACTTCTTTATTGGATCTGGGTGGGCACCTGCATTCTTATCAAAAGGGGGAATCCAATTAGATATTTTTGCTCCGCACGGAGGAGATATATTTCGAGACCCCTTTTTTAAATACACCTATAAAATACCCAAAAGATCTGATATAGGTTACTTTTTTACCTGTAAAGCGCAAAGGAAGGGAATAAAAAACAGTAAGTATCTCTTTATGGATCGATGTGAAATATATGAAGGTGCTATTCAAAAAATAAATATTAAAGGAAAAAGAGTCTTTAGTTTAGTCCCTATTCTTAATGAAAAGCTCTACCATTCATTAGAAGCAAAAGAGTACTGGAATAATCTCTCTAAAGAATATATTCAGGTTAAGAAGTTACGAGAAGAATTCGAACTGCTAATTTTTCACCAGTCAAGGCACTATTGGAAACATCCAAACGGGCAAGTTGATTTTGCAGGATATAAAGGGAATGATAAATTAATTATTGGATTTTCTGAATTTGTAAAAAAGAATAAAAGTACAAAAGCTTGTTTGGTTCTTGTTGAATATGGACCCCATGTGCAACATTCTAAAGAGTTAATAAAATTATTAGGGGTAACAGATAGCGTAAGGTGGCTTCCTCTAATGGCAAGAAAAGATATTATGGGCGTAATCTCTATGTGCGATCTCGGTGCTGGTGCTTTTGGTGCAAGTTCTGTTTCTTATGGAAGTGCCTACGAATTTCTTGCGATGGGGATACCACTGATGCATCATCGAACTGATTCATTACACACAAATGACTACCCTGAACTATATCCAATGTTCAATGCCTACACTGCTAGCGAAATCTGCAACGTGTTAGACGATTTACTTGTTAATAAAGATAATTTCAAAAAAATTGGGACTATGGCACGGGTATGGTTCAAAAAACATGGCATTGACATCCCAATGTCAAACATTATTAATGCCTTAAATGGCTAATACCCTGTCAAGTTCCATAAGTAATCCTTAATTCAAAATTAAATGAAGACACGCTCCGTAGATGACTGGTATTCAGTGACATATGTAGGCCTGAGTAATTCTACTTATTTAAGAAACCTTAATCCATTTCCGAGGATTCTATTTTGGATCACGACCTCCTTCCCTAAAGAAAATCAGCAGCTATTATTGGAAAACAAATTACCAAAGGAACTGTTTTGAGTGAACGATTCAACATACAAAGATTTGTCAAAAGACATAAAAAAACTGTCGCCAAAGTAATCTTCGTTTTTACATTAATTTTAGTCTGTTTCGTTTGCCTAGACAGTTCACAACTGCAAAATTTTATTGTTAATAAAGCAGGCCCATCGAAAATCGGCACATTATTAACAATCGCTTGGGCTGCATGTTATCTGTCCATCGTTGCATCATATACACTGCTATTTATTGTGAAAAGTCGTCCAATAAGAATCTTATCATACATTTTCACTTTTTTTACATTGCTAGTCTGTTTCAGCACCAAAATTACACATGCAGAATATTTTGGAATTGGCGAAGCAAATACAATTCTTGAAGAATTTCAATGGGCAAAAGAAGCTTTTCGCGCATATTATATCAATTATTTATATGCTGGAGCTGGGTCAATAATTTTTATTGCAGCAATAATTAAGCTTATTAGGGTGGTTAATATTCCAAGAGTGAATAGCAAGGTCGCAATGTTATTTCCATTGTTTTGTGGCATAGCGACCATTATTACCTTTAGAACAAATGCTTATGTTACTCCTTTCTCTCCTCTTGTTGATGTCCCTTTATTAACTGCTTATGCTTCGACCACGATGCCACATTTTGGAAAAAGAAATAATGTCTTGTTCATGGCTGCCGAAAAGCCAAAAGCAAAACATATTGTGTTAATTATTGATGAGACCGTGAGGGGTGATTTACTTCAAATAAATAATGACACATTAACAAACACCCCCTTTTTGTCAAGCATAAAAGAAACTTATCTAAATTTTGGAATTGCAGCGTCTTCATCTAACACTAGCCGAGCATCTAACATGATAATGATGAGTGGACTAACTCCACAACAACTACCTGATGTCAACCATAAATACGCGTCAAACCCTAACATTTTTCAATATGCGCAACAAGCAGGATACAAGACATACTATGTTGATGGGCAAAACACAGCTGACAATCCGCAAAACAATATGACCAAGTACGATTTTATGTCAATTGACCATTATAGGCAAATATTTAAAATATTTCCTAATATTGAAACTTACGAATCTGATTACAAAATTACTGATCAAATCGAGAATATTCTAAAATCAGATTCTAATACTTTTACATATGTAATTAAATACGGTTGCCATTTCTCTTACCAAAACCGATACCCAATCTCCCAAGAAATATACGCTCCAGCATACGCAAATAATGATGTATATACTGATCGAGGAACTGCACTAAACACCTATTATAATGCAATATCATGGTCAGTTGATGGTTTTTTCAAAGAGCTATTGCCAAAAATTGAAGATAAAGAGGTATTAATAATCTA
>Ga0206681_10001112_pt1 | contig 12858 bp, 7 predicted proteins | sample M150012015metaG_FD_161048 | JGI IMG/M metagenome (GOLD analysis project Ga0206681, IMG submission 161048) | Ammonia-oxidizing marine archaeal communities from Monterey Bay, California, United States - M1 500m 12015 | ecosystem: Environmental > Aquatic > Marine > Intertidal zone | place: USA...
TTCAAAGGAAGGGTATTGCCAAAAAATTAATGCGATTTGCTGAAAACCACTGTTTGCAGGAAGGTTACGAATCCATTCGTTTGGATGCTTTTACTCAGAACACCGGTAACATACGATTCTACAAAGATCTCAACTATCAACAAATCGGCCAGGTCCACTTTAACTCACATCAGGAACCTTTCACTTGCTTTGAAAAACTTCTATGAATGTTATTCGGGTTTGCTATTATTTTAGTTATTTTATTCGTTGAATGAAAAACTTACTCACCGTTCTGGTATTGATCTCTTCTTCGATTGTCTTTTCACAAAATGACAATTCTATGATCGACTCGCTCTTGTCAGAACTTGATGACGCAAAAAATAAACTTGACACGCTGGAAATTGTATTTACACTTTGCGACAACCATGAAAATTATGAGGAGCGAGTGGTCTACGCAAAATTTGCTATCGAGATAAGCAAAACAATGCGTTCTGGTAAATACCTTGCACTAGCCTATCAAAATATGGCTGAATTATGCTCAGACAATCATCTCATTGAAGATGCGATCGCCTGGAAATCAACGGAAAGTGAAATATGGAAAAAATACAATTACAAGCTAGAACTTGCCGATAGTTATTACGAGCTAGCCGAGTTGAATGAAAAAATGGGTTCGAGTTCAGAAGCACAAATTGCATTCGAAAAAGCACTTGAACTTTACGAGAAAGACAGCATATATAAAGGCATTGTTAAAGTTAAGAATAGTCTGGGTAAGCTCCATAAAAACCTTAATGATTTGGCCAATTCGTTGGAGTTTTATTTCGATGTGCTCGATCTAGAAAGGAAGAAAGCAATGGATACTCAAGAAGCCAACACACTGTTGAATATCGGTGAGATCTATAAACTCCAAGGAGACTTCGAACTAGCACAGAGCTTTTACCAAAAAGCAATCGAAAAATTCAGGTACACTGATTCTCCTTTAGGGATCGGGAAAACAACAAATAACCTCGGGAATATATATCGGCAGCAAGGGGATCTAAACCAAGCATTGGCATACTATAACAGCGCCTTGATACTTTTCATCGAAGCAGGAAACGAACCCTCAATGGCAAATGTCTATAACGATATCGGGCTGGTAAAAGAAACCCAAAAGAAATTAAAAGTTGCCCTCAGCAGTTTTAAAAAAGCCCTGGATCTGAAGCTGAAATGCAATCTCATCTATAGTGTGCCAAGCACATACGGTAATCTGGCATCTGTGAATGGCAAGTTGGGAAATGGCCAATACGCCGAACACTATTTTAGCAAGGGAATAGAAATGGCCAAAAAATATGTGATCCGAGAAGAACTCGCCTATTTATACAAAAAGAAAGCAGAGTACGAAGAGGAAAATGGAGAAATGGCAGCAGCGCTAGCACTTTTTAAACAGTACCTAGCATACGAAGACAGTGCTATGAAAAAAGAAAATTCGAGAAGGATTGCCGAGCTCCAAACCATATATGCACTGGGAGAAATTGAAGAGAAAAACGAAGTCTTGGAACTAAAGAATCAACTACTCACAAAAGATAAATTGGACGAACGAAATAGAAAAGTACAACTACAAGTGATTATCTACGGACTTATTATTATCGTCATTTTGGTTGCCCTGTTACTGGCAAATAACTATAGAAAATTGCAATACATTAAAAACATTACAACTCGTTTAAAAGAAACCAACCAAGAACTCACTGAAACACTAATCAGCAAAGACGAAAAAGAGCTGCTTCTTAAGGAGATACACCACCGGGTAAAGAACAACCTTCAGGTAATAAGCAGTTTAATCCGACTACAAGCATCAAAGATCGAGAATCCAAAGGTTGAAGGTCTTTTTCAGGAATGTGAAGTACGTGTTAAATCTATGGCTCTGGTCCACGAAGAGCTTTATCGCACCGATGATCTCTCTAGCGTCAATCTGACGGAATACATCCGAAAATTGGGAACTGATTTGCTTCAGGCATATGTTATAGACAAAAAAATTGGTTTTAGACATGATGTTGGTGTAAGCTTTATGGGAATAGATACACTTATTCCTTTGGGCTTAATGATCAATGAAATTATTACCAACAGTCTAAAACACGGATTTAAGAACAATACGACTAAAGACCCTGAAATCTACATCAACATACAATTCACTGACATAAAAGAATATGAAATGACAATTGGAGACAATGGAGCCGGTATGTCTCAAGATATTGATTTTGAATTTCCGGAATCCCTTGGTCTTGATCTTATTCTAACGCTTGCTGATCAGTTAGAGGGTACGGTCGAAAGAGTATCTGAATTAGCTGGGACCCACTATCTTGTCAAATTCAAAGATCTCGATATCAGAGGAATAATTCATGAATAATTGCCTCAGAATGATAGTAAAAGTCATACTTTGCAGATACGTTACAAGTAAAGCAGCATTTATAGAATTTAGCTACGACACATGAAAGTACAGAATTATATTAAGGGAACGTGGTACGATGGTGAAGACATAGAACTTGAGCTGCACCATGCCATAACGGGAGAACGAATTGGCAGTACCTCAAGTATAGGTATTGACTATGTTTCGGTCCTTAATCATTCTAAAAATGTGGGTGGACCCGCCTTAAGAAAAATGACGTTTCAGGAGCGAGGCAGAATGTTGAAAGCACTTGCTTTGCATCTGATCAGCATTAAAGAAAAATTTTATTCGTTAAGTGCTGTAACCGGTGCAACACGAATTGATTCCTGGATCGATATTGAAGGCGGAATTGGAAATCTATTCGCCAATGCCTCCTTGCGTCGACAATTTCCTGACCTTCCATATTATGTAGACGGAGTTGCTGCTCCTTTGTCCAAGAACGGTTCTTTCATTGGGCACCATATAATGGTTCCACGACAAGGTGTTGCTATTCACATCAACTCATTCAATTTTCCAATATGGGGAATGCTTGAAAAAATTGCAGTCAACCTGATGGCGGGTGTCCCGGCTATCGTTAAACCATCGGAATTCACCTGTTACTTAACAGAGCTAATGGTCAAGGAAATCGTCAATTCAAAGATCTTACCTGAAGGAGCACTGCAATTGGTTTGCGGACTGGGAAGAGGCATTATTGATCACGTTGATCACAATGACATCATTACTTTTACCGGGTCAGCGAAAACGGGTAAGCAACTTAAGAGTCTCCCTCATATTATTGAAAACTCTGTTCCTTTCAATCTGGAAGCCGATTCTCTGAACGGATGTGTCCTCGGTGAAGATGCCGTTCCGGGCACTGCGGAATTTGATCTGTTTATCAAAGAAGTGCAAAAAGAAATTACCGTAAAGACAGGACAAAAATGTACTGCAGTAAGAAGAATACTGGTTCCTGAAAAATTGGTTGAAGAGGTTCAACAAGCTCTTTTCAAAAGGTTAGACAAGACGATTATTGGCGACCCATCACATGAAAGTGTTCGCATGGGAGCTCTCGCAACTATGACACAGGTATCTCGCGTGCGAGAAAATGTAACTAAATTGCTTGCTGAACAGGCCATCGTATATGGAGATTTGGAAAAATTCGAAGTTGTGGGGGCAGACAAAGATAAGGGTGCCTTTTTCTCCCCCATTGTCATGCTTAACGACGATCCATTTAAAAAATTAGCATCCCACAACATTGAGGCATTCGGTCCTGTTTCGACAATAATGCCTTACAAATCATTATCTGATGCGGTGGAGTTGATCAAGATGGGTAAGGGCTCGTTGGTCACTTCAATAGTAACCTCGGATGAACGACTTGCAAAAGAATTTGTTACTGAAGCAGCTTGCTCGAATGGACGGATCTTAGTGCTAAACGAAAGATGCGCAAAGGAAAGCACCGGACACGGATCACCTTTGCCCTTATTAACACACGGAGGCCCTGGAAGAGCTGGAGGCGGTGAAGAAATGGGGGGCAAAAGAGGTGTGCTGCACTACTTGCAACGAACGGCCATTCAGGGGCACCCACAAACGATCACGAATATTACCCAGCAATTTCAAGTTGGAGCGGATCAACCCGAAGCTGATCCTCATGTTTTCAGGCAACACTTTGAAGAATTACAGATCGGTGACACCGTATTTACCCACAAACACACCGTAACTGAAGCTGATATTGTCAATTTTGCCAATGTTAGCGGAGATAATTTTTACGCTCACATGGATGTCACATCGCTGGATGGAACCATTTTCGAACAGCGTGTTGCGCATGGTTACTTTGTGCTGTCAAAAGCTGCCGGGTTGTTTGTTGATCCTAAAAAAGGTCCGGTATTGCTAAATTACGGTATAGATGAGGCCAGGTTTGTTAAGCCGGTTTATCCCGGCACAACCCTTGGCGTTAAATTCACTGTAAAGGAAAAAACTGATCAGGAAAAACGTTCTGAAGATGATGTCGCAAAAGGCATTGTAAGATTTTTGGTTGATGTTTATGATGAAACCGGTGAAACTGTAGCACTGGCTACTATCTTAACCATGGTAAAAAAACTCGATCAATCCAACTAGATTAATTATTCTGGAAGTGAAAATGATCAACAACAAAATGGAGCTATGAGTAATGCACTAACTCAGGGAGATGTAACAGAACATATAGATTCAGAGGGAATCGCTACGATTGAATTCTATCATCCTATGAGCAATTCTCTACCGGGAGAACTTTTGGCCAAACTTACTGATACAATTACCAATGCCGGGCAGAATGAGAAAATTAAGGTCATTGTATTAAAATCTTCCGGAAATCGGGCATTTTGTGCGGGGGCTTCTTTCGAAGAGCTGGGATCGATCGAGGATCTTGATGAAGGTAAACAGTTTTTCTCAGGTTTTGCTAATGTGATCAATGCAGCCAGGAAATGTCCAAAGCTGATCATCGGAAGAGTACAGGGCAAAGCCGTAGGTGGAGGCGTGGGCTTGGCCAGCGCTGTCGATCTGTGTTTGGCAACCAAATATGCCTCCGTTAAATTGTCTGAACTCGCCGTTGGGATCGGACCTTTTGTTGTAGGCCCTGCAGTTGCCAGAAAAGTAGGCACCTCGGCAATGAGTACACTAGCTATTAATGCCACGGAATGGTATTCTGCAGAGTGGGCAAGAGAAAAAGGGCTTTATTCCAATATTTATGAAAGCGTGGAGGAAATGGACCATGCAATAGAGGAGCTAACCCAACGGTTAGCTAAGTCAAATCCGGAAGCAATGCAATTGCTTAAACGAACCTTCTGGGAAGGAACGGAAAACTGGGACCAACTGCTAGCTGAACGAGCAGCAGTAAGTGGCAAATTGGTGCTCTCTGATTTTACAAAAAGTGCAATAACATCTTTCAAAGCAAAATAGTAACGATACTGTAATGGATAAACTTAAAATGAGAATAATTAAATTATTTGGATTACTCTTTTTTATTGTACTGCTTCCGGTCCTTGCGATTGGACAGGACGATTACTACAAAACAAAGCCTGATTCAATTGCAAAGATCACTACGGTCAAGGGCGCTATATACACAGGCACAATTGTTTCAGATGATGGCAAGGAGATCACACTCGAATCCGTTGAAATCGGAAAGATCATTATTGAAAAGATCAATATAAAACAAATCAAATACATCAGGTCGCCCGATTCAGGAGATACAGTAATGAATATTCCGCTGTACGAATACGGTTTTGGGCAGACTGCATTTAATTTGCCCAAGAAACAATTCTCTATACAAAACCATTATTTTGCTTATTGGCTTTTTGAATACGGCCTCACGGACAACCTGAGTATGGATGTCGGTTTTACCTATCCACTTTTGTTACCTATAAAGTTTGGCCTGAAAGGGTCGGTGAAACTTGCAACCGACCTGAGAGTAGGATTAAAATCCAATGCTTTTATAACCATAGATTATGGTGGGGGAAACTCCAACAATGTTTCGACGGTTATAGTACCACTAAATATTGGATACAATTTTACAGGGATGATAACCATTGGAGATCCTTCAATTAATTTAAGCGTAGGTGGAACATATTACAGCTTTAATCTTGGATATTTTTCGGATAATTTATCGGGATACGGAGCCTACATTGGAGGACACAAGAAATTCAAAAACAAATTAGGGCTATCCATGGAGCTGTTGTTCCTGTATGACAATACTGAAACAACCCTGTACTCTTTCGGTATTCTTTGTAAATATTTTCGAACAACGAACAAAGTGTACACCTTCGGTTTAGAAACTCCAACCTTTCCTCAGTCCAACGCTTTCAGCACCGGCAGTGCTACCCAATACCTTGTTATTCCTTTTCCCTATATCGGATTCCGGAAATTATTTTAGCCTTATCTGCCGACGAAAAGCCAATTTTTAACTCAACCTATCAATTATTTGATAGATCCCAACTCAATTCAATCCATTTTAAGTTGGTTTACATTTTAACATCGATTATTTTCGCATTTCATGAGTCAAAAAGAAAAACCGTTACGTTAGGTGCGAATACAATTAATGCAGATGAATAAGAAAGAGATCAAGATACAATTAGAGGAAATTGTAAAGGAAGAAGAAATTCAGGAATTCCTCGAAAAGGGCAAAGAGCTAATCAAAGCTTTCTGGGATATTAACAACGAACAGAAAGAGAATAAAGCTGAAGATGATGGCGCACAAGAAACCACGGTAGATCCAGAATTAACACAACTTGATGACGAGATCAAAAGTCTTATCGAGAAATTTAAATCCAAGAAAGATCAGCTGGAAAAAAGCATCCAACAGAAGGAAAAAAAGAACTTTGAGATAAAACAAGGACTAATATCCAGGCTTAGGAATTTGATCCAGCACGAGGAAAACATTGGGGCTCTGTTCACAGAGATCAAGGAAATACAGGAAACCTGGAAAGATACGGGCAATATTCCCAGAAAAGTTGCACAAGAGATCAACCAGGAATACCACAACCTAACAGAGCAATTCTATTACAACATTAACATCTACAAAGAGCTCAAGGAAAATGATCTGAAAAAGAACTATTCTCTGAAAAATCAGGTCATTCATAAAATGAAAGAGATACTAGAACAAGATAGGATCTCTGCCGTTCAAGAACAGCTAAGAACCCTACAAAATGAATGGGCTGAGATCGGGCCAACGTATCAGGAGAATTGGGAGAAGCTCAAGAATGAATTTTACACCGCACAGAACGAGGTGTATGAAAAAATTCGGATCTTCTATGAGGAAAGAAAATTGCAGCAGACAAAAAGCCTGGGGACGAAAAATGAACTTTTGAGCAAGGCCAAAGAGCTGAACGCCAAAGAATTGAAAAACACGAAAGCCTGGGAGACCGTTGCAAAAGAGCTCATAGGGGTTCAAAATGAATGGAAAAAAGCAGGTTATTCTGCCTCAAAAGAAAATAAAAAACTGTGGAAGGAATTTCGCGCTGTATGCAACGATTTTTTTGATCGAAAATCAGCATTTTTTAAAACCCAAAATGGAGTTTTTAAAGAGAATGAGGCTCTGAAGTCACAGCTTGTTGATAAAGCAATAGAGCTACTTAATACCAATGATTTTAAATCGGGCACGCAACAAATAATCGAACTTCAAAAAAAGTGGAAAAATCTAGGGCACGCCGGTAGGAACGCAGAGCAAAAATTATGGAAAAAGTTTAAGTCTACCGGAGATGATTTCTTCAAGAAAAAAGAAGCCTTTTTCAAGGAAAAAGATAAAAGTCAGCTCGTAAATTTGGACTTGAAGGAAAAGCTGATCGAAGAAGTAATTGGATACAAAACCAAAGAAAAACAAGAAGATAGCATTAGTGATCTGAAAGAATTTTCTAAGCAATTTGCTAACATAGGCGATGTGCCTTTTGCCAAAAAAGATAAGATTAATCTGGGATTTCGAACCGCACTCGACAAGCATTACGAAAGTCTTGACCTGACCATCGGTGATAAGGAAAAGCTGATTTTTGAGGCGAAAATCGATCAAATTTTATCTAGCAGTAACCCGGGGAAATTGATTCGTGATGAAAAAGATCGCATCAGAAAGAAGATCACCTTCCTAACCGGAGAGATCAACCAATATGAAAACAATCTGGGCTTTTTTAAGAACAGTAAGGGAGCCGAAGTGCTTTTAGGCGAAGTAAATGCTAAAATTGACAAGGCAAAAGCGCAAATTGACAGACTTAAGAAGCAGTTGAGATCATTTCCCAAAGAAGAAGCTTAATTCAATTGAATACCGCTATTGAAAATGCATATTTGCAAGCGACTAAGCAATTTGCCAACTATGTGTTATCTTGCCTACCGCAAAAATAGGGCATTAATTTTGCCTGAATGCGATCGGTATTTTGCAAAAACTGTAACCTGTAATACATAACAAATGAAAAAAAATCTCTTACTGTTATTTTCCGTTTTACTGATCAACTCATACGCTCAAGAAAAACAATTAGACCTCAAAATGGCTGTTAGCGGTTACGATGCTGAAAATAAAGCCCTGCTCTACCCTTCCAGGCTATCGACATTAAGATGGATTCCCAATACATATAGCTATTCACACCTGGCTGATCGTTCAAAGTTACTACTGGTTGTTAAAGATAAAATTACCGATACCATAGCCGCTGAAGAAGTAGCAAAGGCATCCGGATTGGAGCTGAAGATCATACCCTTTCTGGAGTGGAAAAACGAACATACTTTCATCTTTCAGCATGGATCGACATACTATGAATATGACATCAAATCAAAAAATGCCAACAAGCTGCTTTCCTACAAAGAAGGAGCAGAAAATCAGGATTTCAATAGCAATACAAATCTCTGTGCGATTACAGTGAAACAAAATCTATATGTAGCGTCTCCAGCTGACAAAATGGGTGTGGTCACGCATCTGCCAAATAAGGAGGTCGTGGCCGGGCAGGCTATAGCGCGGTTTGAATTTGGAATTTCCAAGGGAACTTTTTGGAGCTCAGGCGGAAAAAAGCTGGCGTTTTACCAGAAAGATGAATCCCGTGTTCATGATTATCCTTTATTGGACATGACCAAAACACCGGGAGAATTGGAGTCAATAAAATATCCAATGGCCGGACAAGAGAGCGAACTGGCCAAGGTTGGGATATTTGAGGTAGGCTCAGGGAAATTATCCTACCTGAAAACAGAAGCAAGTGGACTCGATAAGGAGCATTATCTGACCAACCTTGCGTGGGATCCAAATGACATCCACATCTACATTGCTGAAGTCAACAGAGATCAGAATCACATGATGCTCAATAAGTACGATGCCTCTACCGGAGAACTTGTTGCGACCTTATTCGAGGAAAAACATGACAAATATGTTGAGCCCGAAAATCCACCCGCATTCATTCCCAACCGTCCCGACGAATTTCTTTGGTTTTCCGAAAGAGATGGATTCATGAACCTATATCACTACAATATCTCAGGAAAATTGTTGGGAAAAGTGACTAACGTGAAGTGGGTAGTTAAGAAAATTGTTGGTTTCAGTAATGACGGAAAGGAAGTGATCGTGGAAGGAACCGGTGAAGATCCGAGAGAAAATCATGCATTCGCTTTCAACATTAAAACCGGAAATATGCGTAAGTTGACGCAATCACCAGGCACACACCGCTTGCAGCTGTCTTCAGACGGTAAAAAGTTACTGGATAGCTACTCGTCGATCACTGTACCCAGAAATGTAGATATAGTCGATGTGAAAACTTCCAAAGCCACACAGATCTACTCTGCAGCTGATCCCCTGATCGATTATAAGCATGGTATTACCGAATTCTTAAAATTAACATCTGTGGATGGGTCAGATCTTCATGGTAGAATAATTAAGCCTGCCAACTTCAATAAAAAGAAGAAATACCCTGTTCTTGTCTACGTCTATGGCGGACCCCATGCCCAATTGGTAACCAACTCATGGATGGCTGGAAGCAGTATGTGGATGAGTTGGATGGCTGAGCAAGGTTATCTGGTTTTCACTCTTGACGGAAGGGGCTCTGCAAATCGAGGATTTGAATTTGAAAGTGGTATACATCGTCAGCTGGGTAAACTTGAAATGGAAGATCAGATGATCGGGGTGGATTATTTGAGATCTCTTACTTATGTCGACCAGGATAGAATGGCGATACACGGTTGGAGTTTTGGGGGATATATGACAACATCACTCATGTTAAAGCAACCCGGCACTTTTAAATGCGGTGTTGCCGGTGGACCCGTGATCGATTGGAAGTGGTATGAAGTTATGTATGGTGAGAGATACATGGACCGACCTGAACAAAATAAAGAAGGATATGATGAAACAAGCTTGTTAGATAAAGTAAGTAATCTTGAAGATGCCCTGTTGATGATCCACGGCACTGTAGACGATGTTGTAGTTATGCAACACAACCTTGCCTTTGTTAAAGCTTGTGTTGATGAAGGAGTGCAGGTCGATTTCTTTCCTTATCCAAACCACAAGCATAATGTAAGAGGAAAAGATCGCGCGCACCTTATGACAAAAGTTCTGAACTATGTCATGGAAAAACTGGCAGAGTAGTCAAAAAATAGAGCTACCTTTAAAAAGTGTACGCGATTGTCGATATTGAAACAACCGGCGGTCAGCCTAAAGATTCTAAAATTACAGAGATAGGCATCGTCATTTCTGACGGAACCAAGGTAATAGACAGGTATGAAACACTTGTCAACCCTGAACGTGACATTCCATATTTCGTTACCAAATTAACAGGCATCAATTCAAGAATGGTGGCTAATGCCCCGAAATTTTACGAAGTAGCAAACGAGATTGTTGAAAAAACCAAGGACCTGATCTTTGTCGCACACAATGCAAGTTTTGACTACAACCACATAAGAAAAGAATTCAAAGAGCTCGGGTTTGAATACAAAAGAGATACCGTTTGTACGGTTCAATTATCCAGGCGTGTTATTCCCGATCAGGATTCATACTCACTCGGAAAACTATGTAAATCCCTCGGAATTTCACACCCAAATCAGCACAGAGCACTCAATGATGCAATAGCTACTTCAGAATTACTACATCTATGTCTGAGTAAAAATAAGGGTGAGCTGGATAACATCCGAAACACGAATATTCTTTACGATAGACTGAATGTGCATGACCTGCCCAATAAAACAGGGATCTACTACTTTCTTAATCATAGTGATGACGTCATCTACATTGGTAAAAGCAAAAATATCCGGCAGCGAGTAAAGACGCATCTATCTAATTATCAGACAAATAAGGGCCAGAGGATTGTAGAGCAGATCGACAAGGTCGATTATGAAATACTGGGAAGCGAGTTGATCTCCCTATTAAAAGAATCGAGTGAAATAAAAAAGTACAGTCCTGTCTACAATCGGCAACAACGTAAGAAATTAGCTGCCTGGAGTACATATGCATACATCGCAAACGACGGCTATTACAGAATAGCAATAAGCAATAACCTGGTAAAGGATGCAATCCATATTAATGGGCATTCATCAAAACAAGCAGCGCAGGAATCATTGTTCAAATGGACCGACAAGTACGGTCTGTGCCAGAAATTATGCGGTTTGGATAAAGCCAAAGACAATGATCCATGCTTTCATTATGGTCTGAAACAATGCAACGGAGCCTGCTGCGGCAAAGAAAACTCGGAAAATTACAATGAGAAGGTGCAACAGCTAATAGACGATCAGGAAATTCCTGATAAATCATTCTATATTATTGATCGTGGACGACATAATGAGGAAAAATCTTGTGTTAAAATAGAAAATGGGCGTTACATTGGCTTTGGTTTCTTCGACCGATCATTCCACTATTCCAGTCTGCTCGAACTAGACGATTACATCGAGGTATATGAAGACAATAGGGATGTCAGGACGATCATTCGAAGTTTTATTCAACAAAAGAAGGTCCGGAAAATAATTCCACTTGAGTGATTTATTTAAGTTCTTAATATTCAAGACATATATTACCTAAGTTTAAACCTCTTTTCAAGTATGAAACGATGCTTTCATCAGGCTGATTAACAAATAATCGTTTGCTTATGGAGTTTTTACAGCTATTTCGTACTGAATATGGTTTTCCAGGCAAATTTTTATTCTGTTTTTGCTACATTGCAGTGTAATGTTACAGCCCATTTCAAATGGCAACAGCAACGAAAAAGGATCTGAAAAAACAAAATTTAAGTGAGGAATTGTTAATCAAGAGTTTCGGACTTATGGCTACGGCTATGGCTATGACCGATCTCTATGAAAAAAACAAGTCTGTCACAGCTAAATACGTCCATGCTACATCAAGAGGGCATGAGGCCGTGCAGCTTGCCCTTGGTTTACAGCTAAAACCTCATGATTTTGTATCTCCCTACTACAGAGATGACTCTCTTTTGCTGGGAATTGGTATGACTCCATTCGATCTGATGTTGCAATTGTTCGCGAAAAGGAACGATCCTTTCTCCGGAGGAAGAACTTATTACAGCCACCCATCACTCAACGACCCTGACAAGCCTAAAATACCACACCAATCTTCAGCAACGGGTATGCAGGCAATACCTTCGACCGGATTGGCAATGGGTGTTCAGTACCGTGAGATCACGGGCATGGACAACTTCAAGACCGATGCTGAAAAACCTGTTGTTGTATGTTCGCTTGGAGATGCATCCTGTACCGAAGGAGAAGTGTCAGAAGCATTTCAAATGGCTGTTCTTAAAAAATTACCGATCATCTACCTCGTTCAGGACAACGAGTGGGATATCTCAGCAAATTCTGAAGAAACAAGAGCCCAGGACATATCGCATTATGCCAAAGGGTTTAAAGGCATGGGACTAAGAACAATAAACGGTTCAGATTTTACAGAGTGCTACAATACGTTACAAGAAGTTATAGGACTGGTGAGGAAAGAAAGAGGTCCATTTATAATTCATGCAAAAGTACCTTTATTGAATCACCATACCTCCGGAGTCAGAATGGAG